>Ga0209755_10001392_pt1 | contig 38025 bp, 28 predicted proteins | sample TergutCo191P1_FD_187301 | JGI IMG/M metagenome (GOLD analysis project Ga0209755, IMG submission 187301) | Cornitermes sp. P1 segment gut microbial communities from Petit-Saut dam, French Guiana - Co191P1 (SPAdes) (version 2) | ecosystem: Host-associated > Arthropoda: Insects > Digestive system... | reverse complement strand
CCCATGCACATTATACCTATGGTATATATGGGGGAGAGGAGGACATTCGAATGCTTGAGGCAATGGGAGACTACGATATGGACAGCACTGTAATATACATCGCCACACCCGATAGTTTTTTGATGCTGGTGGGTATGATCGCCGTGATATTGCTTGCAGTTACAAGCTTGAGCATGGTAGTGGTCATATTACGCAGGGTCAAAACGACAATGGAAAAGGAACGCGAGGTTCATAAAATGAACGAGCTGTTTCTCGATTCCTCGCCCTTTGTAATGAGCATATGGGATGACAACTATACCATTGTGGACGCAAGCCATAAATCCGTGGAGATGTTCGGACTTACCGATCAGAAGCAGTATATTGAACGGTTTTTTGACCTTTCGCCCGAGTACCAGCCCTGTGGCACGAATTCACGGGAAAAGGTTCTCGGCCATCTCAAGGAAGCCTTTCGTAAGGGCCACGACCAATTCGAGTGGATGCACCAAACCTTAAGAGGCGAGCCGTTGCCTACGGAGGTAGCCCTTGCGCGTTTTAAGCGTCGGGATAAATATGTGGTTGCCGCATATACCGTCGCTTTGCGCTTGGTTAGGACATCGATGGAAAGGGAACTCGATGCCAATGATATGACCCAGATGATCCAAGAGACTCTACCCGTACTCACGAAAAAGAAAAGCGAAGCCAATGGAGAAATCCAGATGGCTCTTGATGCCTTGCCCATGTTTATCGAAATCTGGAACGACAATCTCGATATAATTGGTTGCAACCAGCAAGCGCTTGACGTGTTTGCGCTTCCAAGTAAGGAAGAATACATTGACAGATATTACGAATTTTCCCCCGCACTCCAACCATCTGGCAGACCTTCGTACAAGAACGCCGTTGGCTATATTGAAACGGCGCTACGGGAAGGCATCTCCCAGTTCGAGTGGATGCACCAAAAGCCGAACGGGGAAGAGTTGCTAGTTGAAGTTACCTGCGTTCGTATAAGGCGTAATGGCAAGCCTGTTATCGTAGCGTACAACCACGACTTGCGTCATGTTAAGGCGGTCATGAAAACAGTAATGAAGAAGGAGCGCGAAGCGGAGGATCAAATCAAGTTCTTGCTTGATTCTGCGCCAATGTCCTGTTATCTGCTTGACACGAAATATCGTGCTGTCGATTGCAATCAGGCTGCCATTGATCTTTTCGTGAAAGAGCCTGGCAAGTCGCCTACGGAAACTTACCCAGAAGAAAAGGACTTTGCTCAATGCAAGGTATTGAACTGCAAAACTTGTGTGTATTTCGGAGATGGCACCTGTTCTGCCCGAAAATACCTTATCCGCAACTATCGCCGCACTTTCCTAACCTATGAGCAAAACAAGGAACAAATCGAACGTTTGATAGCCGGGGGTTGCGAAAAGTCTTTGCAGATGGGGGTATACAGGTACGAGATCCCCACCGTAACGCTGTACGGCGATATAATTCCTTGCGAGGTAACAATCGTGCCCATAAAGCTTCGGGGGGGATACGGTTTTGCCGTGTACAGACGGGACCTGCGGGAAGAGCAGCGCCGCAAGGCCGCCGAAGAGGAAAGCATGGCAAAAACCCGGTTCCTTGCGCGCATGAGCCATGAAATCCGCACGCCCATGAATGCGATCATAGGCATGGCGGAACTGGCCCTGCGCTCCGAGAAAATAGATGTCGCCCGTGAACATATCGTTACGGTGAAACAGGCGGGGACAAGTCTGCTTTCCATCATCAACGACATTCTGGACATTTCAAAGGTCGAACAGGGGAAGCTTGAAATCGTGACAACGAACTACCATTTTTCATCCTTGTTGAACGATGTCCTCAGCATAATCCGGGTAAAGATCATGGATGCGCATCTTCGTTTTATCGTCAAGGTGGACAGCCGCATACCGAACTCACTGTCCGGCGACGAGGTAAGGATACGACAGGTGATGCTAAACCTTCTGGGCAATGCGGTAAAGTATACGAAAAGCGGCGGCTTCGTTTCGCTGACCATCCACGGAAAGATAGTCGATGAGGATACGGTGAACCTGACGGTGCATGTCGAGGATTCCGGCATAGGTATAAAAGAGGAGGATCAAAAAACCCTGTTTGAGGAATATTCGCGGTTTGATATGGAGCAGAACAAAAATGCGGAAGGAACCGGACTGGGGCTGGCCATTGCGTGGCACATAGTGAAAGCCATGGACGGGAAGATCGACGTCAGTTCCGAATACGGCAAGGGCAGTACTTTTACGGTATCTTTTTCTCAGAAGGTGCGTTTCGACAAGCCGATTGGTTTTGTGAAGAACGCCGGGAAGAAAAGCGCGCTTCTGTACGAAAAACGGGATCTGTACGCCAACTCGATGCTCTTCGCACTGAACAGCTTGGGTGTTGAAAACATGCAGGCTTCCGACAATGACGACTTGTTTGAGAAACTGACCGATGGCAAATACACATATGCCTTCGTCTCGTTTGACATGTACCGAAAAAACGCCAAAGCACTGGCGGAGATGAAAACTCCAACCAAGATTGTAATTCTAACTGAGTTCGGGGAAACTATACCTGAAAAGAACCTGGCCGTTCTTTCAATGCCGGTGCATTCCCTGTCGGTGGCGAATATCCTTAACGGAGGACAAGATAAATTTTCGTACAGCAAAGACACGATATTTGCGGCCAGTTTTACCGCACCCGAGGCGCACGTCCTTGTAGTTGATGACGTTCTTACGAATCTCAAGGTGGTCAAGGGGCTGCTGGTACCGTACGGGATGGAAGTGAGCCTGTGCAAGAATGGGAAGATGGCGCTTAATGCGATAAAGGCCAACCGTTACGATATAATTTTCATGGATCACCTTATGCCCGACATGGACGGGGTGGAGACTACGAAGCAGATAAGGGGCTTTGGTGCGGAGAATGCTTATTTTGCGGAAATGCCGATAGTGGCTTTGACCGCCAATGTCATATCTGGGATGCGGGAGTTTTTCCTGAAAAACGGCTTCAACGATTTTATGTCAAAACCTGTTGACGTGGTTAATCTGAACAGCATTTTGAAGAAGTGGATCCCCAAAGAAAAGCAGGTCAAACTTTAGGCGGTGCCGTAAATAGTTAAGAGGGGAAATTGTGCGGATTATCAGATTAATCAAGATATTGATTGTGATACTTGCGATTTTGGCCGGAATAAATATCTGTTTTTCATGGCTCACCGATCGGGCCAACAACGAAAAATCCGTGGCCCATGAAGTCAGGCACACCTTTACTTTGGCCACCCATGAACTGCGGACGGCCTCGTTGGAACTTACGCGAATGGCCAGAACCTACATAGTCACGGGAAGGGCTTTCCAAAGTGAGCTATATAGAGAGGGGCTTGAAGTAGTTGATCGCATCGGGGCCGTGCGGCGGACGTTTGTTGACTATGGTGCCCCCGAAAATGAAATGCATCTGCTTGAGCAGGCGTTAGACCTCCAGGCAAACATGCGGGCAATGGACTTAAGGGCCATGGAAGCCCGCGCCGACGGGGACTACGACTTGGCACTGGTAATATCCTACAGCGATGTCTATGAAAGTCTCGGATTCGATTTTTTGGGTCGTCTGGAGGAATTAAACACTGCCATCGTTGACCGTACCCAGAAAATGGTGGACTACGCGACGAGAAACGTCGCCCGTTTTGGAAGGCTGGCCCAAATGGCCATGGTTTTGTTTGTGGTAATAAGCGTTATCGGGGCGATCATTATTCTGCAAGGGGTCAAGGCCACGATGAGGAGGGAGCGCGAAGCCAATGAGATAAACGAAATATTTCTTAGCGCATCGCCCTTCATCATGAACATATGGGACGATACCCCTGCCCTTGTGGCTACCAGCGAGCAGTCGGTGAAGATGTTCGAGCTTTCCAGTCAGAAGCAGTACATTGAACGATTCGAGGATCTGTCGCCCGAACGCCAGCCCTGCGGCATGGATTCGAGGGAAAAGGCCATAGGTTTCGTCAAGCAAGCTTTTGACAAGGGCCGCATCCAGTTCGAATGGATGCATCAAACCCTAAGCGGCGAGCCTTTGCCTTCGGAAATTACCCTTGTGCGCTTTACCCGCCAGGGTAAAAATTTTGTTGCGGCATACACCGTTGATTTGCGTCCGATTAAATCGGCGATGGAAAGGGAGCGCGAGGCAAATGAGCGTAACAAACTGTTCTTTGATTCTGCGCCTTTTGTAATGAATACATGGGATGACAACTATACCCTTGTGTCTACCAGCAAGCAGGTGATAAAGCTGTTCGGTCTTTCCAGCCAAGAACAGTATCTCGAGCGGTTTTTCGATCTTGCACCGAAATACCAGCCTTGTGGTACGCCTTCCAACGAAAAAGCCATGGTTTATCTCAAAGAAGCTTTTCGTACGGGTTTTGCCAACTTCGAATGGATGCACCAAACCCTAACCGGCGAACCGTTGCCCATGGACATTACCTGTGCGCGCTTCAAACATGGGGACAGGTATATGCTTGTGACATATGCAAGCGATTTGCGCCCGATTAAGGCGGCCATGGAAAGAGAGCACGAGGCCAATGAAATCAATAAGATGTTCTTTAATCATGCTCCACTTATATTCAACCTGTGGGACGAGGACATGAACCTCGTTGATGGCAACCAGCAAGCCTTGGAGCTGTTTCAGGTTTCCTGCAAAAAAGATTATCTGGAAAACTATAAGAACTTCTGGGCCGAACGTCAACCTTGTGGTACGCTTGCGACGGAAAAAGCTGCGGCCTATGTAAAAGAAGCTTTTGCGAAAGGGCGTGTCCAATTCGGGTGGATGCATGTCTTGAACGGCGAACCTTTGCCCACGGAAGTTACCCTTGTACGTTTTTCGCGCCAGGGAAAGAATATGGTCGCGGCATACATTACCGACTTGCGCCCCATCAAAGCGGCGATGGAAGCCGAGCACCAACGGGAAGTGAACGAACGCATTCGGCTTATATTGGACTCCGCCCCGATGGCCGTTAATATTTTTGATTCAAATCGCGCCTTTATTGATTGCAATATGGAAGCCGTTAGAATGTTCGGGTTCACCGACAAAGATGCCTGTTGCACGGCACTTGAGAAGCGATTCCTGGATCTTTCGCCAGAATACCAGCCCTGTGGCACTTCTTCGAAAGAGAAGCTCGCTGCGCTCTTGGAACAGGCTTTACGCGAAGGTTCTTCTCGTTCCGAGTGGATTCATCTTACCAAAGATGGCGACGAGTTGCCAGTTGAAGTTGTCTATGTGCGTCTGATGCGTGACGACAAATATATCTTGGTGGGATATAACCATGATTTGCGCCAGGTCAAGAAAGCCATGGCCGAAGTACAGCGCATCGAAATGGCTGCTGAAATGCACAGACGGGAAGCCGCCGAGGAAAAAGACCGGGCGAAAAGCGAGTTCCTGGCAAAAATGAGCCACGAGATACGCACTCCGATGAACGCCATAATAGGAATGGCGGAACTGGCCCTGCGCGACGACAAAATGAGCACCGTCCGCGAACATGTTTTTACGGTCAAGCAGGCGGGAACGAACCTTCTGTCCATCATCAACGACATTCTGGATCTTTCTAGAATCGAGCAGGGAAAAATGGAAATCCTGCCCACGAACTACCACCTTTCGTCCATGCTCAACGATGTCATTAGCATAATCCGTATGAAAATCACGGATTCGAATCTCCAGTTTGTTGTAAACGTGGACGCCAACACCCCCAATTCACTGCATGGGGACGGGGCGAGGATACGTCAGGTGCTGCTTAACCTTCTTGGCAATGCGGTAAAGTTCACGGATAGCGGCGGGTTCGTCTCGTTGAACGTTCATGGGAAGATGGAAGGTAAGGACATGGTGAACCTTATTATAGATGTCGAGGATTCGGGCCACGGCATAAAGGAAGAGCACCTGCACAACCTGTTTGATGAGTACGCCCAGTTTGACAATGAAAAAAACAAAATCACGGATGGCATCGGGCTGGGGCTGGCCATCGCACAGCACATAGTGAAGGCGATGGATGGGGATATCTCTGTTCGTTCCGAGTACGGAAAGGGTAGCACGTTCACGGTGACTTTACCACAAAAGGTGCGCTTTCACAGGCCGATTGGTTTTGTGGAGAATACCAGGGAGCACCGCGTTCTCGTGTACGAAAATCGGGAAGTATATGCGAACTCGCTGATCTTTGCGGTGGAAGATCTGGGGATTGATTGTGCGGCGGCTTCCGACGATGCCGATCTGCTGGAGAAGCTGGCTAGTGGCAAGTACACGGTTGCCTTCGTTTCGTTTGATCTGTACAGGAAAAACTGCGAAGCGATAACGAATTTGGATACCAAAACGACAATCGTGATTCTTACCGAGTTTGGGGAAGTGGTACCCGACAGAAACATGACCGTCCTTGTCATGCCGGTGTATTCCCTGCCAGTGGCTAACGTATTGAACGGGGGGGTGCAGGAAGATTCCTCGCACTACGAGAATACGAGATTTACGGCTGGTTTTACCGCACCCGATGCAAACATCCTTGTGGTTGACGATATTCTTACAAACTTGAAGGTGATTAAAGGCTTGCTGTTGCCGTACGGAATGCAGGTGAGCCTGTGCAAAAGTGGTGAGATGGCTCTTGATGCGATAAAGGCAAACCGTTACGACATGATTTTCATGGATCACATGATGCCCGACATGGACGGTGTGGAGACCACGGGGCGGATAAGAGGACTTAATGCGAACGATGACTATTTTTCAAAGGTACCGATAGTGGCGCTGACTGCAAACGCTTTAACTGGAATGCGGGAATTTTTTCTTGAAAACATGTTTAGTGACTTTATGTCCAAACCCGTGGACGTGGTTAGATTGAATGCCGTTTTGGAAAAGTGGATACCCAAGGAAAAGCAACTGAAACTTGTGGCACAGAATGGAAATGGCAAAGGCACCTAAGGAGAATAGAGAAAAATGCCCGCACGAAAACAGCGTGATATTGTGGCCCCCGTTCTAATTTTAATCGTGGGCGGCTTGGTATCCATGGCCGTTGTCTCTGGCGTAATGTTGTATCGTTCTGTTTACAACGAAAGCATAAACACTTTGCGCCAACAAAACAGGGCTGTCATCAATAGAATTGATGGCTGGATTATCGCAAAGGGAAATATCGTCGAACAGACCGCCATGTTATTGCGCAACCCTGATTTTAGCATGGATATGGCCCTTGCGTATTTCTCCGAGACTCTCGAAACGAGGGACGATGTGACCGGTATGTTCATCGGCTTTCCCGATGGGACGGGCTTTTCAGGCACGGGGTATCCCATGCCACTAGGGTGGATATCGTTCGAACGCCCCTGGTACATGGCGGCCGTCCGAAGGCCCGGCCAAGTGGTGTTTACGCCGCCTTACATGGACGCTACCAAAAACCAATTGGCCTTTGCCAGCGTGCGCACTATAGGCAATTACGATGACAGCATGGGTGTAGTCATCATTGATGTGCCTTTCACAAGAATGGTGGCCTATGTAACGAGTGACACAACCGAAAGCTTCTCCGTCATTATCGATCCCGACGGCAATATTCTGATGCACCCCAACCCTGTCTTTGCCCCCATCGACGACTTCACTTTCCCAAACAAAAATGAAATCGATGATGGCAGTCATGCCCCGATGTTTGCATCTATTATTGGGGATGGATTTTTCGTGGGCGGCGGCGCAATTTACGTTGGCGCACCACTGGCGACCACAGGTTGGTATGTCATAACCCGCCTTCCTATTTCGCACATAAGAGACAATGTTTTTGCAGCCCTTCTTAGCATAATCATAACGTTCTTGGTTGCGGTCATTGCTTTGGTTGGGACATGGGTCGTGTTGCGCAAAGTTAGGGAAACCATGCAAGGTGAGCGCAAGGCCATAGCGAGAGAGCGCGAAGCCCATGAAATGAACGAAATATTTATCAACTCCTCGCCTCTTGTAATGAACATCTGGGACGATAACTATAAACTGTTACGCACCAGTCGTCAGGCTGCAGAATTGTTTAGGCTTTCCAGTCCCGAACAGCTAATAGAACTGTTTTTCGATTTGTCACCCGAGTACCAGGAATGTGGCGCGGCTTCGCGGGAAAAAGCTTTGGATTACCTAAAGCGGACTTTTAACGAGGGCCGTCTCCAGTTCGAGTGGATGCACCGAACATTGGACGGCGAGCTTTTGCCCGTGGAAGTTACCCTTGTGCGTTTCACGCATCGCGGCAAAGACATGGTTGCGGCATACACCCGCGACCTGACTCAGATGAAAGCTGTCATGGCAAAGGGGCAGGTGGCAGAGGAGCGGGCCAAGATCCTGCTTGATTCCTCGCCCGTAACCTGTTATCTGCTCGATGCAAATCATCAGGCCATCGACTGCAATCAGGCTGCGATTGAGTTGTTCGCCAAAGAGCCAGGCAGATTGCTTGTGGACACCTACCCCGAGGAAGAGGGTTTTGAAAAGTGCAATTTAGCGACTTGCAGAATTTGCGAAAATCGCGGAAATGACCTCTGTTTTGCCCGTACATATCTTGTTAGTAATTTTCGCCAAATGTTCCAGAGCAAAGAAGAGGGCAAAAATCAAATCGACCGCTTGATGGCCAAATGGTGCGACAAGGCTCTGGAAGAAGGGATGCACAAGTTTGAATTTCCCGTCGTGACGTTATATGGCATGACAATACCCTGCGAGATAACCATCGTGCCCGTAAAATACCAGAAAGGGCTTGGCTTTGCCTTCTATCTGCAGGACTTTAGGGAACATAAGATGATGCTTGCCGAAATGCGTCGCAGGGAAACCGCCGAGGAGGAAAGTCGGGCGAAAACCCAGTTCCTTGCGCGTATGAGCCATGAAATCCGCACGCCAATGAACGCCATTATAGGCATGACCGAGTTGGCCATGCGCACCGACAGACTGGACACCGCCCGCGAACATATCCTTACGGCAAAACAGGCGGGAACGAACCTGCTTTCCATCATCAACGACATTCTGGACATTTCAAAGGTCGAAAAAGGCAAATTAGAAATCATCCCTGCAGACTACCATTTTTCGTCCCTGCTCAACGATGTTATCAACATAGTCCGAATGAGAATAGTAGATTCCCAGCTTCGCTTTGTTGTCAACGTGAGCAACAATATGCCCAATTCGCTACGCGGCGATGAAGTCAGAGTACGTCAGGTGTTGCTCAATCTTCTGAGCAATGCGGTAAAGTACACGGAAAGCGGCGGGTTCATTTCCTTGCGTATTCGGGGGGAACAGAAAGACAAGGATACGGTAAACCTGACGATAGATGTCGAGGATTCGGGCCGCGGCATAAAAGAAGAGGACATGAAAAGTCTGTTTAACGAGTATACCCAGTTTGACAAGGAAAAAAACAAAAGCGCGGAAGGCACGGGGCTGGGGCTGGCCATTACTCGGCACATAGTAAAGGCGATGGACGGGGATATCAGCGTCCGTTCCGAATACGGGAAAGGTAGCACGTTTACGGTAGCGTTTCCGCAGGCGGTACGATTTCACAGATCGCTTGGCTATGTGGAAAATGCCAGGAATACAAGCGTCCTTGTGTACGAAAAGCGGGAATTGTACGCCAATTCGCTGGTTTCTGCGGTGGATAATCTGGGGGCTAACTGCACGCAGGTTTCCAGCGATGCCGATCTGCTTGAAAAAATTGGTAGCGGAAAGCACAAGTTTGCTTTCATCTCGTTTGAGATGTACCGAAGAAACGTTGGAGCGATACTGGCTCTGGATACAGAAACCAAAGTCGTGGTTCTTACCGAATTCGGCGAGACGGTTCCTGAAAAAAAACTTATAGTTCTTGCTATGCCCGTGCATGCATTGTCGGTGGCGAACATACTTAACGGCGGACAGGAGAATTTTTCGTACAATGGGAACACCGAGATTGTTGTCAGTTTTAGTGCGCCTGAGGCAAATGTCCTTGTGGTTGACGATGTTCTTACAAATCTGAAGGTGGTCAAGGGCTTGCTGTCGCCATACGGGATGCAGGTGAGCCTGTGCAAAAGCGGCGAGATGGCGCTTGATGCGGTAAGAGCCAATCGTTACGACATAGTGTTCATGGATCATCTGATGCCTGGCATGGACGGCGTGGAGGCCACGGCGCGAATAAGGCAGTTTGGCGCGGAAGACACTTACTTTTCGAAGTTGCCGATAGTGGCACTGACCGCCAATGCGGTATTCGGCATGAGGGAATTCTTTATGGGGAACGGCTTCAGCGACTTTATGGCCAAGCCCGTGGATGTGTTCAAGCTGGACAGCGTTTTGGAAAAATGGATACCCAAAGAAAAACAATTGAAGCTGGCGGTGGAAGAGGGGGGATAACAGCTGATTTGACCACTGGCACAAAATAGGTTACAATAAGTGTATTAGAGGAACACTTTTTGGAACGTAAAATTGTCGAAGAGCTACTGTCATGGAAAAATGCCCCTGATAGGCTGCCCCTTATCCTACAGGGGGCGCGGCAGGTGGGCAAGACCTATATCCTGCTGTCTTTTGGTAAGGCGCATTACAAGAACGTGGTGTACTTCAGCATGGAGGAATCCAGGGAAATACCCGATATTTTCGAGCGCGACCTAAACCCAGAGCGTATCGTTCGTGAACTTGCCGCCCGTAGCGGACAGACCATACTGCCAGGGGATACACTCGTTATTTTTGACGAGATACAGGCTTGTGAACAGGCATTGGCATCCCTTAAATATTTTGCCGAAAGGGCGTCGCAGTACCATGTCGTCGCAGCGGGTAGCTTGCTTGGCGTGGCGATGAAACGCGAACGGTTCTCTTTCCCCGTCGGCAAGGTGGATATGCTTCATCTTTACCCCATGGACTTCGAGGAATTTCTGTGGGCGGTCGGGCAGAAAGGTCTTTGTGGGATTATCCGTGAGGCCCATGAGGAATATGCGCCATTGCCGCTACATGACACGGCAATGGATTGGTACAGAACCTACCTTGTGGTGGGCGGTATGCCCCGTGTGGTGCAGGAGTACGCCAACAAGCGGGACTTTGATTTCGTCAGCGCCCTGCAACGTACGCTGAACGATTCGTATATCGCAGACATGGCGAAATACGCCACGCCGCAGGAAACCACGCGGATCATGGCGGCGTGGTCGTCCGTCCCAGCGCAGCTTGCCAAAGAAAACCGAAAGTTTCAGTACAAGGTTATTAGATCGGGAGCGCGGGCGAAGGATTATGAGATAGCCTTGGATTGGCTAAAAGCCGCGGGCATGATAAACAAATGCGTCCATGTAACGGAGGGCAAGCTACCGCTTTCGGCCTATGCGGAAAATGATGCGTTCAAGGTTTACATGGTGGACACTGGGCTTTTGTGTTCCAAACTAGACATTCCCCCTGGAGCGGTGCTGCACACGGCTCATAGTTTCGACGGCTTCAAGGGTGCCCTTGCGGAAAACTATATCTGTCAGGCCCTTGTTGCGTGCGGGATAAAACCGTACTATTGGACATCCCAGGGCAAGGCCGAGGTTGATTTTGTTTTTCAGGACAGGCAAGGCAATGTCATTCCGCTTGAGGCAAAGTCGGCGGACAACGTGCGTTCCAAAAGCTTGCGGGGTTACCGGGATATTTACAAACCAGCTTACTCGATACGGGTATCGGCCAGGAACTTCGGGTTCGAGAACGGGATCAAAAGCGTGCCGCTTTATGCGGTGTTTTGCTTGAGGGCGTAAGGGGTTTTATTTCAGCAAGAACAAATGCTCCTATCCCACGCCTGGCAAGGTTTCAGCTACCCTTACGTCAACTATCATTTTCTTGCGGTCGTTTCTCTTCCTGCCGATCTGAAGCATCGAGCATATCCGCAACCTCGTTGTCGGAACCGCCAGTTGCAAGATCGCCCTGCAAGATTACGGGTTCAGTGTCCGCTGGGGCGGAAAGCTCGCCGTACGCCTCGTCTTCCGCAGCGGTCGCACTGCTCACTTCGCCTTTGCGAGATTTGGCAAAGTTTACCACCAGCGCCCTTCCCCTAAAAACGTACCCGCCCAACGCCTCGATGATCGTCTCTGCTACGGTATCCCGCACTTGCACGAACGAGTAGTTGTCAAAAATACGGATTGCCCCAATGTCTTCCTTGGGGAGGGATGTTTTCGTGTTGATCAGGCTTAGAATCTCGCGGGGCGAAATACGTCTGCTTCTGCCCACGCTGAAAAAGAGCCATTTCGAGTCCTCGTCCGCCAGCGGATAACGCTGGGGATCAGAATTTTCGTTCCTTACAACCGATATTGGATGCCTTTCATTCGCACCTTTGGTTTTGCGGGCCCCACCCCTTTCCAGTTTCGCCGCGCCATTCCGCCCAGTGACCTTTTGCCTTGGGAGAGAATGTCCTGCGGCGTTCTGTCCGCGGGCATTATGCCCTGCAACATCCTGTTCAAGCGACCGAATGCCTTTACCCTGTTCCACCAACATCAGTAGATACGCCGCCACCTTTGATCTGTCGAACAGCGAAACATTCTTTTTGAACAGGAAGTGATAGTCGTGTAGCCAAGGATCTACTTCGCCCTTGATCTTTTCCATTACGAGAGCAATGATTTTTTGCGTTTTTTCCGTGTCAATGCGTGAATTCATCTTTTCCTCTTGTCTGAGCCTTATACCATTTTATCAAAAAGGCCATGGTTTGTTCAACAGGGAATATGAACATATTGCAATTTTGTTTTTTTTCGGGCAGAATCTGGGTATGGAAAAATTAGCGATCTGGTCGGAAGACTTTCTGGTGCGGTTCAACGCAATCGATAGGTCGGATACGATGACCTTGAGTGCTGTGCTGAATGTTTTCCAGGAATTGGCGGTAAGCCATGCGGAAAACCTTGGGGTCGGCCGCGAGGCGATGGCAAGCACGGGTCAGGCGTGGATTCTTTCGCGCATGTCGGTGCAGGTTGACAGGCGGCCAAACTATTGCGAGGCCGTAACCGTACGATCTTGGCCCCGAAGCTGGGAAAAACTCTTCGCCCTGCGCGATTTCGACGTTTTGGATGCCCAGGGCAGTCCCATAATCCGCGCCAGAAGCTGCTGGATCATAATAGACATGGAAAAACGCCGTCCCATACGACCGCAGTCCGCATTGGAAGGCATTCACTTGAACGAAGGCCTGGACGCACTACCGTTTGTCCCCGCCAGTCTTGAGGAGCGTCAATCTATGCAAAAAATGGCGGAGTATCGGGCCTTGTACAACGATGTTGACTACAACGGCCATGTGAACAACGTCAGCTATATTCGGTGGGTCGAAAACGCCTTGGACCCATCCATTCTTGAGCAGGCGAAGCGGAGTCGGCTGGACATCAATTACATGAATGAAGTTCGACCTGGCGAGGTTGTCGATCTGTGGTCGGCCAATATAGATTTAGCGGAGGAACCGCCGGTGCCGTCCCATGCGTTTACCTTTGCGGGCAAGAAGGCCCATGACGGCCAGACAGCGTTCCGAGCTGAACTGCGCCTGTGGCTTTAAAAGTATCGCTAGCGGAAAACGTGGTGCCTCCATGAATATCGGCCTCTCTATTCAAGCACTTCCGCCCTGAGTTGCACCAACGTTGCGTATCTTGGATACAAATTGGCAGGAAGTCCTTCCAGAATGTATGGCCTACTCCAAAGGACCTCTTCTACTATTCTTCTTGTTCTTGGATAAAAGAGTAGTCGATTGGCGCCACGGAAGTATTCGTTTCTTACTAGATACTCAAAGATAGATCTGCTTTCTCCGCCTGACTGCATGTTCGGAGTTGGATAGATAATATTATTAAAAACAAAATCAAACATTCTATCTCGCACTTCCATTAACCTGTTTTTTTCACTCTCGTTCAACTCGGAATATCTCCCCAGCCTGACAATATCCGAGAGAATCCATGTTGTTCCGCTTATCCTTGGGCGAAGCCTATCGCCATAAAGCTGAAAAAGAGGCTGTAGGGCACCCCATCCTCGTTCAATCAAATACCGTTCGTTCCTTGCTATGTGTCTTAATGCGTGTTCACCGTTGATAGGAACGCTCAACCTTATTGCTGCAGGGAAATAATCTAATTGCAAATAATGTATAAGTCGATCCAGTATTCCAAAGTTGCCAGTCACGTTTGCGCGCATGGCGGCATGAATCAGCGGGTCAGATGCGTCAGTCGTGCGAAAGTCGTGCCATAGCAAATATTCCAGTATTTCAAGGTTGTCGCGCATGATCGCTGTTCTTATGAAGTTATCCTCGCTACTGTCGCTACTGCGAGGAGCATATCTGTCTATGTCCCGAAAAACCCTGTCTCCAGATGTTCTGACGTCATGGTAATTACCGTATCTTACCGCCGCATAAAATTGCTCCACGAGGTCTTGGAAGGCCGTATCCTCGATGTACCTCTCATTACGCATTCTTCTGCTCAAGGAAAAAACGTATTTGTCCAGATGATCGCCTATTCTTCCTTGCGCACCAAATTGTTCCAGTCGTTCCACTCGTTCCCTGATAGCCTCAAAAGCACTGGCGAATATAGCATTAACCTGATCTGTTTGCAAATTTTTCAGCAAAGAAACATAAACACCGTATTGCCTGAGATGAAAAGCCGAATAAAGGGGGTAGATGTTCTGGCCGTTTGGCCCTCTTGCGGGAAAAAACGAGTCTGCACCGTGTTCCAGCAAAAGATTAACCATACGTCCGTTGCCAGTCAGTACTGCAAAATGCAATGGCGTAAAATAAAGAGAATCTGGCCTATCAATAAGCGAGTTTCTGTCTGGATTGTTGTCGGAACCGTCGCTGTCGAGAATAAATCTTACAAGCTCCAAATTTCCCGACCTTATTGCCTTGTGCAGAACCGTTTCCCCGTTTCTATCCCTTGCCTGCGTATCTGCTCCTGCATTAATTAACATTCTGTATATATCGATTCTTCCGACATGGGCCGCACATAAAAGGGCGGTGTATCCGTTTCTGCTTGGACGGTTGATATTCACGTTTCTTCTGCTGCTAAGAAGGAGTTCCACTATATCCGACATTCCGTTCCACGATGCCCACATAAGTGCCGACTGCCCTAAATTGTCGGCGACGTTTGGATTTGCGCCTCTCCTTCTTGTTCCCAACGCCTCTCTTACTCCATCAACGTCATTGCGCCTTACCGCATCAAATAAGTCCCGATTTGACGCATGTCTTCTAGTGTGCCAAAAATAAATTCTGTCAATATCAAATATTCCCTGTGGACCTGTAACGACATGACCGCACGAATTCATTAAAAATAATAGTAATAGCAAAACAAATATCTTCGCTTTCACGAAAGAGCCGCCAGTAGTGCGATTACGAAAAAAGAAAACAACTGAGATACGCATTTTACACCGCCTTTTATTTTCATTCTACAAAAAATTTGACAACCCTGTTTCGCCAATTGACTTCGTTATCCAAGGGATTGGCCCATACTCTGCTACCACCACGCCCGTATACCTTTATTCTTTCTTCAGGTATTCCCATTAGGACAAGCAAACGACTGATATATTCTGCCCGCCTCAATGACAGTGGCCTTAACACGTTTTCCTCTTCAACGGCTCTAACCCTTGCGATCGCACCATAATGAATTGGATTGGCAAATCCGTGAATATGCAGATAATTGAATTCATCCAAAATAGGGTAGATCAAATTAAACACATATTTTATGTTGTTAAGGTTGTCCCTGAATTCCTCCATCGAAAAAGCACTTGTTAGGTTGCCAGAAAACGTAATGGGCGGAATATCAAAATAGGGATATTGCTCCCCAGTCATCAGCCTAATGTCAGAAAGTCTGTTTGGTTGCGAAAAAGGGACGGTAATGTCGAGTCCATCATTTCGCCTCGCTATGTCAACTCTTAGTCTCTCTATTTCAATAAGAGCGGCTTGTAATTCAAAGGTTAGACTGTCGAAATTTTCTAGGAGCCTTGCCACTGTTTCAGAATCTATAATACCCTGTCTTATGAGTTCCGCAATTTTTCTTTGGGTTTGTTCGTGTTCTGCCCAATTTATGTAAGTTTGTGCAGGTAAAACCAATGTTCTCATGGCTTCATTGTTGGCCTCGTCTCTGGCGAAAACATTAATTACAAAATCCTCGTCCCTTGGTATAAATCTTATCAAGGGCAGCCGGTCTTCCCTGATATAGTTCCCAGAATAATGCACAACACCGTTGATGCATATAATCTCATGCCTCCATTCATGGGCAACATCGCCAGTTGTGTAAATGAAATAGTACTGAATATCCCTCGCTGGCGCTTCACCCCAGTAAGGAACGTATATAAAAGCCAGCCCAAATTCTGGAGGGGTTCCTTTCACAACGATTCTGTAACTCAAAACGAATTGGTGTTGGATTGTATTCCCCATTATTCTTGCTATGTTTCTTGTTACTCTGTTATTTCCAGCTGTCACGTTATACGAGACCCTGATTTCTAATCTGTACTCCCCATCGGGAGCTATGTTGCTGGTGAGACCGCGTAGCTGACGGTACGAAGGGCTTACTTCACCTCTCCATTCAAACTGCGGAATCGAGATGTTAATCACGGAATCCTCGGTAATAAACAATTCCCTTCCACGCCCCAAATGTCCGTCTATGCTACGCTGGTCTGTCGAAAAAACGAGGTTATCTGCGGTATCGAATATTTGATATACCACATAAAACTGGTTGTTTAGAATATTGGGATTGAGATCCCTCTCCGTCCTGGTTTCGTTTATTCGGAAAAAAACGTTTCTTGTTGGGTCTGGGTTTACGAAGTGTGTTCTTTCTGCGCCACTCTGGGAAAACAGATTAAACCCGAACAAGAAAAACATACAAAAAAATACACTTGTTTTCATATCCGCACCTTTTTACCTAAAACCCCTTTGCCTGATTTCTGCCTCGGTTAGCATGTCCCTTACGTCCTCCATGTCATCGCTTCGGTATCTGCTTCGCTCGAGATATTCAAATGGTCCGTTGCCTCTGGAATCCCTAGATTCAATTGCACCTATACAGTAGTCAAGAATGGCCCGTATGGTTGAAGGCGGCAGGCTCCTGTCCAGCGCATAAAGTAATGGCGGCAAGCCGCCCCTGGGGGAAAATGTTACATCGAAACGCGGGTTTTCGCCGAACGCCCTAATCATTGCTCGGTTGTTGTTCCGCACGGCAATAATAAATGCCGTGTCACCATTGATATCCGTCAGAGTGGTGCTGGTATCGCTGTTTTGTAGCAACAGATCAACCATGCTGTCCATGTGGCTTGCCACCGCCATATGTAGCGCAGTGCGACCTTCGTTGTCCGCAATGTTTGGATTCAGTCGAGAGGGGCTCGCATTCAGGATTGTTTGCAACATTATAATGTTTCTGCTCTCGATAGCGTACATCAGCCCTGTTCTTCCCGCCTCATCCCTGAAATTCACGTCGGCTGGCCAGCGGGAAAGATGGTTCCTTGCACTTGATTCATCGTTGGCCCTTACCGCTCGGATAAACGTAGCACCTGTATTGGTGTCCTCTTGCTGGAGCGGTTGCCCTGGTAGTACCAGCACTCCCTGCGGCGGTGCTGGTAGTGTCGGTACGATTCCCACTCCAGGCACATTGCCCGTGTCGACATCCTCATGTGCGGCTTCCTGCGTTGCGCAACTCATAACTCCGAATAATAACAAACAGAGAAACGCCAAAATCCGTAATTTTTTCACCATATTTCAACCCCTTCTTCAAGTATAAGGCAAGGCCGTTCCAAAACCAATCGGACTAAAGATTGGAACGGCCCTACCTACCGCCAATCTAGGCGGCTGTTTGTTACCGCAAAATGCGGCCTCTGATTCGAGCATCGTCAAACATATCTTGGATACGTTGTCTGTCTGTGGCATTGTATCTTCCAGATGCAATCAGCCACTCATCTGGCCCGTTGCCCCTACTATCCCTGGATTCCATAGCACGAGGAAAGAACATTAGAATATCACCTATGGCAAAAGGCGACAAACCCAATCTTAATGCCTCCAACAGGGGGGGCATACCAAGGGGTAGTGACCGGGTTACGTCAAATCTTGGGCATTCGGCGAACAATTCAAGCATATTCCTATTGCGTTGTCTTACCGCAAGCATAAAAGCGGTGTCTCTGTCTTCATTAACCAGGTTCGTGTCAATGAGAGGCTGCTCAATTAGCAACCTGACCATGTTATCCATACCGTGCATCACGGCAAAATGAAGCGCCGTTGTCCCATCTCTGGTTTGGTGGTTTAAGTTGATTCGGCCACCTGCCCCCTCTCGTAGAAAGGAACGCAGAATAACGACATTGTTGGTTCTTATTGCATGCATCAGTGCGGTCATTCCGGCGTTGTCCGAAATGTTGAAATTGATAGCGGCACTGTTTGGGGGGCGCAAATCTGCGGGCGGGTTCAAGAGAAAATCTATTACGCACTGATGCTGCATGGTAACCGCCCACATCAATGCCGTTTTTCCATTGTCGTCTTGGGCGTTGACGTTGGGCCATGAGCATACTAAATGACGCCGCAAATTTACCATATTGTCATCCCTAGCAGCTTGGATGAAAATCCTATCACAGAAATCGCACCGTGCCTGGGCGGACGCGATTCCCCCAAAGGTCAGAAACAAAGCCATCGACAAAGCACACATCATTTTCATTTTCGTTATCCTCCTACAAATAAATATTCTAAAACGCGCGTATCACCCGAACCAGGTGAGCATCGTTTTTGGAAACGTCGTCATGTCTTCCATTAGAAAAGTTCACCGACCAAACGGAAACCCTTCCCCGCTGGGAAGACGAGAGATACCTGCCGCTGCTAAACCCACCGATGTTTCTCGATCTGAGATTTCTGTACATCAGGTCAAGCTCGGCCCTGCTGGGAATGAACCAGTCCGTGAAGCCGTCGAAGTTTATTTCCGCGGCGCGCTGAGCGGCGGTTCCTGTTTCGTTAGCCAGCCTAACTTGTTCCAGGATCACCCGTGCATTTCCACGGCCGCTTCCCACGGCTTCCTGCGTATCAACATGCCTTGTGCGGGTTCCCCACCTTGCGCGGAATTCCAGTTCAACTGGTGCCGCCTCCAGAAACCGCCAGCCGTTAGAGAAAAAGCCCTTATCGTAAAAGATTATCCCCCCAGCAGGACCTCTGTCCCCTATTCTGAAAACCGCATCGGCGTGAGTCTCGGCCCTGGCTGGCTGTTCGGGGACGGTTGCCGCAACAACGGGCTGGTTCGGGTTTGGGGCGGGGTTCGGCTGCACTTGGACCACTGGACTAGGGCTGGCAACTGGGGGCCTTGCGGTCAGTAGATGGCGCAATTGGGGATCGTTCCGCGTAATGTAGACCGAAAAAGACGATTCTCTTCTTGCGGTCATGACGTTGATGGCATGAACTCGAAAACGGTATTCGGTACCAGTGTCCTCCAGCGAGCCAGAAATCACGGTTCGGACGCCAAGCTGCCGACCGAGGCTTTGCACCTCCTCGTCATCCACAAGCCCGGAAAGCTGGATGCCCATTTCTACCTCTATAGTGTCCAGATTTGCCCGCTCAACGACGGTGAAATTACCGCTGTTCGTCAGGCGATCAACCAGCTCCTCGACGACATGCCTGGACAGAGCCACCGTGCCTGAGTGGAAATTCAACACGGCGATGTTGCTTCCCCTTGCGACGTTCACCTCTACGCTTTGCCCCGCCCCAGCTATCGCATCGCGTAGCGAGATTGCAGCCTGTGCGTGCAGGCCCGCTCCTGTTGCCATTGCTAGGAACAACAAAACGCCGATCCGAATGACTTGAGCCATTTTCATAGCTGGTCTTTTTTTTCTGTTCATATTCAAGCCTCCTAGTTTGGATTTCTCACCCACGGTGAGAATATACAAAGGTCGAAAACGACCCTGCATTAGAATCCATATGCTACCAGCGAATAGCCGTAAAGGTTGCTCAATTACAGTAGCAAAAATGAGGCTTCATACGAAATTTGTTCAGAATGGCTTAATTTCCAAACTTTTTCGAAGCACACCTCATTCGGTATCATTATACCACCTAAATAGGTGTTTATGTCAACCCAAAAAGGTGGTAAAACCACACAAGATGCTGAAAAATGGTTGTTTTGAGACCGAGGCTGATATATCTGCCCAAATAAAGCTAATTGTTCAGCGGCTTCGAGAAGAACGCGAAAAACAGAGAATTTCACAGATGGATTTATCGTTTAAAGCTGGTTTGTCACAAAATCAGGTGAATTACATAGAAACAGGGAAGAGAACACCGAATTTGAACAGTATTTTAAGCATCTGCAAAGCATTGCAAATCAATCCTGCGGTGCTTTTTGAACCAGATGACACAAAGCGGCAAAGGGCCCGCGAAACGATCATTCGGCTGGCATCACAGTTTTTATAGAAGGAGTTAGGGAACCGCTGATTAAAGTGGATTTAATCAGTGCTTCCCTCGCGAATTACTGTTTTCAAAGGAAATAGCCAAACGTTAGAGTTGCATGTTGCCGTCACAGCTTTGCCTTCACCTCTATCTTATTGCAGGTATTTACAACTATGATTTGACAATCCGATCTTGCAAGGGCCTCATTCCTCCAGAAGCGTAACCTTGATGGCGCGGTAAACGGGTCTTTCCTCCCGCTTGCTGCGCTCCTCGTCTTCCTCGATCATATAACTAACCTTCATGCCGGCCTTTAGGCAGGAAACATCGCAGTTGGTCAGTTTGCTATAGTGGAAAAAAATGTTGTTTTTGTCCTCGTCCTTGATAAAGCCAAACCCAGAGGGGTTGACGTTGAGGATGGTGGAGATATACCCCTCCGAGGCTTCCGCCTGCTTTTCCTGCGAGGTGGTGCTGTTGAAACCTTGATCGTGTATCCGCTCGGTTACGAACAGGTTTTCCACATACTCGTTGCCGTTCTGGTTGATTCTCTGGCTCATCTGCACGGGGAAAAAAACCTCGGAAAGAAGCTGGCGTGAAGTTTTGGTCTCCACCATGTCGCCGTGCTCGTTATGGTACGAGAAATCCCAACAAATCAGCATTACCTGTGTGCCAAGCGTGTGCAGCTTGCGGACAAGGGGAACGTAATCGCCATCGCCGGCTATCAGCACCAGAATGTCGAAGTGCTTGTAGATGGCAAGTTCGTAGGCCTCCAGCGCAAGCCAGACGTCTATGCCCTTTTCCTGAACAAAGCTGCCGTCCCCGCCGAAGCGAAGCGGAAGATAATGGCTGACGATGTTTTCCCGCATCAGAATGTCCTCGAAAACCCGCTCGCTTTGAACCTTTTCCCCCATGTCCCTTGCCAGAGATCGCCCCTTGAAATAGTGGGCATCGATTATCTGGCATCGGCGAATGTCCATGTCGGTAAGGGTCGCCACCTCGTTCCGAATAAATTCGTGCAGGCCGCTTATGCTTATTCGCGATTTTTTTTCGTGCTCGTACTTGTAGTAGTTGCTTATCTTGTAAAAGTAATACCCGTCATAAAATATCCCAATCCTAAGCACATCCAGCAATTTTTTTTTCACCATAACTTCCTCTGTTTTCCTATTGTTATGCATAAGTCTAGTGCATGCCGCCGTTTTCGTCCATTGGGTTTGTGTCTGCTTTAAGACTGCGTGTTTTCCAATGCGGCAACTCGCTCTGACAGGGGGGGATGGCTGTGTTCCATCATCACCACGAAAGGATGGGGGGTAAGGTTGCCGAAACTTTCCCTGTACAGTTTCTTCAGGGCTGAAATGGCCGTTTCCTTTCCCACCTGCTCCCTTTCAAAAGCGTCCGCCTCGTATTCATGTCTGCGTGACAGGATGTTCGATGGGATTCCAAGGATCAGCATGACCGGTGACATCATAATGAACAGCACATATATGCCAAAGGCCGCGTTTGCGTCGGCAAAGCCGAAGGCTTGGGACACCTCGGGCATGGTGACTATGAAGTGTGCGGCGGCGACCATAATCGCAAGCGTCAATAAGCCAAAACAGGAACGCTTTAGTATATGGTGCTTTTTAGCGTGACCAATCTCATGGGCCAAAACGCCGATTATCTCGTCGTGCGTCATCTTTTCCACAAGGGTGTCGAAAAGGCCGATGGTCTTGGTTTTGCCGAAGCCCGAGGCGAAGGCGTCGAGCTTCGTGCTTCTCTTGGAAGCGTCCACCATGTATATTCCCCTTAGCCTGTAGCCCGTCCTTTGGGCAAGGCTTTCTATCTTTCGCTTCAGCGCGCCATCCTCCAAGGGGGTAAGCTTGTAAATGATCCTGACAAGAAGCGGGGAGATAAACGCCATGAAAAACTGAAAGGCGATAAGGACAAGAAAAATGGCGATGGACACCCCATCGCCAATGCGGTCGCGCAAAAATAGGAACAGTGACAAAAGCCCGCCCGCAATTACCAAAAACATGACAAGCATCTTAACGAAATCTACGATAAAAGTTCCCGCTCTGGTTTTGTTGAAACTATAGCGTTCCTCGATCACGAAAGTCTCATAAATGCCCACAATCCTGTTGATGATGTTGGCCACCACCAAAGGCGCAAACAACATGAACAGACTGACCAAGTAGATATTGCCCGTATGCCCAGAAATGAAGCCGTAAAGCCAATGGTGCACGTTGAACAGCAGGAAGGAAAGGCTAATGGTCATGCCGATAATGCCGCTTACAATGGAGAACCTGATCTTTTCCATTCCATACGCCTGATTTTTTTTGTAGGTATCATCGTCAAACACGTCCCTGACATTTTCGGGCAGGGGATCGTTCCTGCGGGAATATGTAAGGTACTTCAACACAAATCCAAAGGCGGTGGTCGTTAAGAAAATAGCGATGATGGCAATACGCATGAAATCTCCCCTTATATTTTGGTACGCTTGCACTGGAACAGCTTCGATAAACACTATAACAGAGTTGTTGCGAAGAGGGAAGTAAGGTGATGGGTTAAACCCGTGATATGCTCTCCACAGGCCACTGGTTTGACGGGATCAGCGAGCCAGAGGCTTTTAAAACTGCATTTTTAGTGGAAGCTCTTGCAAAATTGAAATTTCGCAAGAACTCTATTGAACGGTGACGTGTTGGAGCGGGCACAAAGGAACCGCTGAATAAATCAGAGGAATCTGCGCTTCCCAAATGCAAAACTTGGGAAAGTCTTTCCGCCACCATGCTGGGAGCTCCACGACGCACTTCTGAGTTGCGCTTTTGCCAAGCGACCGTCAAAATTGCCTTTTCCCTCGGCTACCGCTATTCAAACAGGCGCAAAATGTACTAGTATATGGCAGATAACTATGGAATTCAAGGATTTTGAACTGCATCCCGACTTGCAGCGTGGGATTGCCGAGGCCGAGTACGTTACCTGTATGCCAGTACAGGAACAGGTGCTCAGTAACGCCTTTGGCGGGCAGGATTTGTACGTACAGTCCCAGACCGGGACGGGAAAAACCGCTGCGTTTTTAGTCGTTATTTTTCAGCGTCTGCTTACCGAGGAATTTTTGGCGGGCAAAAAGGCCCTGATCATGGCTCCGACAAGGGAATTGGCCGTTCAGATCGAGGACGAGGCCAAACTTCTGGCAAAGTACCTGCCTTTCAAGATCGGCAGCTTCTACGGAGGCGTGGGTTACGTCCAGCAGGAGAAGTTGCTGCGGGAAAACGCGCAGATTCTGGTGGGAACCCCCGGGCGGGTGCTGGATCTGAACAGTTCCGGCAAGATGAACCTGATGGATCTGGCCTTTCTCGTGCTGGACGAGGCGGACAGGATGTTCGACATGGGCTTTTACCCGGATCTGCGCAAGCTGATCAAGGTGGTGCCCCCGGCCGATCGCCGGCAGACCATGCTTTTCAGCGCGACGCTGAACTCGTGGGTTAAGAACCTAGCCTGGGAGTACACACGGACGCCTTTCGAGATCGAGATTCAGCCGGATGTGGTTACGGTCGAGGAAATCGATCAAGTGCTGTACCATGTGCCATCCGATGACAAGATGAGGCTGCTTCTGGGTATTTTGCAGCGTGAGCAGCCGGAAAGCGCGATTATTTTCTGCAACACCAAGCGATACACTGAAATCGTCGCCAAGAGGATGCGGCTTAACGGATACGATTGCGAGTTTATCATTGGCGATCTGCCCCAGTCCAGGCGGCTCAAGGTGATCGACGACCTGAAGGCTGGCAAGATCAAGTTCCTTGTGGCGACGGATGTTGCGGCGCGGGGGCTGGACGTGGAGGCCCTTGCGATGGTGGTCAATTACGATCTGCCGGTGGAGTCAGAGAACTATGTGCACCGCATCGGGCGGACAGCGCGGGCGGGCAAAAGCGGGCGGGCGATCACTCTGGCGAGTGATCAGGACGTGTACGAGTTGCCAGCTATTGAGCGCTATATAGGGAAGAAGATTCCCTCGGAAATTGCCAACGAGGAGCTTTACGCCGAGGACAGGAGTGCCGGGCAGTATATCCGCACCGATTTCTACGAGGACCGCGGTGATGGTGGGCGCAGCGACGGACGGCGTTCCGATGATCGCCGTCAGGGGCGCGGAAGGCATGGCGACGGTATGCGGACTGGTTCAGCGACGGCTCGCGATGGCCGCGGGAGTCGGGAACGCGGGCGCGGGCAGGAGCGTGGCGGCAGGCGGAGGGATGAGCGCAGGGACGATTCCCGCGGGTCTGGTAGGTCTGGCGGTAGGAAACCCGCAGTGGGGCATCCCCGGGGGAATGTGGCGCCGTTGACCGACGAGCGGGATCTTTCCCAGCTTAGTTTTGACGAGCGCATGGCTTTGTATAAGAAGAAGTATGATTCGGGGAAAGCCCCTGGCTCGGCGGGAACCGAAAGGGGCCGCGGGCAAGGAAAGCCCCAGGGTGAGCGCAGGCATGGCCCCGGACATGCCCACACCGATAGGGCCGCGGGCAAAGGCGGCGATGGTTCGAGGCGGAAGGGCAGGAAGCCGCACGGGAAGGATCGGCAGGATGCGCGGCAAAAGCCCGCAGGTGCGGAAAAGCAGAAGCCAGAACAAGGTTCAGCGGCGGCACCAGCACCTGCAAAGAAGGGGATACTTGCCAAGCTTTTTGGGGCTTTTAAGAAAAACAAGAAGGGCTGATTTTCCAGCTTGGGTATGTAAGGAACGGGAGGCGAAAACGACTTTCAGGGGCACGGTAGTAATCAGGAAAGGCGATGTCTACTTTGTGGCAACGTGCATCGAAAACAATGTCGCCTTGCAAGGGGAAACCATCGATGAAGCGGTCGAGAACCTGAAAGAAGCGATAGCCTTTCCAAATAACGAGCGTGTCTACATCACCTCATTAGAAATGGCCATTTAATGCGCAGGAGGCATAGTGTACACCCTCGGCATTGACAACGTTATTATCGTTTCCGGGAATTTCGGCTACGAACCTTTCGCAGGGTCGGTCTGCATACAGGGGCAGCGAATCGCCGAAGTCCGCAAAGGGCCCGTGCCCCGGAACGAATGCGCCGAGTGGATAGACGGCGGCGGTAAAATCCTTATGCCGGGCCTTGTAAACTGCCACTGCCACGGGGACATGACTCTAGCGCGGGGCCTTGGCGACGACATGACCTTGCTGGAACAGAACGAAACCTACGATTCCCACAACTGGTTCCAGAAGTACATCAACGACGATGACAGATACTATTCGCGGCAACTGACATACTGCGAGTCGCTGCTTGCTGGCTGCACCTTTGTCTGCGAAAACATGTACTGGGGGCTTGGCGACAGGTCGATCCAGGCGATGGGGGAAATCGGCATAAAGGGCGCGCTTGTCGAGGACATTCGCCAGGACTTTACCGATCTCGAATCTCTGTTGCCAGACGATGCATTGCGGGAATTTTCCTCCAACTGCCGCAGGGCCGGGCTTGTTCCGGTAATTGGCTGGCCGGCGGAGGAAGACTGGGAAACGGAACTTCTGCAAAAAATTTTCACAAAACTCCAGAACATCGATGTCCTGCAAACCCTTCACCTTGCCGAAAACGATTGGCGGGTAGACATCATCCAAAAAAAATACGGTGCGCGCCCGATCGAATACCTTGCCCAGGGCGGTTTCCTCCATGACAGACTGATAGGCTCCCACGTTGTTTTCGCCGATGAAAACGAGATCGGGCTTTTGAAAAGGGCAAACGTGAAAGTCGCCAACACTCCACTGTGCGAAATGAAAATCGCCGACGGCATCGCGCCGGTTCCGGAAATGCTAAGACAGGGGCTTACCGTGGGCATAGGCACGGACGGTGCGCTTTGGAACAACTCTAACGACATTTTCCGGGAAATGAAGGGAATGTCCCTTCTTCATGCGGTAACTTCCGGGATTCGCAGCATTTCCAAAAAAGTGATTCTCGACATGGCAACAACTGGCGGCGCGGCGGTCTTTGGCATGGAAGCTGAAATCGGCATGGTAAAAGAAGGGATGAAGGCCGACATGATTCTCATCGACGCCAACAAGCCACATCTGCAACCCATGGTGATTGGCAGGAATGAAAACGTTACCTCGGCAATCGTTCACAACGCAACTGGTGGTGACGTAACGGACGTGTTTGTAAACGGCAAAAGACTCGTCAAGGACGGCGCGCTTACTGGCATCGATGTTCCAAGCCTGATCGCAAGGGTGCGACAGGCGGCGGAAAAAATAGCGAAGGAAATTTAAACCTTTCGAAGGGGACAGACAATGGGCGAGGTAAACAAGGCTTCCGCACCGAAAGCGGAAAACACCGGGGTGTATCATTTGCAGTTAAAGCAGGGCGATGTCCCCGGCTATGTTCTTCTGCCGGGCGCACCAGAGCGTTGTCCGGTAATCGCCAAACATTGGGACAACCCCAAGGAAGTTGCATCGTACCGCGAGTACAAAACCATGACCGGAACCTACAAAGGCGTACCCATCGCCTGTACCTCGACTGGCATAGGCGGGCCGAGTTCGGAAATCTGCGTACACGAATTGAGTGTCTTGGGCGTGCATACCTGCGTCAGGGTTGGCAGCACCGGTTGCATAGTTCCGGAATTTGATCTTAACGATCTTATCATTCCGGTGGCCTGCGTCCGCAAAGACGGCACCTCCCAATCTTATGTCGAGCCGGAATACCCGGCCTATGCGGATTTCTATGTAACACTTGCTCTGATTTCCGCTTGCGAGCGTCTCGGTTTTCGTTACGGCCTTGGCCTTACCCACAGCGTTGGCTCGTTTTACATTGGTCAGGGTCGCCCCCTTGCCGAGGACGGCTCCGGATACTGGCCTTCGTTTGCGAACAACATCATTAGCGATCTTGCCGCGGCAAAAGTCACGAATATCGAAATGGAATGTTCCACGCAGTATGTGGTGGGCAGACTCCACGGCATGAGGATGGGCTCGATACTTTCGGTAATTTCAAACCGCGTGCTTGACCGCTGGGGTGACAGCGGGGGCGAGGACAGGGCCTGTCTAGCCGCTTCCGAGGCGGTGAGCATTTTGTCCGAATGGGACAGATCTGGGGAAATAAGTTTCAACATGAAGATGAGGAAACCCGCCTCATGAACTGGTAGCTTAGCGGCTCTTGCGCCTAAACTTGACCCATAGAGAATCGGCTTTGAAACTGCGCTTTTCGTTTTTGCCGACCCAAACAGGATATCGCAGTTTGACTGCGGCGAGGAAACTTACCCCGCCAATGATCCCGAATGTCTGCCGCTCTCCCCAGAAGCCCTGCAACTACAATTCAACCCAGCATCATGTCCAGCACCATCATCAGCAGGAAACCCGCCATCGTACCCATCGTGCCGGCGTTTGAGTGTTCCGCCTTGTTGCCGTGCTTGTCCGGATGCGCATCGGGTATCAGTTCCTCCACCACGACGTACATCATCGCTCCGGCGGCGAAGGCCAGCAGCCAGGGCATGACTGGCGCAATCTGCACGGCAAGAAGCACGGTGAGCAAACCGAAAGCTGGTTCCACTGCGCCAGACAGAGAGGACAGAACGAACGCCTTGACCGGGGAAGCCCCCTCCTGACGTAGGGCGAGCGAAACGGCCGCGCTTTCGGGCAGGTTCTGGATGCCTATGCCGAGGGCCAATGCCACCGCTCCCGCATAGGCCTCTGGTCCGCCGCCCTGCGCGGCCATGGCAAGGGCAAGCCCCACGGCCATGCCCTCCGGGATATTGTGCAGGGTTACCGCGGATACCAGCAGCGTGGTGCTTTTGGATTTGGAAACCAGCCCTTCTGCGACGCTAGAGAAGGGGTGAAGGTGCGGGATCAGATGATCCAGCCCCAGCAGGAAAAGCGCCCCGAGTGCGAACCCCCCGGCAAGAGGTATCCACCCGATTTGCCCCTGAGCCTCCGCCGTCTCGATCGCCGGAACCAGCAGACCCCACACGGATGCCGCAATCATGACCCCGGCTGCAAACCCAAGGACAATCTGCTGGAGCTTTCTTGGCACTGACTTTCTGAAAAAAAACACCGTCGCAGCCCCGAGGCAGCTCATCATGAAAATGAACCCAAGCCCGCTGCCCGTCATCAACATCGAATGCATAACTTGATTAAATACCAGAATTGCCTTTGTTGCAATAATCCCCGGGCAAATATTTGAACATTAAGGCGTACAAAAGAGAAGAAAGCCCGTTAAGCGCCCGGATTATGTCTGGTCTGAGGCTTTGGGACTGCCCGGAAACGTCCGGGGATGTATCGCGGAAGGCCGTAACCGCTGCGATTTCGGCTTCCCTTGCAAGGGCCCGCAGCAGGTTCAGGCGCACGGACAAGACCCCCATGTCTTTGTCCACAAGAAGGTGCCCGCGGCCGAAGTGCTTTTCGGGGTGTCGTAGTTCCCCGGCACTCAGACCGAGCAGGTGGAATTCACCCATCAAAGTTCCCTTGTACTCCGCCGGGAGAATCGACCGCGTGAATTCCAGTATTTCCTGCAAGTCATCGACAAAGGCCGGGTTTTCCGTTTGCTGTCCCAAAAGCTGGGCTTCCAGGAGCGCGGCGCAGAGCGTGTCGAGTTTGCCGCGCAGGACGATTACCGGGTTGTCCTTTTCGGTGAGCTGGTTTCCGCGCAGGTGGGTGAGGGTTTCATTTTTCATTTGCCATCCCGTCCATGTTCCCTTCAATCTTGATGTTGAACTTCTGATACGGGATCTCGATCCCCTCTTCCGCCAGTCGTTTCTGCACGGCCATGTACATCGACGTCCGCACCTCCAGTAACTGGTTTCTGTCAAACCAGACCGTAAGGTTGATCATTGGGCCAACCCTGTCGAACTGATCAACGCGGAAATGTGGCGCGGGGCTGTCCAGCACATACGGATTCTCGTCGGCGATGCCGGTCATGATGTCCTGCACCTTTTCCAGATCGGCTTGGTAAGTAACGTTAAAGATAATGTCAAGGCGGCGGATCGGGAAACGGGTAAGATTGACAAGGTTGCTTTTGAAAAGCGTCTCGTTGGGGATGCGCACATACAGGTTGTCGAAAGTGCGAATCTTGACCGAAAGCACATCCACCGAAAGCACCTCGCCAAGAAGCGCGTCCACGCGGATAACGTCCCCAACCTGAAAGGGCTTTTCCGAAAGCAGGAAAAAGCCAGAGATAAAACTGGACACCGTGGTCTGCGCGGCAAAGCCCACGGCAATCCCTATGATGCCCGCCGCGCCAAGAAGGGCGGTGGTGTCGATCCCCATGCTGCCGAACAGGAAAAGCACGGCCATGGCGAAACCGGTGTACTTGATAGTCTTTTTTATGATAAACGTCCGCTGAAAACTTATTCGGTTTTTCAGAAGCCGTCCTATGACAATCTGAATGACGTTGAACATCATGATGATGGCGAACGCCATCAGTATCGATCCCAGAACGCGCAGGACGAATTCGCGGGACACTACGTTGTCAATCTGGCTAATGATTGTGTCGAAAAAACCATTTGCGTACATTGCGTTTCCTCGCTTCTTATATGTCGGTGATGTTCTTTATGATGTCCACGCTTTTGCGGGCAAAGCTTTCCCCGACTCCGTGTTTTGCGCCCGCGCTAACCAGCCGCTGGTTCTTGCCTTTGGCCTTGCCGATCCTAAGTTTGCAGCTCGTATCCAAGAAGTCGATTTCCAGCGCATCGGTGATAAGCCTGTCGTCGCAAAGGTAAACGTTGAGCTGCTGGGGATCGACCTCGATGCGTTCGGGTTCGAACATGGTTTTGGTTTTGTTGGTCAGGATGATCTCGCAGTGGATAAGTGCCGAGTTTTGATTCGCCGCCGCGTCGTCGCCTAGAACCGCGGGAAGCGAGTGGCAGATTTCCCCGTGCATGGTGTCTGGGCCGAAAAATGTCTTTGACATCGTAAAGGGCATTTCCTCGGCCAGGGCCTTCCCGCGTTCAAGCTCGAACTTTAGAAGCGGCGGCAGGGCCGCGGTAAAGCGGCACTCTTGCCCTGGGGCTATCCGCAGTTTTTCGCCCATGGTGAGCACATAGGGCTTGTCGCAAAGAAAGGGGTGCAGGAAAACCTTTTCCCCGATTCCCCATGCGCGGATCACCGGCAGATCCCCGGGGGGATCCTCCGGTTCTGGCCCGCCGGTCCCGCCATCGAGATCAAGGTCGCGGAACAGTATCGTCTTAAAGGCTATCCGCCATGTTTCCCGATCCTTTCGCAGATAGGCCGCCGCGCCGTTCAGCCGCCAGCAATACCAGACGGCGTTTTGGGGCTTAAATGGATGCCACATACCGCTCCCGCCTGTCCGCCGTTAAACGCCGGCCGGCAAATTGTCGTCTGACAATGTTGCAAGCATGATTGCCTTTATCGTGTGTTTGCGGTTTTCTGCCTGATCCCAGGCGCGGCTTTGCGGGCCGTCTATCACGTCCGCCGTTACCTCCTCGCCTTTGACCGCCGGCAGGCAGTGCAGGAAGATACTGTCCGCACGCCCAGTTTTGTCCATCAGCGTCTGGTTCACTTGGTACGGCGACAGAAGCCGCACGCGCTCGGCCTTCTTGTCCTCCTCGCCCATCGATGTCCACACGTCGGTGTACAGCGCATCTGCGCCCGCGACCGCAGCGACATCCGCACTGACGGCGATCCGCGCACCGGAAGCCGCGGCAATGGGAGCGCACTTTTCCTGTAGCGCGGGGTCCGGGGCAAGTTCCGGCGGGGCGACCACGGTGAAATGAACGCCCAGTTTGGCGCAAATTACCATGAGGGAGTTGGCCACATTGTTCCGGCCATCCCCGACATAGCAGAGCGTCTTGCCCTTTGCCGGCCCGAAACTTTCCTCTAGGGTCATTATGTCGGCCAATGCCTGCGTGGGGTGGAATGCGTCGGTCAGGCCGTTGTACACCGGTACCCCGGAATACTCGACCAGAGCCTCCGCGGTCTTCTGGCTAAACCCACGGAACTGAATCGCACTGAACATGCGGCCAAGAACCCGCGCCGTGTCCTCGATCGATTCCTTGGCCCCAAGCTGGATATCCGCGGTGGAAAGGAAGACCGGGTGACCGCCTTCCTCGCCGAAGGCCGTCTCGAAAGCGCATCTTGTGCGCGTAGAACGCTTTTCGAAAATCAGGGCAAGGGTTTTCCCGACAAAACGCCTTTGCGTCGCGCCTTGCTCCTTCGCCTTTTTGGACAAGTCCAGAAGATACCGTATTTCCTCGGCGGAATAGTCCAACCATGTAAGCAGTGACCTGCCTTTCAACGCTATGGGCATAAAAACCTCCAGTGTATACCCTATTATAGTGCAGAAAGTGCAAAGTGGGGAGGGTGCCGCGGATCAATTCCCCCCTCTCGCCCGGCCGCCAAAGAACCTGGTCAACGCCGCCGCCGCGTCCGCGGTTACCGGCAGCTCCAGGGGAGTTGCGCCAGCCCTTCGGCAGAGTTTTTGCCACAGGTCGGCGCGGTCGCCGTGCCAAAGCGACCATGCCTCGCGAAAGGACGCGGAGCCGGTGGGGGCCGCAATACGGACACCCGTCTCAGGATCCGCGGCCGAAAGAAGCCCCATGTCCGGCAGGTCGGTGTCGTCCGGATCGTGCACCCGGACGGCTATCACGTCATGCCTGCGGCTCAGTTTGCCCATCTCCTGCTCCCAGCCCATGCTGAGGAAGTCGGAAAGCATCACAACCATGCTCCTGCGTTTGAGCATCGGCCCTATCCGCGTTATCGCGGCCTGAAGGTCGCTTGTCCGCGCACCTGCACCAGGCTGCCGCGTTACGGGTTTTGGCCTGTGGTACTGGAGCGCGCCGGACACGAACGCCATCACGCTGCTCCTGCCCTTGCCTGGCGGGAACACCCGGTCAATTCCCCGGTCAAAGAGAAAGGCCCCAACCCGCTGACCGCTCCTTTCTGCGGAAAAGGCGATTAGCGCGGCTGCGATGAGAGCCTGTTCGTAAGGGCTTAGCTTTTGTTCTTCGCCGTAGTCGCCGCCCGGGGCGCTTCCCCACGGCCTTGCGATCCCGCTGTGCATGGACGCAGACGTGTCCAGCAGCAGGAGTATGCTCAGTTCCCGCTCCTCGCGGAAAATCTTGACGAAAGGCGTGCCCAGCCGCGTGCTGGCGTTCCAGTCGATTGACTTTGCGTCATCGCCCCACTGGTAATGCCGCGCCTCGTCGAACTCCATGCCCTGCCCGCGAAAAACCGAGCGATAACTGCCGGCAAGCATATTCGTCGCCAGCCCCTGCGCCGCGATGGGAAGTCGGGTTATCCTGCTGAACAGTTCCCGGGTGTCCATGGCCGTTTACCGTTTAGGGCACCGGAACATGCGAAAGTATCCGGGAAATGACGGTGTCCGCATCCAGCCCGTCAGCCTCGGCCTCGTAGGAAAGCACGATGCGGTGTCGCAGCACGGGGAAGGCGGCGTTTTTCACGTCCTCTGGCCGGACGAACTCGTTTCCAGCGAACAGTGCGAGTATCCTGGAACAGCGGTGCAGGGCGATGGATGCGCGGGGCGAGGCCCCGAAGGAAATGTGCCGGTAAAGGCCCTCGGCCGGTTTCGCCTTTCCCGGTTGGGCCGCCTGCGCCGCGGATGGCCTTGTTGCGGTGACTATCGAGACGATGTACTCGGTGATTTTCCCGTCAACGTGAATCGAGTCCGCCGCCCGCCGCAAATGGGCAAGCGTGGCCCTGTCCAGCACCGGGGACAATGGCTCCCGCCGGCTCGTCCCGCCATGGGACAGGGGAGGACTGCGGCCGATAATGGCGAGTTCTTCTTCTGGGGTGGGGTAGCTTACCAGCAACTTCAGCAGGAAGCGGTCGAGTTCCGCCTCTGGCAGCGAGTAGGTTCCCTCGTGTTCGATCGGGTTTTCGGTGGCAAGCACGAAAAATGGATCCGGCAGGGGGTAACTGGTTTTGCCTATCGTTACCTGCCGTTCCTCCATCGCCTCAAGCAGGGCGGACTGCATCTTCGCCGGGGCGCGGTTTATCTCGTCCGCAAGAATCACGTTGGCGAAGACCGGACCGCGCCTAACGGAGAACGCCCCCTTGCCCTGATCCCAGATCAGGGTTCCGGTCAAATCCGCCGGAAGAAGGTCGGGGGTGAACTGTATCCGCTTGAAGTCGAGTCCGGTGATTTCGGCGAGACTTTTGACCGCCAAGGTTTTCGCCAAACCAGGCACACCCTCAAGAAGAATGTGCCCGCCGGCGATAAGGGCGGTCAAAAGCCCGTCCACCATTTCCCGCTGCCCCACAATACGTTTGGCAAGTTCCTTCCTGCACGCATCGATCAGCAACGCACCCTTTGCCAGGGCCTCTTTTTTCTCCATAACTCACTACGCCAGAACGATATTAGCGGCAATAGGACTCGGACCTATGACCCAACGGATATGAGCCGTTTGCTCTACCAACTGAGCTATGCCGCCATGTTAGGGTAAGCATACGAAAAAAGGGCAAAGTTTGTCAAGCGAGTTGCAGTATGATTTTTTGGGGCATACCTGATACAATGGATAAAGCTGGAGGCTGACATGTTGAGAGAAACGATTTTGAGCTGCCTTGAAAACAAGGATATGGGCACCCTAAAGATCCTGCTTGCAAGTGCGGAAAGCCTTGAATTCCTGCATGCGTTCATCGGCCTGTCCCCCAAGGATCAGGTTATCGTGTTCAGGCTTCTGGCCAAAGACACCGCGCTGCATATATTCGAACATCTGGACACCGACCTTCAGCAAAACCTGCTTCGTTCGTTTACGGATGAAAGGGTCAAGGAATTCGTCAACGGGCTGGCCCCGGACGACCGCGTCAAATTGCTGGACGAGCTGCCTGCGCTGGTCGCAAAAAAACTTATCGCCTCCCTGTCGCATGAGGAACGGGAAGTTACCAACATACTGATGGGCTATGAGCCTGAAACAGCCGGCCACATAATGACAACCGAATACATCTCCCTGAACAAGGACATGACGGCCGGGCAGGCCCTAGAGAAGGTGCGAAGGCAGGCGAAAGAAAAGGAAACCATCTACACCCTTTTCGCAACGGACAGCACCCAAAAGCTGGAAGGCATGCTTACCCTGCAAGGTCTGCTGATGGCGGATGATGGCACCCTGGTGGGTGACATAATGTCCAAAAAGGCCATCAAGGTATCCACCGACACGGATCAGGAGGAAGTTGCGCGTACCTTGATGGAGCTTGACCTTCTTGCCATACCGGTCGTTGACAAAGAAGAGCGGCTGGTGGGGATAGTGACCTTCGACGACGCCATGGACATACTCGAGGAAGAGGCCACCGAGGACATCTACGACCACGCCGGTCTTGCGGATGTCACCAACAGCGAGACCAGCCGGAGCGAGGTTTTGGTTTTCGGCAGCCTTTGGAAGATTTGGAAAGTCCGCCTGCCGATTCTGCTGATTACACTTGGGGTAAGCATGGTTTCGGGGCTCGTGATTGGCGGGTTCGAACAGACGCTCGAGTCAATCGCGGTGGTGGCCATTTTCATCCCGGCGATCATGGGCATGGGCGGGAATGTCGGCACGCAGTCCTCTACGGTTTTCGTGCGCGGGGTGGTGCTTGGACACATTCAGGTCAAGAACTTCATGAAGCCTTTCTTAAAGGAAATTGGCGTCGGCTTTAGCATTAGCGCGGTAATTGGCATTTTTACCGGAATCGTGGCCGCCATCTGGCAGGGAATGCCCATGCTGGGTTTGGCCGTTGGTCTGGCGATGATCATAACCATGACCATCGCCGCGCTGCTGGGGTTCCTGGTTCCGTTCGTGCTGATAAAATTCAACGTGGATCAGGCGGCGGGTTCGGCCCCCATAATAACGTCGATCAAAGACGTCATGGCCCTTGTCGTCTACTTTGTGTGCGTCACTATTTTTTTGGGGAATCTGGGGTAGTCGCCCCGACTTAAAGTCGGCGACTAATTAGCCTGTCTTATAAATGCGGTCGTATTTGCCAACACTCCTGACGCGGCGCAGTATGGTGGCGCTTTCCCCTTGATTAAGCGGACCAAGAAGAACCTGGAACATTGGGTTGGTGTCGGTTCCGATGTTCTGCATCACCACCAAGTTGTGAACTTTTGGGTCTGGATGAGCGACCCCTAGTGTATTTTTCAATAAAAGGTGAAAATGCAGTTTTAAGAGCCTCTGGCTCGCAAAACTGCGTACCTCTTGCGAAACTTATGGAGTTTCGCAAGAGGTCTATTATACACCAGACCTTCGGCAAGAGCACCCGCGCCCATGAAGAGCAAATCCAGCGGGTCGAAGGTTCCGGGGACATTTCCCGACAACTGCGCTATCTCGATAGTGGCCGCAAGCAGACAGAAACACGCAATATAAACCTTTTGCGTCTTTGGTCGGCGGAACCACAGAAACCTGAAAAACAGGATTCCCGACATGAACCACAGCATGCCCGCGGTGTTGTACATAAGCACATTGGACAGGGCGGACGACGGCAATTGGATGTGAACGTTTCCGACGAATTCATGGTACGGCACCCATGCAAAAAACACCATGCCGCTCAAATCCCTGAACAGGAAGTACACGCCTATGCCAGCGACAAGGAACAGAAACGACGAAAAGCCGTAAAGCATTCGGACTTTCCCCACGTCCATCCGCACCCCCCTCCCCTGCCCTACCCTAGAACAGCCCGGAAATCGTGCCATCGCTATCAACGTCTATTTTTTCCGCAGATGGAACCGCGGACAGGCCGGGCATGGTCATGATGTCGCCGGTAAGCGCGACGATGAAACCCGCGCCTGCCGACAGCTTGACGTTACGCACGGTAAGCGTCCAGCTGGTGGGTGCGCCCAGTAGTGCGGGGTCGTCGGAAAAGCTGTACTGGGTTTTCGCCATGCAGACTGGCACCTTGTCCAAGCCGAGTTTCTCAAGCTGGTCGATTTGCTTTTGCGCGGGGGGAAGAATCGACACGGCATCGGCGCGGTAGATTTTACACGCAATGGCCTCGATTTTTTCCTTGACGGAAAGATTGACATCGTAGGCGAACTCAAAGGCACTGGGTTGTTCGCAAAGCCGCGCAACCTCCTCGGCAAGCCGCGTCCCGCCTTCGCCACCCTTGGCCCACACCTCGGAAAGCGCGACGGGTACGCCAGGGGCAAGCTCCCTGCATTTTGCCTCGACAAAGTCAAGCTCGGCCTTTGTGTCCTTGGGAAAAGCGTTGATGGCGACCACCGCGGGCAGGCCGTACACCTTGGTGATGTTGTCGATGTGCCGCAAAAGATTCGGCAGTCCGGCTTCCAACACCGCAAGGTTTTCCTTTTCCAGATCGGCCTTTTTGACCCCGCCATGAAACTTTAGAGCGCGGACGGTCGCAACTATGATAACTGCGGACGGCTTTAGCCCACCGAAGCGGCATTTAATGTCAAGGAATTTTTCTGCGCCAAGATCTGCGCCAAAGCCCGCCTCGGTAACAACGTAGTCTGCGCATTTCAACGCCATGCGCGTCGCCATTAGCGAGTTGCAACCGTGGGCGATGTTGGCGAATGGCCCGCCGTGGACAAAAGCCGGCGTACCTTCCAGCGTCTGCACAAGGTTCGGTTTGAGCGCATCTTTTAACAGTGCGGCCATCGCACCCTGCGCGTTAAGCTCCCCCGCAGTAACGGGTTTTTCCTCAGACTGCTTGCCGTAGGTGTATCCCACGATAATGCGGCCCAGCCGTTCCTTGAGGTCGTCGATTCCCGAAGCAAGGCAGAGTATCGCCATGACCTCGGACGCGACGGTAATGTCGTAGCCGTCCTCCCGCGGTACCCCGTTGGCCTTTCCCCCCAGCCCGCTTGTAACGAAACGAAGCTGGCGGTCGTTCATGTCCACGCACCTTCGCCATAGAATTTTGCGCGGATCTATGCCAAGTTTGTTGCCTTGGTAAATATGGTTGTCAATCATCGCAGCAAGAAGATTGTTCGCCGCGCCTATGGCGTGAAAGTCCCCGGTAAAGTGCAGGTTGATGTCTTCCATGGGGATAAGCTGAGCCCAGCCGCCGCCTGCCGCGCCGCCCTTTACGCCGAAGACGGGGCCCAACGATGGTTCGCGCAGGGCGAGCATCGCGTTTTTTCCTATTTTGGAAAGGCCGTCGGCTACACCCACGGTCGTGGTGGTTTTGCCCTCGCCTGCGGGGGTGGGACTGATTGCGGTTACCAGAATCAGCTTGCCATCTGGGGCTTTGCCGCCTTGGTCTGTCAGCAGGTAACGGTAATCGACCTTTGCCTTGTACTTCCCGTAATGCTCGATATACTCACCTGGAATGCCAGCCTTTCCCGCGATTTCGTCTATGTGGAGCGCATGTTCGGGATACACCGCCTGCGCGATTTCTATGTCCGAGCCGACAAACTTTTTGATCTCTGCCATGTTTTCCCCCTGAACAATGATTGACTGGCTGTCGCAGGAAAGTCAAGGGGTATTGGGATTGCGTCAGCAATTCAAAGTTTCAAAAATATTATAACTTTTGGAAGAAGCCTGCATTCAAAATGGCTATGTGTTCTTTTGCCAATCGTGTAATTATATATACTTATAGCGAACACTGGTATCCAATGGCACTTTCATCCCTTATCTCACCCTTACTTTGGCTCTTACGCCCGATAAAAAACGACAAAAACAGGCTGGGTTTCGTGACAAAACCTACAAAATTCGCTCGTTTTGCCCCCAAAATTTGTAACTTTGAATTGCTGCGAATGCGTCTATCACGCGCGCGGGGTTGTCTTCGTTGACGTAGTCCTCAAGGTTGTCCGGCAGCAGCAGCGTTTGTTCGCGGTCTTCCCCGCTGATGAAATCCATGTTCCCTCCGTGGCGTCCTTCTGCCTTATTGTATCACATTTGTTGCCACTTTTCTGCCTTTTGACACAGTCTG
>Ga0209755_10001391_pt1 | contig 38025 bp, 31 predicted proteins | sample TergutCo191P1_FD_187301 | JGI IMG/M metagenome (GOLD analysis project Ga0209755, IMG submission 187301) | Cornitermes sp. P1 segment gut microbial communities from Petit-Saut dam, French Guiana - Co191P1 (SPAdes) (version 2) | ecosystem: Host-associated > Arthropoda: Insects > Digestive system... | reverse complement strand
TCGAATGTTATTACAACCGGAAAAGAAGACATGGTAGCATAAACTTCTTGACTCCTGTTCAAGCCGATGTGTATTTTCTTAAAAATGTAGCTTAAACTTGGGTGTCCATTTTATTGGGGGAATACCAATTTTGCATTTTCCTACCCGAGTTTTTCGCCGGACGGTAAATGGCTGGTATTAGGATGCTTTCAATATGATTTATTTAGCAAAGCCCACTTCATAGCAATTCCTGTCGACCCGGAAAATCCGGAATTTCTTAATATGGATGAGCTGGTTGTACTTGGTTTTGTTAACGGTTTAACGTCCCTCGCCTGGTCAACCAACCCAACCGCATTCGTCGTTTCCGATGGTAACTTGCTTTATAAATGGGATTTGGGAGAACTCCCCAACGCCCGTGTCATTGTCGTTCCCGACAGTGGTGAGGGAGATACCCACGGCCGGAACAAAGAAAAAAAGGGTATTCTCAAGTGGCTCGCCTCACTATTCCGCTTTGGCGGTGGAGGGGAGGTTCACAGCTAAAATGAGCGTCATAGTAAATGGGTGTCCGGCCCTGCTTGAAAACTGTAAACTGCTGTGAGTATGGGCCGGCGCGACCGAGATAACCGAATATCGTCATTTATAAATCTTTAAACCGCTTTGCGAGGATAAATATGTGTGATATACCGGCGAATATTGAAGTTGAAGTTATCGAAGAACCTGTGATCCACGGCATGATAGATGCCCACGCACACCATAACAGCGGGGCTACTTGCCCGCTGCCGTTGTTGTATAATCAGATACCTACGAATTTGGATAATGGCATTAGTAGAAATACTGTGGAAGCGCTGGTTTCAATACTATATTCTGGCGGCGTTAACATTCAGAGACTCTCTACGGTAGATATGGGCAGCCTTCTTACCGAGCTGAATACTGATATGTATAAAAAAGAGGAAAGGGGGGCCATAATTCTTAAGAATAGCAAAAAACTAAATAATATTAAAGAAAATATAAACAAAATACGTAACGGCCGCGATATAACCCAAAAAGAGTTATTTACTAATGCTGAATGGGAGAAACTGGAACAACTAAAAAATGATATTGACAAGATAAAAAAAATAATTAGTGGTGAAGACCCTATGAGGAACGCTATTCCAAGTTTAATAATTGTTCCGACAATGGATATGGAACTTGCACATATTAATGGGTATGATGGTAAATTTATATACCAACAAGAAGGGAAAAAGATATATTATTACCAACGAAATTCCGGGGTTCCGGAAGAAGATGGACGGCGTTTCAATATATCGCACGAAAGAAAGAGTGAGCGCGAAATAAAAAAATTGGAAAAGGACGCGCAAATACAGGGCATACCTCTAGATGAGGATGACATATTAAAATTCCAGAGATGGAAACAACAAGTTAAGGATACGGAGGGAGCCGCCGTCTCCAACCCGCTTCGGCTTTTTCCATTGTTCTTTTATGATCCGCGGCGTTATAGGTATGAATCATTGATAAAACAAGAGGAGATATTTGAGGCGCGAAAAATAGATAATAATATTTATCCAGATGCATCAATGATTAAACGCTGTAGCTGGTGGGAAAAACCGTTTGAATATATTGTTGGCAGTACGTTATCGAATAACATTTCTAATAACCATAAAATTTGGTTTGGGTTTAAAATGTACCCCTCACTCGGTTACAGGCCGTTTGATGAACTTTGCGACTATCTTCCGCAATTTTATAAAAAATGTGAAGATGAAAAAACCCCGATACTCACGCATTGTTCACCCGGTGGGATGACAACACATGATGCCGCGTTTTATAAGGAACATGATAAAGACAATGATATAGTCAGCTTGCGTAACAATAAAAAACGCAGCAATACATTTACTTCTGATACAAACGATAAAAAACTTGACCGCGATGATAATATGGATTATTTTTACAAGACGTATGGGCATCCTGAAAACTGGCGACCCGTATTGAACGATTACCCAAAACTTCACTTGTGTTTAGCTCATTTTGGTGGAAACGAGTGGGCACACCCGTCAATGATTAATTGGCTTAGAGAGCCCAAACGTATAGAATTGATGAGAAACTGGATAAGGATTATTATCGAGCTTACACGCGATTTTGAGAATGTCTATACTGATATTTCTTGTTGGGATATTGATAATGAGTATATCGTGTGTGGATTAAAAAAATTACTGCTATTAATCCAAGAAGGCGGCACCTACGGACATCTGAAAAAAAAGTTGATATTCGGTTCTGACTGGTATCTCACATATTTGACACCTATCGCAAAAAACGCTAAATACGATGCGTATTGCAATAAATTTAAAAACATTTTCTATCTGATTGACCCCAGCGGTGAACTTTGGGAACGAGCGACACTTATTAATCCGTGGGATTGTTATTCGCTGTCCATTGATAAATTTGAAAACATATACAATATTTTGCCGGAACTAAAAATTAAATTGGGTGTTAAATTTGATGAAAATATCGCGAAAGCGACTCTGGACAAACTCAGAGAACTCGCTAAATATATACCTAAAAGAAAGGAAGAGTTACGATATGCGGGATATAGTGCTTATCTTAATACGAGGAATTCTTATAATAATTACGCCCCTGACTCTTATCGGGTGCGCTAACACAGGAAAGGCAAACATAATGTCAAAAGAAAATACGGGTTTTAACTATTATGTTACAATAAAAAATGGCGTCCGGCATTTTGAACCTAATCTATTTTGGGTCAAGCCGACAATAACATGGATATTTCCCGTGCCGGAACCTAATGCGATTGGCACCCTTGATGGAGGGAAGAATAGTCTTACGTTCATAAAATTTGGCTATGGTAACAAAAAGCCGGAATACAAGGTAATTGCCAGAAACTTCAGCAAAGCGGTGTTCGGCAACTTTACCTACAGGTTTAGCCCTATTTTTACCGATGATATGATCGTCTACTCCAAATCCAGGGTAGCTGTAATGGTTAACGTAAAGACAGGGGAAGCGTTTCATGCAGGGTTTAACATTGACATGGGTGATTTTATGTTTGGAATTCATCCGCTGGACCCGGAAAAGAATCTGTTTGCAGTTGTGAAATCTATTGAGGGATGGAATCTCGAAGATGGGTGGTTTGACGATATGCATATCGCGAGGCTTGAGGAAAAACAACTCGTTGATCTCGGCATCGTCGCAAAACACTTTAATGAAACCGGGCGCATAACATCCGATGCTTCTATTTATGTATATAACAGGTGGACTATTCACAATAAAATGTTGTTTATCTATACCAGAAATACTACGAAAGAATTAGTATGTTATGATGGCTTCAATAAAACAGCGCACCCGTTTACGGAAATCTTTAACAATAACAAAACGTCAGCGAGTGATGTACGGCATTTCGCTATTCATCCGACACTACCATTTGGAATTATTGTGGATGACGCGCGCCACACCCGTCCACTTCATTTTTTACGTTGGAATACAAACGACCCGGATGAGCAATTCACCACCATTAACCACAAATTATTACCGCTTGCGGCATTGTTTAATATAAAGGCAGAATATTTTGCATTTTCCTACCCAAACTTTTCGCCGGACGGAAAATGGTTAGTATTAGGATGCTTTCAATATGATATGTTTGACGAGGTCCACTTCATAGCAATTCCTGTCGACCCGGAAAATCCGGAATTTCTTAATATGGATGAGCTGGTTGTACTTGGTTTTGTTAACGGTTTAACGTCCCTCGCCTGGTCAACCAACCCAACCGCATTCGTCGTTTCCGATGGTAACTTGCTTTATAAATGGGATTTGGGAGAACTCCCCAACGCTCGTGTCATTGTCGGTAATGGCGGTGATGGAGATACCCACGGCCGGAAAGAATAAACCGCGCACAGCAACGCCCCTCGCGGTATCTATATGGTACCGGTGGACGCCTGCGCGCAGTCCAACACCCGCGGGAGTTTTACCGGTACGCGGGATGCCAAGACGTACCGGGTGATGAAATGATCCGCCGAGGAATATAATATCTATAACACGTTGATTTTACGGTAGTTAGAATACAGGCACAGGCAGATTTACAGGCCAAACCAACGTCCGGCGAGCCCGGTATTCCGCCCTTTCCGGGCCGCAGCAGGGTGATTTTGCGTCTCCCCAATGCAGATTTTTTTGTATTTTGGGAGTGGTGCATAGTATATTATTATGTATGCGGAGTTCCGCAAAGTCCTTGCGCGGAGTACGGTGTATACTTTACAGTATTGGGGGTGTTTTGTGCAGAACGAGATGGTTTTGGACGAGGAAACGAGCAGCGAGATGAACTTCGTCCATTTCATTATACTGGAATTTGGCGAAGCGTATAAAATGAATAAGCAAAAGGCGTACCTGTATTTGAGAAAATACGGCGGCCTTGATTTTATATATAAACACTGGTGGGCGCTGCACACCGACAATCCATACTATGCCGTCCGCGACATCTTTGACGTGTGCCAAAAAAACGGGGGACATCTGTGATTCTCTATCACGGCGGCTACCGGGAAATAAGAGAGATTGATTTGTCGATGGCAAGGCCCAATAAAGATTTCGGCATGGGTTTTTATACTACCGGCATCCGCGAACAGGCCGAGGCCTGGGCGAAAATAAAAGGCGACATTTACGGCACTCCCGGAGTTGTTACCGGGTTTAAGTTTGCAGAAAGCGCATTTTCCGATAACTATTACAAAACATTACGCTTCCCCGGATATTCGAATGACTGGTTTGAATTTTTAACAAAAATTCCAAACTGTACGAAAAAACGTGGCTGGAAATCTACGAAATGCTGAGAAAAGAATTAGATAATGCGGAATAACCATAGCCGCCAAAGCATCCATCCGCGCAAACCATCACTCCGAAAAATGCACCGCCCGGTAGACCCATACGTCCGCCTTTTTCCACTCGTCTTTCCCCATTCCGGCTTTCATTGATAATTGCTCGAGGAATATCAGCTTGTGCGGGAGCTGTTCCCAGACCTGCGGGAGGAATGTTGACTGGCGTGAGCCGAATTTGAGGATTACGCCGTGCTCGAACGGGATGAGTTTGGACAGCAGGTCGTCCGGCGACGTGAATTTCAGCTGGGCGGGTTTTGTAAGTACCGATACCTCAACCACAATATCGCCAAGTTCACTCGCCTTGACTTTGGGGAACCGCGGGTCGTGGAAGGCCGCGTTGACCGCGTTTTCTATTACCGATTTGTACAATGGCCTTACCGGCTCGATGTTGCCTATGCAGCCTCTCAGCTGCCCGAATGATTTAAGGGTGACGAAGCAGCCGTAGTACTGCGTTAACTTAGGGAAATCGGGGGGCGGTACGCCGGCGCTCTTCCCGTTGACGGCGTTTTCCAGCGTCTTTCGCGCTAACTTCAGCATGTGTTCTTTTTCCTGAGGGCTGAAATCGTCCGCGCTGCCGTCATTGGCCTCTTTCTTGACAAACGCGACCGCCGCGTACCCCACTACCCTGCCGGGGCCGCCGTGCTGCGGGGCGGTTTCGAACGATGTCCGCGCGTCAAGCAGCTCGGCGGCGAGCCCTTTTTCGGCGGCAATGTGCATTACGGTCCGCATCGCCGTTTCGCCGCAGCCGTCCATGAAGCCGCCGGCGCTGCCGGAGAGGATTGTGGATACCGTCGCGTCGTCGGTTGAGCGCGCCTGATCCTGATTTAAGAAGTGGGACAGGTCGCTTGAGGCGATAACGGCAGTTTTATCATCAATAAGGGGCATCAGCATTTCGGCGGCGGCCTTCGCGCTTACTTTACCGGTGATAATTGGCACTATTGTAAAATTATCCAGCAATACCTGCAAAAACGGGAGGTGCACTTCGAGGCAGTGCTCCTTCTCCTCGGCCCCCTGCGCCGTCAGCGCGAGGGGGTGTTTGGATAGTTTGGCGATGATCTCCTTATTGACTGCGGTCTTGCCCAGCGGCGTTTCGTAGTAACCGGCATCCGTAACGTGTATGCCCTCGAACCATTTGTGGTGCGAGGGGCCTATAAGGAAGACTGTTTTTGTATTGCGCGGGATGCGGGTATAGGCTTTTGCGGCGACCGGGGCCGAGAAGACGTAGCCTGCGTGCGGGGCTATCAATATGTTGGCATTTTGCAGGGGCGGGTTCGTCTTCTCCGCCGCGAGGTATTTATTTACATCATCACGCAGAGTTTTGGCGGACGACGGGTAGAACTGCCCCGCTACGGCGGGTTTTCTGATTTTTTCGTTGACAGGCATCCTGCCCTCCGATTCATTGCGTATAGTTCATTCGAGCGCCGCGGGCGGCCGCCCCTGCATAATGCGTAACATTCGTCTGTACCGGAAAAATACAATTATCACCACAAAACAAATTCTATTTAGCGTCAAAAAACCTCTGGCTCGTCCCGCCCGGACCTACCAACAGTTTCACTTTCCGCAGGCATTTGGGGCATGCGCCCTCGTAGGCGTCCCCGGCTTTGTTTTTGTAGATGCGGCGGTAGACGTTGCAGCACGTGAAGTTTATACCCACGAACGGCCTTGGCTCCCTTGCGCCGTCATTTGCGTTGGCATCCATACAGCCCCTTCTCCTTTATATAGTTCCAAACGGCGCCGGGCAGCAGGAATTTGCACGAATGGCCGTCTTTCATGTAATCCCTTATCATAGTGGAGCTCGCCCCCCACTGCGGGCCGGGGAACTCCCGGATATCCGCCGAGGCTAACGCTTCCGTGCGGATAATTTCGTGGCCGGGGCGCCTTGCCACGCACAGCGTTACCCTGCCTATGACCTCGGCGGCGCTGCGCCACTTGTGTATTTCCGTTAGATTATCGGTGCCTATGATGAAATAAAATTTTTCTACGCCGTATATCCCGCCGAGCTCGTTTAGCGTGTCTATGGTGTACGAGTACCCGTCCCGCCGGACCTCCCCCTCCCAGACGGAGCAGCCGTCTACGCCGTCAAGGGCGATTTTCAGCATGTTCAGGCGGTCGCCGGGCGTTGCCGTTACCGCGGATTTGTGCGGTGGCGTGCCGCTGGGGACGAAGAGCACCTCGTCTAACCCAAAACTCTCCCTCGCCAGTACGGCCACGGATAGGTGCCCGAAGTGGACGGGGTCGAAGACGCCGCCGAGAATGCCGATCCGCCTGTCAGCCATCAATTGCCCCGGTTAGAAGGTGGAAATCCCCTACCCCTTAAGTTTCTCCCTGACAGCCTCAATCCTCGCCCTCAAATCCTCCTCAAACGCCGACGGTTCCAGTTCGTCTATGGCCTCTTGGGCGTCTTGGGTGCGGCCCAGGAGCACCAGCATTTCGGCCAACCCTACTACCGCCTCCGGGGCGTACTTGGATTCGGGGAACTCGGCGAGGACCGCCCGGTAGTAGATGAGCGCGGCCTCGTGCTCGCTCTGCTTTCGGTAGAAGAGCGCGTTGTTGAACTCCTTTTGCGCGAGTTTATTGAGGGAGGAGGTGTACAGCGCCTTGACACTGTCGGCGAATGCCCCGGCGGGGTAGAGGTCTGTGTAGTCTTCGAGCAGGCGCATCGCCTCCTTGGTCTCGGTCTGGTCGCGGAACGACGGGTGCGACTGGGTGTAGCGCATCTGGGCTATCCGGTAGTGCGCCTCTTCGGCGAACGGTGAGCGGGGGTTTTCGCGGTAGAGTGTCTCGAATTCGGCGCGCGCGTCTTCGTACTGCTTCTGCCGGAAGTGGGCCAGGGCGGAGTAGTAGTAGACGGTGTCCATCATCGGGCTGCCGCCGCACTGGAACTTGATCTCCTCGAGGATGCGCAGGGCGGCGGTGTAGCCCCCGCGGTCCACCTCCCGCACGGCGGTTTCGAGCCGGTCGTGGCACTTGTAGAGCCCCTGCTTGATGAGCGTCTTGGCGGACGGGCCGCCGCAGGCCAGGAGCAGGGACGCCGCCAGAGCGGTAAAAAACAGCATTTTCTTCATATTTGCGCCAATACCCATAAAAAATCTCTCTGAATACGGTGATACATAGTAATATTCTAATATAATTAATGGGGGCGCGCAATGCAAGCGGTTGACGCGGGCGCGATTTTTTTGATAAAAAATTCTGTTTTTAACAGAGAAAATAGCTATATTATTACTAAAACGCCGAATAACACGCGACGGTAACGGGGGCACTGCCGGTAAATGAACTGGTTCAGAAACATCAAGATCCGGAACAAATTTTTGATTGTATTTGGGCTATTCCTGCTCTTTTTGGCGGGCATCGCCGCACATTCCATAATATCCATACGCCTGGTTATGGACAACTTCATAAGCATCTCCGAGGGGCCCACGACCCGGCTGCTCTACGCCGGCAAGGCCACCGTCGAGATGACCGAGATCCGGCTGAACAACGTCTCCATGACCTCCCACATGACCAACCTTGAGGCGGCCAAGGTCTACTTCAGGCGGTGCAACACCTCAAATGACGCGCTCCTGGGGATTTTGGACGACTGGCATAAAAACCTTGAAAGCGACCCCCACGTACCGCCCAACGAGAAAAAGGCCCTCACGGAGAACCTAACCGAGATACGCAGGCTCCTGACCGTATATATGGAGCTCGTCAAGGGGGCCTACGAGGCCATGGTTATCACGCGCAACGCGCAAAAAGTGGTCGAGCTTTCCGCCAAGTGCGTCCCCCTCGGCGATCAGCTCGTGAAATTGGTGAGCGGGAACCGGCAGATGACCGAGACGTCCATAAACAGGCAGATGGACGCCGCCAACATCAGGGCACATCGCGCTACGGCGGTCACCGCCATCCTCGTCATCCTGATCCTCGTGCTCTCGCTCTCCAAAGACCTGTTCATCTCGCGCCTCATAACGTCGCCCATCAACAGCATACACAACTCCATAAACGAAATAGAGAAGGGAAACCTCGACTACCCGATAAGGCTCCCCTACAAGGACGAGCTGGGGCTGCTCTCCAACCATATAGGAGATATGGTAGACAGGATCTCGGAGCTCAACTCGTCCATCACCATACTCAGCCACGTGGAACTGATGGTCTTCGTTACCGATCTGGAGCACAATATAATCTTTGTAAACGACCACTTCGGCAAACTAATGAGGATGGACCCGGGCTCCTGCATAGGCAAAAAGTGCTACCGTTTAGTCTCAAACGAGGCCGAGCCGTGCCCCTTCTGCCCGCTGCCGGGCCTGCTCTCCCCTACCGGCGGCCCCGTAGCGCCGGAAAACGGCGACGAGGCGGAGGCGCCGGTTGTCGAATGGGAGCGCCCGCTCGCAATAGCCGGGCGCGACGGGGAGGTCTGGTTCGCCTGCCGCTCCTCCATAACGCGCTGGACCGACGGGTCCCTGGCGCTCTTCAACGCCTATACCGACGAGACTATACAGAAGCAGCACGCCATGCAGCTGTGCGACGCCGCACGCCTCGCCGAAGAGGCCTCGCAGATGAAATCGTCCTTCCTGGCCAACATGAGCCACGAAATACGCACGCCCATGAACAGTATAATAGGCTTCTCCGAACTCGCGCTCGACAACAACGATTTCTCGCAGAAAACCAGAGACTTCTTAGAGAAGATCAAATCCAGCTCCGAAGGGCTGCTCGCCATAATCAACGACATCCTCGACATCTCCAAGATCGAGGCTGGCAAGATAATCATCGAAAACATCCCCTTCGACCTGCACGAGGTCTTCAAAATCTGCCAGAACATTGTCAACCCGAAAGCCCAGCCTAAAAACATAAGCCTCTTCTGCTACTCGGAGCCAGCGGCCGGCAAAAAACTCATCGGCGACCCCGTGCGCCTGCGCCAGGTGCTGCTAAACCTTCTGACAAACGCCGTCAAGTTCACAAACTACGGAATCGTGAAATTCCTATCCAGCATCACCAAAGAGCACGAGGACGGCTCCGTAACCGTGCACTTCGAAGTAAAGGACAGCGGCATCGGGATGGACGAGGAGCAGCTCGCAAAGGTGTTCGACCCGTTCACGCAGGCCGACAACAGCACCACGCGCAAATACGGCGGCACGGGCCTTGGCCTCACAATCACCAAAAACCTCATAGAACTCATGGGCGGCAAACTGAAGGTCGAAAGCTCGCCGGGAATCGGCAGCAAATTCCACTTCGACCTTACGTTCCAAACATGCGGCGCAAACGTAAAGACCGAAGCGTTCGAAGACGACGCGGCCGCCGGAACGGTAAGGCCGCACTTCGACGCAGAGATACTCGTATGCGAAGACAACGAGATGAACCAGATCGTCATCACTGAACATCTGGCGAGGGTCGGCATCAAAACAGCCATCGCCGCAAACGGGAAAATAGGGGTCGAGCTGGTCGAAGAACGCATAGCGGGCAGCGGCAAGAAGAACTTCGACCTGATATTCATGGACGTGCACATGCCGGTAATGGACGGCCTCGAAGCGGTAAAAAAACTCGCGCAGATGGGCAACACCGCCCCAATCGTGGCCCTCACCGCAAACATCATGACCACCGACCAGGAAGCTTACCAGAAGCACGGCATGAACGAGTACCTCCCCAAACCCTTCACCAAGCACGAACTGTGGAACTGCCTGCTCAAGTACATAAAACCGGTCAGGCTCGAAAGCATAACCACCGGTGAAAAGCAGACGCAGGACAACAGCGACGACAAGCTGCGTATACGGCTCATAACCAATTTCCTGAAAGACAACCAAAACAAGGGCGCGGAGATCAGAAACGCGCTATCATCCGGCGACACAAAGCTGGCGCACAGGCTGGCGCACACCCTCAAGGGCGTAGCGAGCCTCGTCAAACAGCCGGTGCTGCAAAGCGTGGCCTACGCCGTGGAGCACGCGCTATACACAGAAAATACCGGCAGCGCGGAAACGCTCATGGAGACCCTCGAAGCCGAGCTCTCCAAGTCGCTCGCCGAACTCACGCGCGCCATGGAGAGCGCCCAAGCCAATGACGGAACCGGCACCCCCGCCAAGGCGATAGACAAGAAGCAGGCGCTTGAACTCATTGGTAAACTGGAGCCGCTGCTCGAAAACAGCGACTCCGAATGCTTGGAAATAATAGACGGCCTGAGGTCGATAAGCGCCACCAAAAAACTGATTGAACAGGTGGAAGACTACGATTTCGACCTTGCGCTCGAAACCCTTTACACTATAAAACGCGAATTGGAGGCATAAACGCGCAATGAACGAAGATAAACAATTCTCTATTCTCGTGGTAGACGACGAGAAATCCAATATCGACGTGCTCAACCACATACTTAAAGACAAGTACAGGCTCTTCATCGCAAAGTGCGGGCAGAGCGCCGTCAAGGTCGCCCACGAAAACCTGCCAGACCTTATCCTGCTCGACATCATCATGCCCGGCATGAACGGGCTCGAGGTGCTCGCCGCGCTGAAGCAATCCAAAACTACCGCCGGCATCCCCGTTATCTTCATAACCGGGCAAGACAGCAAGGAGACCGAGATAAAAGGGCTGAATATGGGCGCGGTGGACTACATTACAAAGCCGTTCCACAATGTCATCGTGGAAGCGCGGGTCAGCACCAACATGAAGATCGTGGAGCAGATGCGCATAATCAGACACATGGGCATAACGGACGAGCTGACCGGCCTGCCGAACAGACGCTACTTCAACGAGCAGCTGACCAGAGAGTGGGGCCGCACCATCCGCGAAACCCTGCCCATAAGCATGCTCATGATAGACGTCGATAAGTTCAAGATCTACAACGACACGTACGGGCACCCGCAGGGTGACACCCTCCTGCAAGCGATCGCGGGAATATTCAAAAGGTCGCTGAAGCGCCCGGCGGACTTCGTGGCGCGCTGGGGCGGCGAGGAGTTCATACTCCTCATGCCCAACACCGGCGCAGACGGCGCGGCCGACGTAGCCGAACGCATACGCAAAAACGTGGAGGAGATGATTATCCCCTGCCCAAACGGCGAACCCACCGGGACAACCGTAAGCATAGGGGTAAACTCGGAACGGCCGGAAACCAACCAGCCCTCGGACGCCTTCATATCAAAGGCCGACCGGGCGCTCTACACAGCAAAAGAGTCGGGCCGGAACAGGGTCTGCGTCTATCACGAAAATATGGGGAAAAAAGATTATTGATGCCACGATTAAATATCATACCCGCACCGTCCTGCGGCTGCACGGCAGCCCTGGCGTCTCCCGGACGGCACAGGTAAAATATTTAATCATGGGACCTATAAAAACGAGTCCCATAAATTATTTTTAACATATAGCGTTTAAGCGCACTCAACGAAAGGATGCCTTATGACGAAGAAAACAGCTGTAAAAATCGCCGTTACAGCCGCCCTGGCCCTCATGGCCTCAATTGCAGGCTGCGGCAAAGACAAGCCCGACGGCGCAAAAACCGGCGCGGAACAGACGGAAACCCCGCGAAGTTTCAAAGCGGAAGACTTCGCCGACAAAACCTTCGCCGTCCTCAGCGGGTCATCCTTCGACGTTGTGGCGCGGGAAATCATAGGCACCACCATGTGCAGGTACTACAATACCCCCCTCGAAGTCTTCGAGGCGGTAAAAAGCGGAGCGGCCGACGCGGCGCTCATGGAAGAGCCGGTAGCCAGAAAGTTCGCAGCGCAAGACCCGCAGATCATTGCCCTGTTCCCGCCCGCCGACATCGAAAACTACGCCTACATCTTCCCCAAAAACAACGTAAACAAACTGCGCGACGAATTCAACGCGTTCCTGACCAAAATACGCGGCGACAACACCTACAACGACATGGTAAAGCGCTGGATCGACTCACCGGAATCGCCGTCCATGCCCGAAATAACGCTCAACCCGGTAAAAGACAAGAAACTCACCTTCGCAACGTCCGACTGCGACCCGCCGTTCTCATTCAAAACGCCGGACGGCAAACTCGAAGGCTTCGACGTGGAACTCGCAAAGCGCTTCGCCCAGGACGCCGGGTACGACATCGACATCAAGGTAATGGAGTTCCCGGACATCATCCCCGCCGTCCAGTCAGGCAGGTTAGACTTCGCAAGCAACCTGATCACCATCACCGAAGAGAGAAAGATGCACATCGACTTCTCCGAACCGTACTACTACGGCGGGACGGTAGTTGTAACGAAGAGGTAACGCCGTAATCAACCCGCGGGCGCGGCAAACCGCGCCCTTTTATGCTTAGGGATATTATATTATGAAAATGGCCGCAATACTCAGTAAACTCAAAATCCCGGCAATAATAATCTGCGCCGCCGCCGGCATATCAGCCGTACTCGGCTGCCTGCTCTACTACGGCATCCTCCATTTCAACAACCCGTCCGCCAAACACTACCCCATACGGGGCGTAGACGTAGCCCGGTACCAGGGAGAGATAGACTGGGGCGCGCTCGCGGGCCAAAATGTCTCCTTCGCCTACATAAAAGCGACCGAGGGCAGCGGCTACACCGACCCCAACTTCGCGCATAACCTTGAAGGCGCCCTGCAAACAGAGGGCCTGTACGCCGGGGCCTACCACTTCTTCAGCTTCGACAGCCCCGGGGCAACCCAGGCGGCACACTTCATCGCAACCGTCCCCAACAACCCCCGCCTGCTCCCGCCGGTCGTAGATTTCGAGTTCTACGGCGGTAAAGGGAAGAACCCGCCCGACAGGGAGAAGACCGTCCGGGAGCTCTCCGACCTCCTGAACATCCTGACTAACCATTACGGCAAAAAAACGGTCATCTACGTAATGCGGGAGACCTACGACCTCTACATCGCCGGCGGCTTCGAGCAGTACCCGGTCTGGTACCGCGACGTATTCCGCACCCCGCGCATCAGCGACGGCCGGAAGTGGACATTCTGGCAGTTCTCCAACAGGCACAGGCTGAAAGGCTACTCCGGGGTAGAAAAGTACATAGATATGAACGTCTTCAACGGCACCCGGGAGGAGTTTGCGGAGTTCGCCAAATAAACAGTATTGGCCCGTTGCCCGCCGGGCTACGCCGCCACGAAGGCGCTGCGGCCGCTTGTGGGGAGGCGGGGCCAACGGCGATTTTTTTGCCGGGAAAATTGATATTCCGGGGGCGGGAACGTATATTCATAGTATAAACGGGCGAGATGCGGGTTGCGCCTTTGGGTGGATCTGCAGGCTGAAAACTTTGTGAGGATTATATGATGATGTTGGGTATACTAACCATAATGCTATTAGCCGCCTGCGCCATAGCCGCCGCCGCGCCAAGACCCACCGTGTCTGCGCTTTACTTGACAAAAAACCTTCACTTAATAAATAATTGCCCCCCCCCCCCCCCAAGTCCTTGATAATCAACGACTTACGTCGTTTTTTATTGACTATTGTATTAATTATATATATACTACCTCGTCATATTTTACCATTTGCCCTACACCACAAGGGGATAAATCCCCTTGCCCGTGTGTGGCAAATCCCTATTTACCATATTCCCAAGAACAGGAACCTGTTAGATGAATAAGCGCCCAACGCTGATTTCAGCCGTGCTTGCCTGCGCCCTGTGCACCGCCCCGGCCCTCGCACAGAGCACACCCGCCCCCGAACCCGTCTACACCACGGCGGAGTTCCGGTCGGAATTTGCGGCGGTCAACTTCGAGCCGAACAGCACGAAGCTTACGCCGCAGTCGTCCGCCGCGCTCGACAGCGTGGCAGCTATCCTCAAGCGGAACCCGCAGCAGCACCGCTACGAGGTCCACGGCCACACCTGCCCCGACACTGGGACAGCGGAGTCATCAACGCGCTCCTCCGTGCAACGGGTCGAGGCGATGGTGAAGTACCTGCGGTCAAACGGGGTGCCTACGGCCAACATCACCACCGTAATCAATCCCCCCTCCGGCGCAACAGCGGCAGGATGTACGAGGGATAGACGTGTTGAGATAATGCTGGTCGAGACACGCCAAGTCGAGGTTAAGCCGGAGCCGGTTGCCGTATCTGAACCGGCCGCAGTTCCCGAACCCGAATCTGTATTGATACCCACCGTCCTACAACCCGCAGCCGAACCCAAGCTCACCGAACTTGCAGCCGAGCAGGGCAAACAGGCGGTCGCCATCTACATGGCCGGGGATGAACCGAAAGGCGCACAGGGCGTACACAAAATCATGGGAGGAGAATTAGCGCGAGTGATAAGCGGGAGCGAAAGCTACCTTGCCGTAGACCGCACGGAAATCATCCTCGAACAGCTCGCCAAAGAACACACGTATCAACGTAGCGGGGCGGTTGACGATGACCAGATAAAAGCGTTAGGCCAGCAACTCGGTGTCCAATACCTCTGCATCTCCGACATCAACCCGGTCGGCAAACGATATTATCTTGACACACGCTTAGTGGACGTAGTCACGGCAGAAATCATGCGCTCCGTCACCGAAACCAGCGCCTTGAAAGACGCCGAGGATATGAGCAAAATCGCCCGAAGTATCGCCCTTGAACTGATAGAACCGGAAGCAACAAGAAACGCGCGCTTGTTGCGAAAGAAAATCTTCCGCTATACCGCGATAGGTTTAGACATTTTGGGTGCGGGGATGCTCGCCTACGGGTATTACGAGGAGACCAACGTAGCAAAATATGTTGACGAATCAGCCAAAGAACCGGAAGCCGAGAGCGCCGCTACACGGCGTAATATTGCCTATATTGTTGGCGGGGCATTGCTTGCATCCGGTATAACCATACACATTTTCTTTTAACAATCTTAAAAAGGATATAAAAGACATGAAAAACAATAAGGTATTACGGAATGAGACCATCGGCGGAATCACGGGCGCGATAAATCGCGCCCCTACGGGGGAAATTTTTCGCATTGTAGGGGCGCGATTCATCGCGCCCGTGCGGTATGCGTCAAATAATAATTTTTTACGTATGTTCGGCGCGTTGATTTGTCTCACCGCGATGGTATCTCTGTTTACCTGCACAGATGTCCCCGACTACTGCAGCCGGGGAAACCGGTACGACCCTAAGATGCAGTTCTGTTTCGCCGAGAAAGCGTACCCCCTGTGCTCCAACGGGGAGTACAACCCGCTCACCGAGGGGTGCAACCCAAAAGATAACACAGTTGGCACAAGGTGCTTAGACAGCAACTTTGTACCCGTAGGCACACCGTGCGGCGGGTACACCATCAACACCGCGTCGGCCCCGGCGAACGGCGGCGGCATAACCCGCTCGGCGAATGGCCCAAGCTACGCCGCTGGTGAATTAGTCACGCTGGTCGCGGAACCGGCCAGCGGGTACACGTTTGCGGGATGGGCGGGGGCATCTACAGAAACAAGCCCTGCGGTAACGCTCACAATGAACAGCAACCAACCGCTTATCGCCATGTTCAGACCAGCCACCGCAACGCTCGCGACAACAGCGTACCCGCCCGACGGCGGCACGATAAACCGCGAAGTGAACGGTACACAGGTAACAGTAACCGCTACCCCGCAGGAGGGGCACACGTTCTCCAATTGGGAGGGCGCGGTTACGTCCACGAATCCCTCCGTTACCGTTACGGTGGACGAAGGCCAAACACTGGTCGCCATCTTCAAGCCAAATACGTACACGCTTACGGTCAACTCAAGCCCGGCAGCAGGCGGCAGGGTGTTTGTGAATAATACCGCATCTACTGGAACTAAGGCGTATGACGTAGGGACAGTGCTTAACGTAATGGCGCAAGCGGAGGATGGGTATAACTTCACGGGGTGGACGTTGAACGGGGCGGCAGGTACAACCAACCACACAATGACCATTACCATAAATAACAGCAACCAGACGCTGACGGCGAATTTTGTTGAAAAAGATAAGCCCGTTACGCCGCCAAACGCCACGTACACGCTTACGGTTATTGCCGGAGCGGGCGGTAGCGTAACACCTTCCGGTACGCAAACCGACATTAAGGCCGGAACACCGGTTCCCATAACGGCAACTGCTAATAGTGGTTACGAGTTCAACGGTTGGACAGTCACAAGCGGCGGTGCCACGGTTGCCAGCCCAAATAGCGCGACTACCACCGTTACCCTAAGTTCAAACGCGACCGTTACCGCAAACTTCCGACTCGTCGATGTGGATCAGCCGGATGGTACATTCGCGCTTACGCTCAACCGGGCGCCGACGGAGGGAGGCAAGGTGTTTGTTAACAATGCAGAGCCGCCTTTAAGCGGAATTACGTACCACCCGGAAGAAAAGGTGGTGACCGTAAGGGCTGAAGCGGCGGTGGGGTACAAGTTCACGGGGTGGACGGGGGCATTGAACAATACAAGTGCAACGATGACGGTAAATATGCGGATGGCTGTAACGCTTACCGCTAATTTTGAATACATAGGCGCGTATACGTTAACTGTCAACCGATACCCGGCAGCTGGTGGTACGGTATTTGTTGATAATGTTGAGTATATCGGAGTTGTGACTCGTACCGACGGGGCTCAGGTAACCGTAAGGGCAACACAAAATATGGGTTATGTCTTCACGGAGTGGGAGGGCGCATCAACGGCTAAAACCTTGTCTGTAACGATTACAATGAACAGCGATCTGACGCTAACTGCTTATTATAAGGAATCGAGTAGCTCTACCGCAGAGCCTCTTACTGACCCAAGGGACAGTAAAACCTATCGCACGGTCCAAATGCCAGACGGTAAAACATGGATGGCGCAGAACCTCAACTTTACAGCACATATATTGGGTGACAGTTGGTGTTATGGCCGTTCACCCGACAGCTGCGCAAAATATGGCAGATTGTACGATTGGTCAACGGCAATGCAACTTGAGTCAACTTGTAATTCAACTACGTGCGCAAGTCAGGTGCAAAGCCCGCATCATCAAGGCATTTGCCCAGATGGGTGGCATTTGCCTACGCGCCAGGAGTGGATTGATCTGGTTACAGCGACCGGTGGCGGTGCGAGGCTTAAAGCAGGTGAACCGTATTGGGACGGCACGGACGAGTTTGGATTTTCGGCCTTGCCGGGCGGCTGCCGCCGCGATGGCAGCTTCAAATTTGTCGGCAGCCTCGGCGGCTGGTGGAGCGCCACGGATGGGGGCAATGCGATGAACGCCTACTACTGGGCCATGAACACGATCTCCGTTAACAAGATGGACGGCTACTCTGTGCGTTGCCTTAGGGACGATTGATTTTAACTTTTAACGATGAGAAAGGAGGTATGGTGGTTTGGTGGTGGTTGGTTCTGGGTGACATTTAATTTTAGGGAGGGGGTGGTAATTATAGGGTAGTGGTGGTGGTTGAATATTTTTTATATTATTGCAGTCTATATCTTAAATCATAAAAACATAATTAAGAAATGGAGTTAATGATGAAAACTTTTAAGACTACGCATGATGTACCATTATTAAAAAATAATATACTGTTTATTTCGATATTTATTTTGTTATATGAGCAATTTTGTGATACATTTGTCGAATGCGTAAAAAAACATTTATGCGCTTGGAGTATGGATGAAAATTGCAAGGATATATACGAAGAAACAGAGGATTACAAAAACAAAATCGTAAAACGGCAATTTGGCAGAAAACCAAACATACTCTTGGCAACTATTTCATGGTTTTTAGACGAGAATGTAATTGAGAAAAATGACTATAATACATTTCTGCAAATCAGAAAAAAGAGAGGTGTATATGTTCATGAAATGTCTAATAAACTTTGCAAAGGAATATCAAAGCCAGATTTTCAGTTATTTGCCAAGTTACTGTTACTTTACCAAAAGTTGAATTCTTGGTGTGACAAAAACATTGATAACCTTGGTGATAAGGTTGAAAGTATTTCTAATGGCTATAGGATTTTCATGGCTTTGATTAGCAGTAAGGATGGTAATGATTTTTATGGCAAAGAAATATTAAAATGGTGCAATGAATATATGAAGCCTACTTAAATTACACGATTTATTTGGACTATATTACGTTACATAGCGGGGTAACTCTAATCGGTTGTCTCGTCCGTCCAGGTGGTACTGGTAGTCTTTGTGGTTGTGGTTGGATAGAATAATGTAGATGTGTAAATAATATCTTAAACTCATTTTTCATAAGGAGCTATAAAATGAATGAACAAAATGCCAATAGTGTGGTCGAATTATTAGAGCAAATTGCTTATAATGTTCACCACATGAAAAGAATTGTAAATGCCGTAACAATTAAGAAATTAGATAAAAATAATCGAGATATTGTTATAGAAACTGAACTTGGAAGAGCTCAGGATGACGCGCTATTTGAAGCGTTAAGTAACGGAAAGTGGGCTACAGATAACTGATTTCATATAATGTTACAACCCATATATCAAGGGCGACCGGAGTACGGTCGCCCCCTACTATATCGTTTCCGCATGGTATCAACAACGCCTGTTCCGAGGAGTGCGTGAGTCCTCGGGTACGTCGCTTTGGCAGGCGAGGCGGCGCTGTTATGCCGTCACGCCCTTAATTTTCCCAATCACCTCAATCCCGCCATCCCCATCTTGTAAAACGCGAACCCCTTTCCGCCCAAATCCTTGAGTCTCACCCCGAGACGGCAGGCGTCTTTGCCGTCCGGGATGCGGTGCAGCGTCTGTGTTCCCGCTGGTACCGGTGGTCTTTGGGACGGTGGGGCTGGAGTTTTCGGGTCCGTCTGGTCGTGAGGGGGTACTATCGTTGAGCGTACCTCCGGCGCAGCAGGTTACACCGCACAAGTAGCATCTTTACGGTTACCGGGGTGCGTCCTACATGCAACTGACTGTAAATCAATGAGTTACGCCAACATTTTGCATACAGGCGAAGCCAAAACAGATTTTCCTTGATTTTTTTACGGATTTATATTATATTTATACTGTGGGATGATTTACACGTACCGATACCGATTCCAAAGGACGTATTATGAAAGCTGTCATTAAAGAGAGGGACGATGTTATCACGCGTGAGGAGTTAGCAAGGGGGGTCATCGGGGCATTCGATGAGGCCGTGGAAATCATGTCTGGAAGGCGGCATCGCCCCAAAACAAATTGGGACAGGCAATTCGCAGAATGGGACAGTTTGGCGGAGGAAGTTAGAAATGAACGAGGCCGTTGATATATTTGAAGTAGAGCAGACCGATGATTTTAATGCTAAAGTCAAACGTTTTGTGAAAAAGAAAAAGTTTGTCAATTTACCGAGCCAGATAAGAGACCTCGTTTCTGATTTGCGAAAGGGTGATTTTCCGGGCGTGGTAATCAGACGAATGGATTTTCCCGTAAAATATGATATTTATAAACTACGGTTGCCCAACAAAGATACTAACGAGGGCAAGTCAAACGGCTATCGCATCTATTATTCGGTAATGCTTGAAGATGAATTGGCTCTTTTGGTTACGATTTATTACAAAAAAGAGACCGAAAGCCTTGCTGAACATTTTATTGATGGACTGATAGAAGGGTACTTGCTTGCACAGAGCGATGCCGGGGAAGAAGATTGAATTAGCGTTTTACAGCGAATGCTTCCGCGGCCGAGATGTTAATGCAAGTGCTTGCATGCTCCCGCCGGCACAGCAAGCCGCCTCTTTTCCCCTGTATCATGGGATGGTGCCGGCACAATGAGTCAACAAAACATAATCCCATAATATTTTTAAAAAGCAACGCTCAAGTTATGCCATCACGCCCTTAATTTTCCCAAGCAAATCAAGTCCGTCCATCCCCATTTTCGAGCAGTGCGGCTGGTCTTCGGATCTGCCCGCCGTCCCCGGTGGAATTTTGTTATAGGCGTTGGATGTCGGTTGGTGTTAGGCCGGTGACGCCGGCGATGTTGATGGCATCGAAGCCTTCGGCTTTCATGACCCTGGCGATTTTGAGCACAATTTTGGCCAAGCCTTCGGCGAAGTCCGTGGCTAAGCTCTCGGCGAGGCCTCTGGCTGCCAGCATTCTTTCATATCTTCTACGGTTATCGGGCCGGTCATCATATATATTATCTCCTTAGCGTGAACAGTTAAAAAATCTGTCAGTATGCCCCGTTTCAGGCACTCGGCGGTCGCGAGTTACAACCGCCGGATGTCGTCTTTGGAGAGGCCGGTGATTTTGGCTATGGTTTCCGGGTCGAAGCCTTCGGTTTTCATAGCCCTGGCGGTTTTCCACTTTTCCTCCGCCATACCCTTTTCCATACCCTCGGCCTTACCTTCGGCCTTGCCTTTTTCCATGCCTGTAGCTATGCCCTCCTCCCGGCCTTTGGCCAAGGCCTCTTCCCAAGCCTCCTCTCTGGCCTCCTCCTGCCAGCATTCTTTCATATCTTCTACGGTTATCGGGCCGGTCATCATATATACAATCTCCTTAGCGTGAATGTTTAAAAAATCTACCAGTATACCCCGTTTCAGACACTCGGCAGTCGCGAGCTTTACGGCTTGCTTGCGCACGAGGTTTTTTTCATGCCTGCTCAGGGGCTTTTCGTACCCCTGTTCCAGCTCATTCTCGTACCCTTGCTCGAGCTCTACGAACGTCTCGTACTGCGCCAGCGTATCGCACCGGTGCAGGATTTCCGGGGCGTTGCTTATATTAATATTGTATACGGCAATCTCCAAGTCAAGGGAGAACGGCGGATTTTTTTGGCCGGGCCAGTCCTTGAACATATCGGAGAGGCGGATTGTATCCACCGGGGGCATCTTTCTCTTACCGTTGTAGAACACAAAAAAGTACGGCCGCGGGATGGTAAGCCGCCGCCCTTTGTGGAGGTCTTTCACGCTGAACCGGGCCTTGTACGTGTCGGCCACGTAGATTAGGAACCGCAGCGGGATGTTGGGGCTGACGGTTGACTGGTGCTCGGTGAAGACGATGAGGCGGCCGTCCACCAGAAACGAGACATCGTTCTTGGGGCCCATGTAGAGCGGGCTGGAGAGTGTGATCTCCTCCATCGGCGTGTCGGGGCCGAAGTCGGTCTTCAGGAGGTAGCTGGCGATGCGGCGGAACTCCGCCGGCTCTTTGAAGATGGCGCGGAACATGCCGTCCTTGAACTCGCGGTTGGCGTCGGGCCCGCTGGGGCCGTCGTCGGGAATGTCGGGAATGTTTGTTTCGTCAGACATGGCAAAATGTCCTTTCCAAAAAAAGTTTATGGTTACCCGCAATGCCGGAAATATCTCGACAATACGGTAGGAATGGCCTTTAATGGCGTTACAACTGGTACTACGGGTATTTTTGTACTGCGAGGGTCCAGCCTTGTACGACGAGAGCCGTCCGGAGAGTTCCGGGGGCACCGTGGGAACATTTTAATATATATTATGGCGGGTGATAAATGGGAATTTGTTGGTGTGTTGATGGACATTTACGGTTGTTGTTTAATATACACCTGTAGGGGCGACCGTCCCCGGTCGCCCGCAACGCATGGATTACAATATCCCGCAAAATACACCAACAATCCCACGTAGGGGCGGGCCTGTGTGCCCGCCCGCGATGCCGGGATTGCGGTATACGTCAAATCAAACGCAATATCGCAATTCCGGCACGGGCGATCGGGGACGATCGCCCCTACGAGCATTATCGGTGAAAATGATCATTTACCGAAATTCCGGGTATGGTGCGTTGCACGCAACGCACCAATTTAATCTTTTGACTTACCCGCGTACCGTAGAAGCGAACTACTTTCATGCCGGGCGGCGAGCAGTTCCATTGGCGCTGATGTTTCTGCGGCCGAGATGTGAATGCAAAGGCTTGCATGCTCCCGCCGGCACAGCAAGCCGCCTCTTTTCCCCCATAAACGGTATCACGACGGCACAGTGAGGCGACAAAACATAATCCCATAATAATTTGATTTTGACCTTATAATGAGGCGGCAAAACATTATCCCATATTGTTTTTAAAAAGCAACGCTCAAGTTATGCCGTCACGCCCTTAATTTTCCCGAGCAAGTCAAGTCCGCCCATCCCCATTTTGGAAAACGCGAACCACTTTCTGCCCAAATCCTTGAGGCTCGCCCCGAGGTGGTAGACATCTTTATCGTCGATTATCAGGAACCTGTCGTGGCTAAGGTTGAATGTTTTGGCCTCTATCGCCGGATACTGCTGGTTAAATTTCGCGATATCTAACTTGAGCTGCTTGGATATGTCTTTGGTCAGCAGTGTGACGTTCACGTTTTTGGCTTTTTTGGCGAGTACGGTGAGTACGGATTCATCGATGTAGTTGTCTATCAGGACTATGGATTGCTTTGCTGATTTGATGATTTTATTGGCGAGAGCGTATGCGTCGAATATTTGCCCGTCGAAGAATACGCCTTGGACGGGCGGCAGGGCGGTTTTGACAAAGAAGTCGATTTTTTCCTCGGTTTTGGCTACACGTTTTTCCGTTTCGGCGGCAAGTTTTTCCACACGTTCTATCCGGTGATTTATGGCATAGCCTTTAAGTATGTAATCTTTCAGGATTTTATTTGCCCACCGGCGGAACCGGGTGGCATTTATTGAGTTTACGCGGTATCCGACGGACAGGATGGCGTCGAGGTTGTAATATTTGGTGTGGTATACTTGTTTGCCATCGTTACCCACATGTTCCAAAATGGAACATATGCTATCTTCTTCCAATTCACCGCATTTGTATATGTTATTCAAATGTTTGGTAATAGCGGGCCTTTTTGTCCCGAACAATTCCGCTATTTGCGCCTGCGTGAGCCAGACGGTCTCTTTTTCCAGCCTGACCTCAACCAGCACCGTGTCGTTAGGCTGGTACAGCACGATTTCGCCCTTATCCATACCTGCAAAATCCCCCTGATTGTCTATGAACTAACCGCGAGTTGCGGTATACCGGTCAAAAATATATTATGGAAATTTGAAAAATCAAGTCCGCCCATCCCCATCTTGGAAAACGCGAACCACTTTCTGCCCAAATCCTTGAGGCTCGCCCCGAGGCGGCAGGCGTCTTTGTTGGTGTCGGGTTGCGGTGCGGCGTCTGTGGCGATACGTGTCTCACTTCCCCCCAATTTCCAACGCCATCCCCGGCGGCAGAGTTGTAATATGCTGTTAACCTATTGAATTATAACGAAATTGTGGACAGGTACGCCCAAAGGTACAAGAAAGCGCTGACGGCAAAATAGGGCGCTCCACGCCGGCCATCTGTGGGGCGGCCGTTGGAGCGGCCGCCCCACATTTTACACAATCTTTACACGCCCCTCATACATTGATAACACCGGCGCGGTATTTTATCTATTGGCGGATATTATTTTTAGGAACCGTGGTATCCGTAAGTATCACCAACATTCAAAAGACAAGGACTGTTTCCTATTATGGTAGCGATTATCGACATCGGTTCCAACACCATCCGTCTCTGCGTCTACGAAATCAGCGCCGACGGCGACATCCGCCAGATGTTCAAGATGAAGGACGTTGTGGGGCTTGCCGGGCATATCGACAAGAAGAACCTCCTTACGCAGGACGGGATAAAGGAGACCTGCGCGTCGCTGACTAAGTTCCGCGAGGCGCTTGCGGGGATGGACATCTCCGAGACACACACTTTCGCCACCGCGTCGCTGCGCAACATACTCAATACCGCGCAGGTCGTGGAGGCCGTCAAGCGGGCGACCGGGTACGACGTGACCGTCATCTCCGGCGAGGAGGAGGCGATCTGCGACTTCATGGGCGCTACCAACCGCACGCCGATAACCGACGGCCTGCTTGTTGACATTGGCGGCGGGAGCACCGAGCTTGTGCTCTGCAAGAACGGGAAGTTGGAGCAGGCGGCGTCGGTCGCCATCGGGTCGCTGAACATGTTCTCGCGGCACGTATCGCGGGTGCTCCCCTCGCGCGCGCAGACCGAGCGGATCCGCGCGGACGCGGCCGATAAGCTTACGGCGGCTTTCAAAAGCAAGCCCATAAGCGCGATATGCGGCGTGGGCGGATCCATGCGGGCGCTCTACAAGCTCAACAACTCCGTCTTCAACGAGCCGCCGGAGAACCGGATAGTGAGCGCCAAAAACGCGAAGAAACTTTTGGGCCTCATCGAGACCGACACGCACATGATGGTCGGCAAGATACTTAACATCTGCCCGGAGCGCATACACACAATCACGCCGGGGTTCATCATCCTCGGCGCGATCATAAGGAAGTACGGCTGCAAGACGATCATCGTCAGCGAGTCCGGCGTGCGCGAGGGGTACCTGATACGAAATGTTTTACGCAGGGATATAGGGAAACCGGGAACGCCGGTCGCCCTGGTAAGCCGTAACGGAAAGGGGGGCGGGGGTGGCAGCTGATACCAACCCCGCCCCGCCGTTGCGCGCCCGCCGATACTACACATCCTTACCAAAGGGACCAACACTTATATGGGTACCGCAAAGGAACTCTTAAGCTACACACAAAACCGCGAGCTCTCGTGGCTCAAGTTCAACGAGCGCGTGCTTGAGGAGGCGCAGGACAAGAGCGTCCCCATCCTCGAGCGGCAAAAATTCATCTCCATCTTCTCCAACAACCTCGACGAGTTCTTCATGGTTCGCGTGGGCAGCCTGCTCGACCTGTCTATCGAGCACAACTCCGCGATAGACAACAAGTCGGGCCTCTCGCCGAGCGGGCAGCTTGAAAAGGTCTACGAGGCTGTGCGTCCGCTCTACGCCAAGCGCGACGAGGTGTACGCGGAGGTGGAGGCGGAGCTGCGGCAGCACGGCATCGGCTCGCTTGACATGGCGGAACTCGCGCCGGACGACAGGAAGTACGTCAAAAACTACTTCAAATTAGAGGTCCTGCCGGTGATGTCGCCGCAGATAGTTGGCCCGCGCCACCCGTTCCCCCACCTGTCAACCAAAACCATACACGTAGCCGCGATGCTGCGGCGCAAAAACAGCGCCATGATCGGCATTGCCGCAATGCCCGACACCGTGCCGGGAGTCATATTCATCCCCGGCGACGATATCCGGTACGTCACGCTCGACAAGGTCGTCCTCGAATACGTAGACACCCTGTTCGAAATGTACGAAATCGCCGATAAAAACATCCTCTGCGTAACGCGCAACGCCGACATCGACTACGAAGAGGAGGGCAGCGAGGAGATCGAGGGCGACTTCCGCTTCATCATGAAAAAACTGCTCAAAAAACGCCGCCGCCTGTCGGCAGTGCGCTTAGAGATGATGAACCAGCCAAGCGCGGAGTTCGAAAAAATCCTCTGCGACAGGCTGCAGGTCGGCAAACGCGAACTGTTCGTCACCAAAACGCCTATGAAGTTCAGCTACCTCTCGCTTGCCAACAGCAAACTGCCGGCGCACGTCAAGCAATCGATGTCGTACCCGCCCTTCACGCCGCACGTCTCCGTAGATATCCCAAAAAAGGAGAGCATCATGAAGCAGATGCGCAAGCAGGACTTGCTTCTGATGTACCCGTTCGAGAGCATGGAGCCGTTTCTGAAATTGGTAAAAGAGGCCGCGCACGACCCCGCAGTCGTATCAATAAAAATCAGCATCTACCGCGTAGCCCAAAAGGCGCGGTTGATCGAGTACCTCTGCGCCGCGGCGGAAAACGGGAAAGATGTTACCGTGCTGATAGAACTGCGCGCAAGGTTCGACGAGCAGAACAACATCAACTGGTCGGAGCGCTTGGAAGAGGCCGGGTGCCGCCTGATATTCGGCTTCGACGGGGTAAAGGTCCACGCGAAGCTCTGCCTCATCACCCGCAAGGACCGCGGCGAAATCCAGTACATCACCCAGGTAGGCACAGGCAACTTCAACGAAATCACCGCCGAGTTCTACACCGACCTGAGCCTGATAACGGCCGACCCAAAAATCGGAGCGGAAACCAACCGCTTCTTCCGCAACATGGCAATCGCGAACCTTTCCGACAACTACGACCTGCTCTTAGTCGCGCCGAGCAACCTCAAAAGCACCGTCCTCGCCCTCATAGACGAGCAGATTGCGCTCGGCGCGGAGGGGCGGATCGTGCTGAAGCTCAACTCGCTGACCGACATAGACGTAATCAAAAAACTCTCGGAGGCCTCGTGCGCCGGGGTGAAGACCGACCTGATAATACGCGGCATCTGCTGCATCGTCCCCGGAATCCCCGGCGCTACGGAGAACATTACCGTAACAAGCGTGGTAGGCCGTTACCTCGAGCACTCGCGCGTCTACAGCTTCGGCGCAGGCGCGGAACAGAAAATGTACATCTCATCCGCCGACATGATGACAAGGAACACGATGAAGCGCGTGGAGATCGCCGGGCCTATTCTTGACGAACAGGCAAAGGCAAGGATCAACGGCATGATCGATCTGGTCCTGCGCGACAACGTGAAAGCAAGAAGGCTCAGAAGCGACGGGTACTACGAAAAAATACCGCACGGCAGCGGCGAACCGGTTGACAGCCAGGAAACGCTCATGCGCAAGGCGTGGGAGTGCATCGAACACGCCAAACAGCAGGAGAAGACGGTAGCCGTCGAGAAAAAGATAAACAAGGACGGGGTGATGAAAGCGAGCGTTAAGGGGTGGCTGATACGGATGATCGACAGGATTTGAATCCTGAGGCAAACTGCGTTCGTCCGCACTACACACGCCTTCCGGCACTACCTTACCGGCGCACACAACGTACAGACAAGCCGTACGCCTTGTCGTAATTCTCGACCATATTGACAGGTTCTAAATTGGAGGCCATACGTATGTATCTGCTTTTCAATCCGTCCGTATGCTCCGAGGCACTCCACCATAAGCCTTCGGTGTTAACTTGGCGGAAGTCACCATCGATGTAGCGGTATCCGCCGGGCAGGGCCGAAAAACCGTACTCGTCTGTACCGCCTACAAAACCGCCAACAACACTCCACCCATCCTTAGACCTCAATTTCGGCCCTGCCTTACCCCAGCCACCAACCGCCAGAGTCAGATTCTCCCAATCATTAATATCAGGTAAACTCCATCCGGCTTCACTGCAAAGGGTCTTCGCTGTTTCCCACTTATATAATCTGCCGTATTTTTTACAGTTGTTAGGATCGTTGGCATAACACCAACTGCTGTCTGTCACGCAATTGAGATTTTCCGCCATCCACGTTAAGTTACCTATTTTTTGCTCCCTCCCTGTGTAAGTACAACCGTTGCCACCGCCGGCATCATTCCATTTCGCATACAGAGTAATGCTGGCGTTTGGAGTGTACGTGGCTCCTGCCGGGTAATTCGTACCAGTGCCGTTCGCGCTGGTATTCCATCCGCCGAAAGTGAAACCGGTCTTCGTAAGCACGTTTCCGTTTGCAAGCGTTACGCTGTTTCCGTCAGTTACAGTTTGCTGCGGGGGCGGAGTTCCACTACCGCCGTTAATGTTATAGGACACGGTATATACGTTATCGGGAAGGCATGGAGTACCCGCCGCAACGCTGGCGTAATCGCCGCAGTAATCCTTGACCTGCGCGCAGGTACAGAGCAACAGCGCGAGGATGGGAAAGTATCCGTACAGATTGCCTAATGACAGTTTTTTATTTGAGGCGGACATTGGTTATCCTTCTAAAAAAATATGTGAATGGTTACGCCGCCAAGCAGGACGGCCGCGCCGGCAGCATAGGCGATATTCCGGTTTTTCTCTGATTTTTTTACTTTGTCGTAATCAGCCTTGCCGTTATAGTCACGCCCTACGTCCCCGTTTTGGATAATTCCGTACGTGATAAGCCCGGCGCCCAGAACATCGAAGCCGACCGCCCAGTATGTGGATTTTGAAGCGGATTTCGCGGACGGCGCAGCTATTGGCGCTGGGGCGGTCCGTGTTCTGCCGTCGTTGGTTACGTTTTCGGCTGTATGTGCGGCGGAGCGTGTCTCGGCTGCTGTTTGCCCCCTGAACATGATACTCACCACTTCCTCCGATGCCTGCGTAAGGTCTTGCGCCGATTGCAGCGGGCTGAAGGCCTGGCCGATAAAGACAACCTCGGCGGTTTCCACGTCTACTACGCGGGCGGAGATTTGGTAGGAACCGAAGGCGGGGGTAATGGCCGCAATGCAAACGAATTTAACGCCGAACTGACGGCCCAGCTCGCTGATCTGGCTGTCGTCTATGGCCCCGCTGCGCTGGATCGTCTGCTCTCGTTCAATCTCGGCGAGGAACGCGCCGGAGCGCTCTATGCCCCGGTACCTCCCGCTGTTTACAAGGGAGGAGAGCATTACCGTGCCAAGCGCACTCTTCTCGTCGTCGCCGATGTTGCCGGTAACGTAAACCGCGATTCGCGGCTGGTCCTGGGCAAGGACCGGGGCAGCGATGAATGTTAACACGATTAGAAATCGCGTTAATTTCTTAATCATTTATAAATTCCTGTCTTTACACTCCGCCCATCCGGCGGGAATTGGGTTATATCATATTTGTATTTATAGATTCACCGATGCAAGGGGAGACACAAGCGTTTGGCCGGCCTCCCCCCTGCTACGCTCCTTAACGTACACACCGTACCGAAAACGTGAACCCCTTGAGATCAGGTATCTCCTCCATAGAGTAGCTATCCGACCCCATTCGCCGGTACCAGGCGCCATTCGCATCGTACTCCGTGGCACTCCACCAGGAGCCTTTTTCTCCGTACATTTTATTATGGAAAGCACCATCGGGAAAACGGTGGCCGCCCGGCAGGGCCGAAAAACCATAATCGTCTGTTCCATTGCCAGGCCCCCACCCGCTGACAGCCTTCAACTTAGTTCCAGCATCTGATGCCCCGCCCACGAAATCAGTTAATGCCTTCCATTCCGAATTACTGGGAACATGCCAACCGGAAGGACAAATGCCCTGATGTTCCTCCTGTACCCGGTTCGCACAGATAGTGTTATTGCAGCCTGACAGAAGTACCATAACCGTCGTCCAATCGTAAAGACGGCCATATTTGTCGCAATTGTCGGGGGAATTATCGAAACATAGGCCCATATTTCCTTCCCCACCGGCATAATTCAAATTATCCCTCATCCACGTCTGGTCACCTATCTTTACCGTACGGTAACTTTTTCCATCTCTGGCGTCAATAAAAGTGCCAAATATCTCCTCAAATACGGCGGTAAGCGTCAAATCGCTGTCCATCGTGACCGTTACGGTAGAATTTGCAGACGCAGACGCCCCCGTCCATCCGGCAAATACATAGCCGTCATCCGCCGTGGCCTTTACGGTAACCCGCGTCCCGGCAAAATAGTTTTCCTGATCCGGATCGCGCGATACCTTCCCGCCGCCGGAAACGCTGACCGTAAGCGTATACTCGGGCAGAGGCTCAAAGTTGGCTGTTACAGCCGCGTCCCCGTTCACGGTTACGGATGCAGACACATTGTTCGCGTTTGCGATTGTGCCGGCGCCGCTTACCGTCCAGTTGATGAACTTGTATCCGGTTGCCGCCGTTGCCGAGATGTTAACCGCGGTTCCGGCGGTAATTCCGGTTTTAGGCTCCGGCGGGCTGACCGTGCCGCCGTCAACAGGGCTTGCGCCGACCGTCAGCGAGTACGTCACCGCAAAGTTGGCTGTAACTGTTGCGTCCCCGTTCACTATAACGTATGTGGACGCGCTGTTCGCGCTGGCTATCGTGCCGCTGCCGCTTACCGTCCAGTTGCTGAACGCGTATCCGGTTGCCGCCGTTGCCGAGATGTTAACCGCGGTTCCGGCGGCAATTCCGGTTTGCGGCTCCGGCGGGCTGACCGTGCCGCCGGCTGTCGGATCAGAGATGACCGTGAGTGTGTATGTGGGGTCATCGTCCCCGCCGCAGACGACAAACATCACCATTGCTGAAAGTACTGCCGCAAGCGCTAACGAGACACCGCTTCTAATTCCCAAAATCTTTGCCCTGCCCATAACTTGCAACCTCCGTTGGTTTGAACTGTGTATAATTAAAAATATAATCTTCTAAATTTACATCATTGCACTCGGAATGTCAAGACATCAGCAAAAAATCCATCCCCGCACCACTTGCCCCCGCATCCTCAGTATCATAAAACGGTGATTTATTGAAGAAACCGCCATAATTATGTACGCGCCGATTTTCGGATTGACCGAAAGAGAGTGGCAGGACGGAAATGAACGGGGGGCACGGCAGGGACAATGGCGGTTCCGGCGGTTGCGCAAGCGCACTATTTACTGCTTTACGCACCGTACCGGTAAGCCGTCTACAGCATCACCTTCTTAAAAACAAGCCGCTTTCGGTCCAACTCATATGTCAATAATACCGTGTTGTTTTCTCCCCGTAGCATCTGATACTCCGCCACATGCCGCCTACACCGATATTGCCGCGGTTGGTGCGCCCCCTTGCCACGCGGTTACTCCACCATCTCGAAGTGCACGACCTCGTTGATGTCGAGGCCGGTCATGTTCGAGTGGGTTACCTGGAAGGCTGCCTGCGACTGCAAGAGCTTTTTGCGGTTCAGGTCGAGCTTTGCGGTTCCGCGGCCGGAACCGGAGAGCGGGTGTTTGCGGAGGCTGCCGCTGCCATCTTCAAGCATAGCAACCCGGTAGGTAAAGACCCAGCTGATCGCGGCTACCGGGAAGCCTTCCGGCGTTTTAAACAGGCTGTCTAACGTGTAGAGCTGGTATAGCAGGCCGTCGGCCTCGCCCTGTGGGATGGTTAGCGGAAACCGCTGTTCGCGCTCCCACGACGACCCGACCGCCATATCGGCGTTAGGCATGGCTGGAATCACCCTGGCCGGGCTGCGCATGATGTCCCAGGCGCCTGAGAAGACGCCGGGGATGCCGGCGGTGTCGCTGAGCGTCACCCCGTCCTCGGAGACCATCACCCGCAGATTGTTCAGGCGGCGCTCCACGTCGGACCGTTCGTCCTCGGCCATGAAGGGGGCTATGAGGTGCACATCGGCCAGATTGGCCTGCAGCGGCCCGGCGCCCGGCTGGCCCGGCTGCCCTTGCAGATAGGCCCGCAGCGACCCCGAAAAGTACTTCGCCGAGTCCTGCGGCGTCCCGGAAATGTCTACAGCGAGCAGGTAGCGCCACTCCGAAGCCTTGGAAAAGTCTATTTCTATGCGCGCGCGCTCCCTCTGGCCGCATCCGGAAAGCCCAAAAGCCAGCGCCGCCAACAAAACCGCGGTATTGATAATTCTTGCCATCAAAAGTTTCTCCTTGATAAAAGTCATCCCATACTATAGAATATAATTTAATGAACCGATAAACAAATAGTATCTGTGATATATTTTTTATCTTGGGGAAAAACATGAAAATGAACTCAAAAAGACGGTTTACGCTGGCGGCAGCGGCCCTGCTCGCCTTGTGCGCGTGGGCGTCCGCCGAGACGAGGGTGAGCGGGGTGATCGACCGCGAGGTCCGCTGGAAGGCCGAGGACGGCCCGTTCATCGTGGAAAGCGACCTTCTTATCTCGAAGCGTGGGAACCTCTACATCGCCCCGGGGACGCGGGTCATCATCAGGAGCAAAGACACTCTGGGGTCCACCCTCGCCCAGTTCGACAAGGCCGACTCAAGCCTCATATCCATCCGCGTGCAGGGTTCCCTAAACGCTGTTGGGCGCCGGAGCAACCCTATCATATTCGACCCGGAGCGGTTCGACCTAACCGGCTACACGTGGCGCGGGATAATTTTAGACGGCGCCGACCCCCAGAACACCCAGATCGCGTTCACCGAGATATCGGGCGCGACCACGGCGCTCACCATCAGGAACTCGAACGCGCTCATACGGAACAACGCCATCGAGAACAACAACATCGGCATCCACACCATACAGGGCGGGGCGCCGCGCATCCACAACAACCTGATCACCTCCTGCTTCACCGCCGGGATAAAGGTGGAGCGGAGCAACCCGGAGATACTGAACAACATCATCGCCTTCAACAACAACCTGGGGCTGTGGTGCGACAACTCGTCCAAGATCACGTTCAAGCACAACTGCGTCTTCGGCAACACCGACGGCAATTTTCTCGACTGCGACCCTGAGTTAGGCAAGCTCACGCGCCAGGTGAAGCGCAGGGACTCCACCGACGTCCACAACAACATCATCGCCGACCCGATATTCGCCGGTTCGGCAGCCGAGGCGAGGGCGATCGAGCTCGACATCACCCTGCAGACGGACTCGTCGAAGGTAAAGAATACGCGCCTGCTGCACCTCCCGAACCTGCAGTTCGGCACGAAGCCGCGCAGGGAGACCACCAATATGGGCAGCGAGGGCCGGCAGCTGTCGAAGTACTCGCCGTGCGCCAATGCCGGCGACCCGGGCTGGTCGTTTAAAAACGCCGACGGCACCAGAAACACGATAGGGATGACCGGCGGGCCCGATTTGTGACGCTGGTTTGCGCGGCGCTGCCGTCTCAGCGAATGTAGTTGATGCCCAACGTGACCTGGTTCAGGCGGCGGCCAGGCGTACGGTCAAAGTCCGCCATCCCCAACACCACCCTTGCGTCAAGCGAAAGCCGGTCGTTCAAATACCCGCCCAGCCCAATAACGACGCCGAAGTCCGCCACCGACCGCTCGCCGAGCACCGAGTACGGCTCGCTCTGCGCCGATTGCGGCTCGGCGCTCCACATGAGGCGGGTGTAGACGGGGACGTCCGGCTGAACCCCGGCAAGCGCGTATAGCGGAACTGCGGCGTAGGGCCGCCACTCCAGAAAAAAGGGGAACGACACAGCCAGCTCGCCCACCCCCGCGTACCTCGTGCTAAGCGGCTTCCTGAAAAGGACGGCGGGCAGGAATTTGAGCGCAGCGGCGTCATTTACAGTAATGCGGAGTATGGCGCTAACCTCAAAACCGGTACTGTGAACAACCTCGGTACGGTGCTTGACAAGAGACAGCGTCTCGCCGTCGAAGCTGTAGATATCTGCGCTCAGCCCGCTCACGAAAGAGTTGTTGTAGGCAACGCGGCGGCCAAACTTTATCCTCTTGGGGGCGGATGGGAGGTAGCCGTCAACAGACGGAGTGTGAATCCGCGGGGTAATGACAGCCGTTTCGCAGATCAGCGTATCGGCCGGTGCATTGATTGCGGGAGCCGGGATTACTTCGGCAAGTGATGAATCAGCGGGTATATCAACAGATAGTTCCGGGATGGTTCCGGCCGTTGATGTACCGGCAAGCGTATCAGCATGGATGACTTCGGCGAGTGATGAATCAACAATTGTACCGATGGACGGTTCAGGAACTGTTGATGTATCATCCGATGGTTCACGGATGATTTCGGATATTGGCAATTCAACGGGCGGATCAATGCGGTTGATTTCAGCTGTTGACGTATCAACAGCACGCACGATATCAGCATCCGCAAAAGACGCGGCTGCACAGAGCAGCAGGAGGACCAGCGGTATTAATGTTTTTCTCATGCCGCTACCTCAGTATCACCGTTGAGATGTTTTTGGGGCCCCCGCGTTCCGCCGCTTCAAGCACATACTTGCCGGACGGTACTCTTCGCAGCGGCAATCTCGCCCCGCCGGAGATGTCGTACCCGGCGGCAACCCTTCCCTTCATGTCAATCAGCCTGACCCGCAGGACAGCCCCTGCAGGCGCGTTGACGTACATCGTTCTGCCGGCGACCCTCACGCGGGGGATGTTTTCTGCGCGGCTGTGCATTTTCTGTTTCGGGCCATGCCGTATCTCCGGCAGACCGGGCGGGAATTCGCGCAGCCACGGATATCCGGCGCCGCCGCTTATCCCCCAAACATTCTCAAAGTCCCATCCCGCGTAAGTGCTTAACGATTTCATCTCTGCCGGTGTTTTTCCGGTACCCAGCGCCGACAGGCCGCGCCCGCTGGCCGCTATGTCCCAAAAGCACGCAGCCGCCCTCCCGCCGTCAGAGCCAAGCGTACCCACGAGCCCGCCGGCGCTTAGATACATCCCCACTACGCTCCCGGACGAATAGCACCGCGTCAACACTGCCCTGCCCGACACTTCGCCAATCAATCCGCCGGCCGCCGCCCGCCCGTTCACGCTTCCGGCGTTATAGCTGTGCTGCACAGCGCCGCCATCATACCTGCCGGCCAGGCCGCCGGCGTAGTCTCCCCCATCCACCCTTCCCGTAAACCGGCTGAGCGCAATGAACGATCCGGCGCCTATGCCCGTCAGCCCGCCGGCCCCGGATTCCCCTCCGCCAACCATAGCCGACGATGCGGAGCGGCTGATGAGCGACGCCTTCGCGTAACCGGCGAGCCCGCCTACACTCAACGCGCCGCGCACAGCCCCTGCCGTAACGCAGCTGTCAATTATCGTATTAACCGCCGACCCCGCAAGCAAACCCGCGCTGCCGCGCCCCGCTATCTCCGCCTCCACATGAACCCCGATGATCTGCGCGTTCTCAAGGCAGCCGAAAAAGCCTGCACTGCCGCTGTCACTATAATTAACAACAAGCCCGTGTATCCTGTACCCGTTCCCCCTGAACACGCCGCTGAACGGTACGGCAGCGGTACCCACAGGCTCAAAGTGCCTGCTCACAGAAAGGTCTATATCGCCGGCCAGCTCGTAGTTGCCATCCAGCGGATAGATGCCTCGAGAGAGAAAAAGCAGGTCGTCACTGTTTGATAGCCGGATATACGCCTTGCTGTCCTTCACAAAATACGCCATCAACGCCAAATCGCCCGCTGCCCGGTCCGTCCGCACAATACTTCCGTTGCCGTCGCTCCACCTTATAAAACGGTAGCCGCTGTCGGGCACCGCGGCGACTGACGGCCCGGCAGCGCCGCCCTCCACCGCGAACTCGCCGGTACCGGCGGCCAATCCGCTCTCGTGGCCCGCCCTTATCTTGCCGCCGGCCCCGGCTGTATACGAGAATGTATGCACAGGCACAACCGGGCCGCCGATGCGCGCAAACTCCGCGGTCAGCGACAAATCGGCAAAAGCCGTATCCACACGCACCGGACCGCTAAAGCCATCGCTCCACTTGACAAAACGGTAACCGTCCCAGGGCAGCGCCTCCACCGAAAACGATGACGCGCCAAACATCTGTTTCTTCTCGTATGCGTAAGCGTCAACAACCGCGCCCCCCGCGCCCATATCCAATACGCGGAGCCGTCCGCGCTCCTCACTGTCAACAGAATACGAAAGAGTACGGGTATAGATGGGAATAGCGGCAAGCTGCGGATAGTGCACGCCCTCAACAATGCTCCATACGCCATCAAAATCCCATTCCGCAAACGTGGTTCGCGACATCATCTCCGCCCTGCGCCTCCCCTCCCCGCCTGCCGACGACGCCTGCCCCGACGCGGCCACGTCCCAGTACGAGGCGCTCACCTCCGCGGCCCGCACGTAGGCGCTGTCCCGCAGCGTAATCCCCCGCTCGTTCCACAACGCAGACGCGGCAAAGTCCCGGCCGGCAAGCCCGCCGGTAACGCTCCCGCGTTTCGTACCCAGCACCGCGGCAAATGAAAAACACTCTTTAACGATCCCGCCAAACATATGCCCAATCAACCCGCCGGTATTGTTCTCTCCCCGCACGCTGCCGCCCGCAAAACTTTGCGATACCACCCCGCCGGCAGCAGTTGACAAAAAACCAACCAGCCCGCCGACGTTTTCCCGCCCGTCAACCGACGCGACGGAATACGACCCGGAGATCTCCCCGGCGCTCGCCCCCACAAGCCCGCCGGCGTTGCTCTGATCCCTGAGCGCAGCAACAACGCCCGTTCCGTAACAGTTCGATATCCGCCCGTTATTGGTTCCCGCAAGCGTACCGGCCGCAAAATACCCGATTACCGTATCGGCCTCAACGCCGACATTTGCCACATACGCGTCGTAACGGAGAACCCCGAACAATCCCGCATGGCCGCTGCCGGGGCGGTTGATGTAGAGATTGCGGATAACGAACGTCTCGCCCGCTCTGCTGTAAAACATACCCGAAAATGGGGCATCAAACGTACCTATCGGCACAAACGGGCGCACACGGCTGTCCGATGCGTCGATGTCGCGGACAAGCACGTACTCGCCGTCTATGGGAAATGACGGGTCGCGGCCGATCTTGCGGAGGTCGTCGAACGAGGAGACGGATATGGCGGCAGGCGTCTGCGCGGAAGCGGAGACTGTTAATAACACGGTGATAGCGGCAACGGCTGCCGCCAGCTTATGGATGATTCTATTTTTCATTGTGATATAAATATATATTATGGCCATTGTCTGAACTTTGATTTACGTGATTAAATGATTAATATGATTAAAAATCAACATCAAATTCACAACCTCCGCTGTTGACAATGCCGATTTTACCCTTTTGGCGTTTAATCAAGTAAACCATTTAATCAGGCGAATCAAGGTTCGGACGATATTTTTCATATCAACTCAAACTTTATAGAAAACGGTATCCACACCGACACCGCCTGATCCCCCCGCGTAGCCGGCTCGAACTGCAGCGTCATCAAAAACGCCCTGGCGATCTCGGCGGAATCGTAACCTATATCCTCAAGTATCTCTATCTGCCTGATGATACCGTCGGACCCGATAAGTATCCGCGCTTTAACGACGCCCTCCACGCGGTTTTGCAGCATCTCCTTTGAGTACTGCGGCTTGAGGTTGCGGAAGCCGGATTTGAGGCGCGGGCGCTTCGTTATCGCCGCCTCGGTTGGCGCAGGCCGCTGCGGGGCCGGGTTGGCGACAGGCTTGCCCTTAAAATCATCGGCCTTCGCCGTCAGCGTGTCGTAGTCCTTGTCTAACGTATTGCCGACCTTGCCCACAAGCGCGTCTTCCGACTCGCCGCCAACGCCGAGGCCCTGCGAAAAGACTTTTTTCAACCCGTAAACCTGCCTCACCTGCCGCTCCCGTACGGGCTCCGGCGGCGTCTCCTCAACCTTTACCTGCTTAGTGAGGTCGATGGGAATATCCTCAAGCTTCTTCTGCGGAGGGGGCTTGGGCTTAGGCTCCTCCCGCTTGACAACTTTCGGCTTGGGCTCGTCCATAACAAACGATGTCTGGATAACATCGTACTGCGGCGAATCAAGCAGCAAACCGTCTTTCCCGATGCTGTAAAGCACCGCGCCCAGCGCCATAAAGACCGCTATCGTAGTAATCAGTATTATCGAGAAAAGGCGCTCCATCTATATCAGTCACCCTCCCGCAGCACCAATATAGAATAGTTGACGACCCCGGCGCGGCTGCACGTAGACATCACTTTCTTGACTACCGAGAAATTAACGTCTCTGTCGCAAAGAATAACTATCGACCCGGCATCGTCAACCATGCACGAGGATAACATACCGCGCATCATATTGTGCAGCGGCTCAATCAGCAGTTCCCCGCTCTTCTCAACATCCGCAACGCTCGCCAGAACCTGATCCCCGGCGATGATGTCCTCCGGGGTGATGGTAACGGCGCAGCGCGACTGGGCCGCCTTTTCGGAGGATGAGATGGGCAAATCGA
>Ga0209755_10001390_pt1 | contig 38038 bp, 34 predicted proteins | sample TergutCo191P1_FD_187301 | JGI IMG/M metagenome (GOLD analysis project Ga0209755, IMG submission 187301) | Cornitermes sp. P1 segment gut microbial communities from Petit-Saut dam, French Guiana - Co191P1 (SPAdes) (version 2) | ecosystem: Host-associated > Arthropoda: Insects > Digestive system... | reverse complement strand
GAACATCTTTCCAATATTCATCCGGCAATTCCGTGAAATTAACGCCCTTCTTTGCGGCAATTCCAACCAGATTCCCTACAATGTGATGCGCATCTCTGAACGGCACGCCGTTTTCTGCCAGCAAATCCGCAAGGTCGGTGGCTAAGAGCGCAGGGAGCATTTTTTTCTCCATGTTTGCGAAATTCCAGGTTGCGCTCTCCAACGCTTCTCTGAAAACCTGCAAGCAAACCAAAATTGTCTTTACGCTGTCAAAAACTGGTTGCTTGTCTTCTTGCAAATCACGGCTGTAGGTGAGCGGCGCTCCTTTCACAAGCGCAAACATCGTTGTGTAATTTCCTATTAAACGCCCGGATTTTCCTCTGATAAGCTCCATGCTGTCCGGATTTTTTTTCTGCGGCATCATTGAGCTTCCGCTGGAAAATTTATCGTGCAGGGTTAAGAAGTTGAATTCGCTTGTGCTCCATATCACAAAGTCTTCTGCATAGCGGCTAAGCGTTGAACCGATTATTGAAATGTCGCTGAGAAATTCCAAAGCCATGTCGCGGTGGCTCACAGCGTCTATGCTGTTTGCGCTGATGTTGCTAAAGCCGAGTTCTTTTGCCACAGTTTTGCGGTTGTAGCTGAACGCCGAGCCTGCCATCGCTCCGCTTCCGAGTGGGCATTCGTTGTGCAGGGATAAGAAGTTCAAAAGTCTTTTTTTGTCTCTTTCCAGCACAAAAAATATGCTCATCAGGTAATGGCTGAATTGTATTGGTTGCGCTTGCTGCAAATGCGTGTAGCCCGGCATAAGCTTACCTTTGTGTTTTTTGGCAAGTTCATAAACAGTTTTTTGAAGCGATAAAATTTGCTCTAAAATAGCGGTTGCTTTGTGCCGCATGTAAAGCTTGAAATCCGTTGCAACCTGATCGTTTCTACTGCGTCCGGTGTGAATTTTTTTTCCCAGGCTCCCGATTTTTTCCGTTAAAACACGCTCCACAGCCATGTGAATATCTTCGTCGCTTTCTTTCCAAAGATGCTTTCCGGTTTTTATGCTTTGCAACCCTGCGGCAATTTTTGCGTATTCTTTTTTGGTAATCACCCCGGCTTCAACCAAGCCTTTGCCATGCGCAAGCGAGCCTTGAATGTCTTCTTCCAAAAGTTCCTTGTCTATGTCCAAGCTAAAACTCAAGTCTATCATGCTTTTAGCCATTGCGCTGCTGAACCGGCCGCTCCACATTTTGTTTTTGGGTTTCATGTGGAGTAAATTAGAAATTTTCTAAATTATTTTCAATGCAAGAAGAAGTTATCATCATCGGTTCTGGGCCTGCGGGGCATACTGCGGCAATTTATTTGGGCAGGGCGGAAAGAAAACCGCTCATGTTTGAAGGTTTTATGGCCGGCGGCATTGCTGCCGGTGGGCAGCTCACCACTACAAGCGAGATTGAAAATTATCCGGGATTTGAAAATGGAATAACCGGCAACAAGCTTATGGAGCAAATGCGCGAACAGTCTTTGAAAAATTTCGTTCGCATAATCACGGAAACCGTATGCTCAGTGGATTTTTCAAAACGCCCGTTCGTGTTAACATTGGAAAGCGGTGAAAAAGCAGAGGCGAAAAGCATTATAATCGCAACAGGAGCAACAGCGAAAACATTGGACATTCCGGGGAGCAAAGAATATTGGCAAAAAGGAATTTCCGCATGCGCAGTGTGCGACGGCGCATTGCCCATTTTCAGAAATAAGACTATAGCAGTTGTCGGCGGCGGAGATACCGCAATGGAAGAAGCCGAGCACCTCTCCAAATTCGCAAAAGAAATTGTGATAATCCATCGCCGAGATAAATTCAGGGCAAGCCTGATTTTGCAGGAAAGAATAAAAAATAATCCGAAAATAAAAATTATGTGGAACAATATCCCAATAGAACTAAAAGGGAGCAAATTCCTGGAATCCGTAACTCTGCAAAATACCCTGACAAACGAAAAGACAGAACTGAGAATTGCCGGATTATTTTACGCAATCGGGCATAATCCGAATACGGAATTTCTGGGCGGTCAATTAAACCTGAACGAACAGGGATTCATAATCACACAACCGGGCAGCACAAAAACAAGCGTTGACGGAGTCTTTGCCGCAGGAGACGTTCAAAGCCCACGCCACAGGCAAGCTATAATAGCCGCAGGCTCAGGATGTTTAGCAGCATTGGAATGCGATGAGTACTTGAACGGCTGAATCATGGCTTAGACAGTATTCAACACCTTTTTCAATTCTTTGCTCGGCTCAAATACCGGTTTTTTTCCGGCTTCTACTTCTATAAGCTCTCCGGTGCGAGGATTGCGAGCTCTGTAACCATCCCTGTTGCGAATTTTAAAACGCCCAAAACCGCGAAGCTCAATATTGTTCCCATCAATCAGAGAACGTGCTACAGAATCCAAAAAACATTCTACGATTTTTTTTGTCTCTATTTGCGGCAAGCCGGTTCTCGATGAAATCTCATTAACCAGGTCTCTTTTCGTAGTATTCATCGCCGCCCCCTGATTCTGTTAAATTCATCCGCAGCAATTTTATTAAACGGATCTATCTTCAAAATAGTCTCCAAGTAACCTACCGATTTTGTTGTGTCGCCAAGTTTTATGTAAGCGGAGCTCAACTGTTGCATTATCGGAATGTTATTCGGCGTTTTTCCCAAAGCTATTGTTAAATGCCCAATGGATTCTTTGTGCTGGCCATTCCAGTTTAATATAAGCCCAATCCGATAATTTGCCATTGCGTGCAAAGAATCATTTTCTATTGTTTTTAAATACGAAGACATTGCTTGCTGAGTTTTTTGCCGAACATTAGGAATATCGCTGCTCTCGTTTGCCAAACTCAAATAAAGCTCGCCAAGGTTGAACCATGTATTGTAATCGTAAGGATTTATTCTCAAAGCCTGCTTGTAAAGAGCCTCGGCTTTGGAATCCTGTTTCAAATGAAACTCCGCCATGCCAAGCCTTGCTATGTAGCGCGGTTCATTTGGTTTTGCCCTCAGCGCTCGCTCTAAATACATTTTAGAATTTTGATAATCTCCTTTTTGCATTAAAAACCTGCCATACCAGTAACTTGTTATAGGAGAAACATTGTTGTTTTTCACGCATCTTAAAAAAAGCTGCTCAGCGGCAGCGCGCCTTTTCACATCCGGATGCTCCCCGATTATAGCGGCCTTTGTCGCAAGCAAATCCACATCACTGTTGCTTTGCATTTTAGCATCCAGAAATTCTATTGCGCCGTCTGCATTGCCGGAGCGAAACATAGCCAGTGCCATATCCATGGCAACTTCGCTTTTAACAGTGTCTTCTGAAGTGATTCTTTTCAAAACATCAACGGCTTCCTGAAGTTTGCCTGCCTCCAGCAAAATATTCCCCCACTCTGCGGTGAGTTTAGGATCTGCAAGAAGAGAGCTTCCAATCCTGGCTCCATGCCTATATGCCAATGTATAATTGTATTTGGCTACATTCTGCCTCATTAACTGCAAATGCGCCTGTATATCAAAACTGTCGATGCTAGATTCATTGGGAGTTTGCGCCGCACTGGGAAGCAATTCCTCATAGCCCTCGATTTCTTGCGGAGCAGGCGGCAATTCCGCAACCACAGTATTCGTTGTTTTAGGTTGCTCAATAGGCTCAGCTTGTTCGGTAAGCTCAGTTTTCTCGGTTGGCACTATCGCCATCAATTTTCCTTTTCCGAAGTCGGCGTAAAAATACCAAGCAAGTCCGCTCAAAATAAGCAGAAGGACCAAAAAAATTCCTATTTTCTTCACAAACTGCTTATCTTCAGGAGCAAGCCGCGAGAAAAATATGCTTAAAGGATTTGCCACAAATAGGAATATAGTATATTTTATAGCGGGCTTAATCAGCCCAAATGTTTTATTAAATGCTTTTGCCGATAATACGATAATTAAAAAATGTGGCATTTTGGAAATTCGCTATGATTTGTTCAAAGATATCGCCGAATGGAGCTGCCTTTCGCAAAAAGTTTTTGAGCTTAACCCAAAAGCTCTCCGTCTTGGCACAATTCGTTTGGAAAACGACGGCGGCAAATGGGAAAACTGCCGTGCAGTGGAGCGAGCCGAATTATTTGAGAGCATTTCAAGCGGATTGGATTGGATAGATTTGGAAAGAGGAATTGATTTGCCGCTCAAAAACAAGATAATACGTTCATGGCATTTATTCGACAGGATTCCAAGCGAACAGGAATTGAGCGAATATGCCGAAGAATGCCTGAATTCCGGGGCTTGTGGCTGCAAGGTTGCTGCCATGGCACATTCAAATGATGATGTTTTGCCTCTGTATGATTTCGCAAAAAAATATGGTAAAAAGTTTGAGCTATTCTCCGCATTCGCAATGGGAGAGCATGGCAAGGAGAGCCGAATTCGCTCTTTGAAAGAAGGTGCCAATTTGGCTTATGCTTCAATAGGCGAAGCCTTGGCTCCTGGGCAGTTGAGCGTAGAAGATTTTTTCTAAATTCATTCCGTAATGGATTTAAGAGAAAAAGCATCGCTTTTACAGCGAGTTTCGGAATATTCTATTCGCTTTAGGCTTATAGAAATAGTTGTTGCGTTTGCGCTTTGCATAATAGCCCTGATCAATATAGAAGGGGTTTTAGTTTCAATAGTGTTTCTTTCTGAGCAAGCGGAAAATGTCGCTATGGGCATTGCGCAATATCACTTCTTGCAAAATCGCATGGTAATTTATGCGGTTTTGCTGCTGTTTGTTTTCAGATGGGGATTTTTTGGATTCAAATGCGCCTTGTTTTGGTTTTTCTTTTTGCTCTTTAACGGACTGTTCCTGATAGGCGTTGGAGAATATAAAGATATAATGCAAATCTTTTTAGCATGTGTTTTTATAATTGCGGTAACAGCGTTCTTCTTTATACGCAGCTTGATTATAAAATCCATATTGCCTATGCTTCTTTTAGTTTATTCTTTTTCTGCATGGCTCTTGTTTTTGGGCGTTTCAAATTTGGTTTGGTTTGGGCTTGTTTCCATATTTTGCGCAGATACGGTTCATTTGATTTTAGGCCTTAAAACCAAGATTTGCGAAGAAAAAACACAGAATAAACCTTTAGAAGGCGCCATTGCTCACGGAGTTCACAAAATAATTCCTGTTAGCTTGCTGACAATAGCTTTGCTAATCGCAATGGACATAGTTTTTTTCTTTATGGGATTGCCGTTGCTTGCTGCTGAAGATTTGCAATGTTCCATAATCATATATCTTTGTTATGTTCTCTGGATGCCGTTTTTTACCGCCGCCTTGCTTTCATTTTGCCCTTTGGAAAATACATGCGAAACCATCCTGAAAAAATCAAAATAATTCGCAAGCCTGTTTCTTTGCAGAAGGTTTCCAAAAAAATGCTTGCGGAAGGCAAGAGCATAGGTTTGGTCCCGACTATGGGGGCCTTGCACAAGGGGCATGCTTCCTTGATAGAAATGTCTGCGAAGAATAACGATATAACCATTGTGAGCATTTTTGTGAATCCTGCGCAATTCGGAGCAAATGAAGATTTCGCAAAATATCCGCGCAGATTGCGAGCAGATTTGAACCTTTGCCGCGAAGCGGGCGCAAGCATTGTTTTTGCGCCGAAGCCCAAAGATATGTATCCTTTGCCTTTGCAAACTTTTGTTCACAATAAAACCTTGGAAACCCTTTATTGCGGAGCTTATCGCCCTGTGCATTTCGCAGGCGTTTTGAGTGTGGTTGCCAAGCTTTTTAACATAGCTTTGCCGGACAAGGCTTATTTTGGCGAGAAAGATTTTCAGCAACTCCATTTAATTCGCAAAATGGCCGGTGATTTGAATTTCCCCGTGAAAATTATCGGCGGAAAAACCATAAGAGAAAAGAGTGGGCTTGCCATGTCTAGCCGTAACGAATATATGAGCTTGGAAGAGCGAGCGGCAGCGAGTTCTATTTATGCCGGGCTTTGGGAAGCGAAGAGGTTGCATTGGCGAGGAGAGGTTTCTGCTTCCAAGCTAAAAAATGTTGTTAAAGGAATTATAGAATGGGCCGGCGGAAAGATTCAATATGTTGACATTGTAAATAAAAACGATTTGCTGCCCATAAGCGCAAAGATTTCAAAAAAGGCAGTTATTTTGCTAGCTTGCTATTTTGGGAAAACCAGATTGATAGACCATATGGAGCTGTGATAATGAATTTCAGAAAAATAATATTGTTGTTAGCCTTTGGCCTTGCAGAAGTTTTGGCTACGGACCGCCCTTACACTCTGCGAACTCTGGACTACTCGCCGTTTCTTTATAGATATCACGGCGAGACTGATGCTGCCCCTAGCCCCAAGTCCCTGTTTTTCTGGCATGCAACCGATAGTTCCGCAATGCTTGCCATAAGCCCTATCCTGGCTTTTGATATACGTGGTGGTGGAGACTTGGGAGATACTATTCAAGGCTACGAGGGAGGATTGTTCTTAAGAGGATATAAGGATTCCATAGATTTTTGGCTTGATGCTCGCATGTTCACAGAGAGGCATTCTGCGGTTCCTCCAAAGTCATGGGACAGGGAGTTTTTGGAAAATCAGGGAGATAAGGATATTGAAGGCGAATTGAAGTATTCAAGCTATTCCAGATATAGAGGGAATTTAAATATCAAAATGGGTTTTGGCAATTTGGGTTTTGCTCGCGATGTTCCGCATTGGGGTCCCGGATATTTTCATAATCTTTCGCTAAACCGGCATGCGGTTCCGTTTAACCAGATGATTTTTTCCACAGAGATAGGCCCGCTTAAGGTTATTAGCCTTTATGGTGATTTGCTAATTGGCACCAATTCCATGAGCACGGATAATCTTGAAAGCAGAAATCTTTATGCGCATCGCTACGAGTTGAATTTTGGAAATACCCAAATAGGCATAAATGAAATAACCGTTCTATACGATTTGAACAAGCCTTGGCTTTTTGTGCCGATAGTTCCCCTGTTTATTGAAAAAGGAAACTACACGGAAGAAAACAATAACGGAGCTTTATCCATTGATTTCAACCAGCGTTTGCCTTTTGGCTTTAGAATTTACTCAGAATTTTTGCTTGACGATATGGAAAGCCCAACAAGCTTAATCCGCAATGATAATATTGAGGCAAAGTGGGCGTGGATGGCAGGTTTGGGATATGCCGGAATTTTCGGAGATTTTAAAGTGGGGAGCATTGCCGAATATGCAAGAGTTGAGCCATACGTATATTCTCATTTTAAGCCCAATACAGCACAAATAGCGCACTTAGGTTATCCGATTGGAGCACCGAACGGCCCGAACAGCCAAACGATAAATTGGCTTCTTTACGCAAAGCGCAAGGATGCTTTCCAAATTCATATAGGCCAGGAATGGGCATGGAAGGGTACGGATTACGGCAGCGCAATCAACGATACAACGCCATTCGTGCACTATAAAGCGGAAAAGTATTTTTTGAAAGGCGCAAAGATGGAATATTCGCTAACACCGGCAATTGCTTACAGCGCAAAGCATTATGCCATGAGCGTGGAGTATTCGCTTTTTGGCAAAAGCGCTTTTTGCTCCAGAATTATGCTGTTATGGTGAAAAATTGTTACCGATAACCAATGCTCAATTTTCTAAATTAGCCCTATGAGCACTAACGAAAAATCATTTGTGCACCTGCAGGTGCACTCAGAATATTCGTTTCTGCAAGCTCCGGTTAAAATACCGGACTTGCTTAAAAAAGCAAAGCAATTGGAGCAAACCGCAATAGCCCTCACCGACCATAGCTTTATGTTTGGCATTTTGGACTTTTACATGGAAATGGACAAAAAAAAAGAATTGCAATCCGTAAAACGTATTTTAGGCAGCCATATATACATCAAAACAGACGGCGCAAAATCTGGCGATAAATCTTCTTACAACCGCTTAACGCTTTTGGCAGAAAATCAGGAAGGTTACAAAAATCTAGTTAAAATTACCAGCGAAACCTACACAAGCCCGGAAAAATTTCAGGAAATTCCGGCAATATCTTTGGACTTTTTGTCTGAACGCAAAGAAGGATTAATCGCAATAGCGGGAGATTTGGCAAGCCGCTTTGGACGAGATGTCTGCGGAAATATGGAAAGCAGAGCGAAACAGTTTTTAGATGAATTGTGCAAAATTTTTGATTATGAGCATCTTTATTTTTCATTGCAAAATCATTTTCTTGAAGACGAAATCCCTGTAAATAATTTTCTAAGAAATTACGCTAACGAAAATAACAGGCAGTTGGTAGTGACAAATAATGTGCACTATATATCAAAAAAAGATGCGCAAAGCCACACTGCCCTTTTGTGCATGGAGCAAAAGAAAATATTGCTGGAATTTAACGATGAATATTTTTCAACGGAAGAGTTCTATTTAAAATCCGCAGAAGAAATGCACGAACTGTTCCCGGACGATACGGAAGCGTTGGAAAATACGGTTAAAATCGCGGAGCGTTGCAACGTAAAAATACAGACGAAAGTCGGCTCTGCTTTTTGGCCTCGCTTTGAATGCCCTCCGGAATTTGCGAATGAATATGATTATCTTGAATATTTGGTAAAGGAAAAAATTCATTTGAGATATGCAAACGGGCTGAACGATGAAAAAATAATGGAACGAGTTAGAATTGAACTTGATACAATAAAGGAATTAAAAGTTCCGGGCTACTTCTTAATAATACAGGATTTTATAAACTGGGCAAAAAACGAAGGCATTCCAATGGGGCCCGGGCGCGGTTCTGCGGCAGGCTCAATAGTTGCGTATATTTTAGGGATTACGGAAATGGACCCGCTTCCATACAATTTGCTTTTTGAAAGATTTTTGAATCCCGAGCGCGTTAGCATGCCTGATGTGGATATTGACGTTTCCGATAAAGATAGAAGCAGGCTTATAGAATATGTTACGAAAAAATACGGGGCGGAAAATGTAACGCAATTGATAACATACGGACGAATGAAGGCAAAAGCCGTTTTGTGGGCGGTTGGGCGAGTGCTTGATATGCCCAGAGGCGATGTTGGAATGTTTGCGGATAAAATTCCTTTTAAATTCGCAGACGGCTCGGACAAGGTAAACTTGAGCAACGTTCTGAATAGAGATGAAGAGCTGAGCTCATTAATAGAAAGCACGGAGGCTTACAAGGAATTCTGGGAGTTGGCGAACAAGCTGGAAGGATTGATAAGCAACTCGGGAACGCATGCGGCTGCGCTTATCATAGCTCCGTGCAAAATGACGGAACTCGTGCCGATTTATCGCTTGGCTGCCGGAGATGTTCCGGCAGTGCAATACGACAAACATTATGTAGAAGACATAGGCTTGCTGAAAATGGATATATTAGGGCTTAAGAATTTGTCTCTGATTCGGGAAACGGTAAATGCGGTAAAGGATACAAAAAAACTAGAACTGGATATGAACAAAATCCCATTTAACGATGAAAAAACGTTTGAAGTGTTTAAGCAGGGAAATACGATTGGCATATTTCAATTTGAATCTCCGGGGATGCGCAAGTACCTGCGAGAATTAAAGCCAAGCAGCCTTGAAGACTTAATCGCCATGAATGCTCTTTACCGCCCGGGCCCAATGGACAATATTCCGAGATTCATAAAATGCAAACACGGATTTGAAAAAATAAATTGCTATCACAATGACCTTGAACAGGTTTTGGGCGAAACATATGGGGTTATAGTTTATCAGGAACAGGTTATGCACATCGCCAAAATCTTGGCGGATTTTTCATTGGGCAAAGCGGATATTCTTCGCAGAGCCATGGGGAAAAAAGATGAAAAAGAGATGGCGAAAATGGAGCCTGAATTTTTTGAAAACGGATTAAGGAAAGGCTATCCCGAATCTCTTCTGCGAAAAATTTGGGAAGATCTGAAACCGTTCTGCGGCTATGCATTCAACAAAAGCCATTCGGCAACATATTCTTATGTAGCTTATCAAACGGCATACTTAAAAGCAAACTTTCCGCAGGAATACATGGCTGCGGTTATGAGTGGCGTTAAAAATCTGGAAGATGAATTCCCCATGCACGTTGATGAGTGCAAAAGAATGGAAATTGAAGTTTTGCCGCCAGATGTGAATAAATCAAAATCCGCTTTTTCCGTTGAAGGCAAAGCGATTAGATGGGGGCTTTCGCAAATAAAGGGTTGTGGCGAGGTTGTAGCTAAAGATATTGAACTGGATAGAAAAAAGAACGGAAAATATAAAAGTCTTTTTGACATGGTTAGGAGATTGCATTTATCTGAAAAAGTCACAATAAATAAAATTGCGCTGGAAAGCCTGATAAAAGCAGGAGCTTTGGATTTGTTGCCCGGAACGCGCGCTCAAAAATTCGCATCTGTGGAAAAATCTTTAGCAGATGCTTCTTCATGGAAAGCGGAGAAACTGTCTGCGCAAATGGCTTTGTTCGGCGCAGACTTTGAAAAGGAGCCTGCTTTGGAGGAGCTGGAAGACTGGTCTTTTTTGGACAGCCTTATGAAAGAGCAAAAAGTTCTCGGAGTGCAGATAAGCGCGCATCCTTTGGATGAGTATTATGCGGAGATAAAAGGCTTTGCGGACTTTGCGCTTTCCGACAAAGAGAAGATTCACGAAAGATTGGATTCATATGTCAAGATAGGCGCGCTTTTGCTGGAAGTCAGGGAAAAGCCAACGAAAGCCGGCGATTTTATAGCGATATTGACATTGCAAGACAAAAACGATAAATTGGAAGCTTTTTGCGGCACCAAAGCTTGGCAAACTATGAAGGGAAAGCTTTTTGAAGGCTCTCTTATTTTGGCAACGGGCAAGCTCACAATATCTTCTTTCAACAATAAGCCTCAGTTAATGCTGAGTTCAACCGAATTTTTGGAAGATAAGGTAAAGCAAACAAAAACTTTTCACATTGAAACAAATACCGCGCAAATTATAGAATCGGAGGAATTCTTCAAGGAGAGCAAAAAGGAAAAGGGAGCTTCGTTGTGTTTTCATGTCTTAGACAATGCAGGCTATAAATACAAAATGGAAACTTCTCAAGTTAGGGTTTCTCCGACAAGAGAAAACTTAAAAAAATTAGTTTCTATTTTTGGTAAAAAGAATGTTTGGATTAGCGGAGAGTAATGTCTGATTTACCGATTGTGTGCATAGTTGGCAGGCCCAATGTGGGCAAGTCCAGTTTATTTAATCGCATCTTAGGGCGCAGAGCCGCCGTTGTTAGCGACCGCGAAGGCGTTACCAGAGACCGTCATTACCAAGAAGCAGAGTGGCATGGAACTAAATTCACGCTTGTCGATACAGGCGGATTTATGACGGATGAGCAAATTGATGTTTTGGCCGAATCTGTTCGGGAGCAAATTTTTGCGGCAGTGAACGATGCCGATTTGATATTATTCATGGTAGATGTACGTGTTGGAATCACTGCGCTTGACGAGCAGTTCGCAAAGCTTATTTTAAAAACGGAAAAACCCGTGATTTTGGTTGCGAACAAAAGCGAAGATGCGAACGATCGCGCAGAAGGCTGGGCTTTTTTGAATCTGGGCATGGGAACTCCGAGAACGGTGAGCGCATTGACAGGTTATGCGGTGCTCAGTCTTTTGGATGAAGTGATAATGCTGTTGCCGCAAAAAGAAAACGCAAAAGCAGCGGAAACAGAAATTTCCTTTGCGATTCTCGGCAGGCCAAACGCCGGCAAGAGCACATTGCTCAATAGAATATTGGGAGAAGAACGAGTTGTGGTCTCTGAAATACCAGGCACAACAAGAGATTCCATAGATTGCAATTTCAAGTTTAACGGCATTCATTTTAAAGTTACAGATACGGCGGGGCTTCGCAAAAAAGCAAAGGTCGCGAAACAAAAAGATGAGGTGGAAATTTTCAGCAATATGAGAACAATGGAAAGCATTCGCCGCTCAAATGTAGTTGTGTTGCTGCTTGATGCTTCGCGCGGTTTTGAGATTCAGGACTTGCGCATTATAACTGATATTCGCAAAGAAGGCAAGGGTTTGATTTTGGCAATTAACAAGTGGGATATTTTGGAGGGCAAGGATTCCAAGAGCTTTGATTTAATTGTCAAGGAAATCAGGGAAAAGGATCCGCTTTTTGAGTGGGTTCCGGTTATTTCGATTAGCGCGCTGGAAGGATTGCGTGTCCACAGGCTGTTGCAGGAAATTCAAACAGTTTATGCGAACTGCAGAAAAGTTATAGGCAGGGACAGGGTAGCGGAAACTTTTAAAGCCGCTATTGAAAAAAATCCTCATCATTCGCGAAGTGGGCATTCCGTGCCGCTCCGAAGAGCATGCCAGATTTTAACTGACCCTCCTGTGATAGCAATAGAAACCCCTTATCCTGATTTGGTTGATGAATCTTACAAACGATATTTGCTTAAGACTTTTTTTGAGGAATTCGGCCTAAAGGGAGCGCCGCTGAAGCTAAATTTTGACAGAAGCCTGCATTTGCGGAGCGATGAGGATTTGGAGAGATATTCATTTACTATATTAAAGTGAATTATGAAAACGATTTTTGTAGTTGATGACGCAGACACAAACCTGACAATGGCAAAAGAGGCTCTGGAAGAAAATTACCGGGTTCTCACAATGCCTTCCGCAGCAAAGATGTTTGCAGTCTTGGGGAAAATAATTCCGGATTTGATTTTGCTGGATATTGAAATGCCGGAAATGAATGGTTTTACCGCATTGGAAAAACTGAGGCAAAATGAACAAACCGCAAACATACCCGTTGCGTTTTTAACGGCGCATAGCGGAATGAGCGGAGCTACAGAATTTATAATCAAGCCGATTTCAAAGCCAGCATTGCAAAGCCGCGTAGCCGAGCTTCTTAAGTAATCTCATCCCGAGGAATTGGCAGCTCAGCTAGTGCCTTTGCCGCATCTGCTATATTTTCATTCTTGCAGTCGCTGTGCAAAAGGCCGTCTCTGAGTTTTATGGTGCGGCTGCTGAACGTTGCTATGTCCTGTTCGTGAGTTACAAAAACTATGGTTTTTCCCTGCCTGTTTAATTCCTGAAACAGAGCCATGATTTCATAACTGGTACGGGTATCTAAATTTCCCGTAGCCTCATCCGCTAAAATCATAACAGGGTCGTTTACCAAAGCTCTGGCAATGGCAACCCTCTGCTGCTGGCCCCCGGAAAGCTGATTGGGAAAATGGCCGCTGCGATAAACAAGGCCAACTTTTTCAAGGCAAGCCATAGCTCTGGTTTTGCGCTCCTTTGCAGTGATTTCCGAATTGTAAAGCAAAGGAAGCTCAACCTGCTCAAGCGCGCTGGTGCGCGGCAAAAGATTAAAGCTCTGAAACACAAAGCCTATTTTCCTGTTCCTGAGTTTTGCGAGCGCATCTCTTTTTAATTTGTGCGTTGGCTCGCCATCCAGAATATATTCTCCGCTCGATGGCCTGTCCATGCAGCCAAGCGTGTTGAGCAAGGTTGTTTTTCCGCTGCCGCTGGCTCCCATTATGGTTACAAACTCTCGCTTAAAAACCGAAAAAGTTACGCCTCGCAATGCGTGCACGGTTTCTGCTCCCATGCGAAAATTACGTTTAATTTGTTTTATGTCCAAGATGGCATCTGTCACAAAGAACCCATTATTTCTATTATGGTTTCCCTAACAATTCCGGTAGTTTGGTTTGCAACAGCAGAAAGCGTTTTGCGCGATTCGGGGGTATTTATGGTGCCAAGAGCGAGAACCGCTTCTCTGGCAACTATTTCGTCAGAATTGTCTGCCACTATGCTGCCCAGTGGTTCCAAAAATGATGAATCCGGAAAATGGCTCATAATGCGGATTGCCGTAATTCTGTTTTCTCGCGCAAGTTCTCTGTTTTTTGCTTCTCTAACAACAAATCGGTTTGCCACCATTCCCCTGTCCATAAAAATCTGCTCCTTAATCAGCAATGAATCAAGGCTGAGTTCATCGGATTTATAGCCATCCACGATCTCCAGAAAATCTTTTCGCATATCCTGAATATAGACGCTTTTTGCATTTGGTTCCGAGTCGTAATACAGCATTTCAAGGTAGTCCACCCTTGAGCGCATAAAAGTCAAATCCCTTTGATTCACTGCAAGTTGCTGCTTAAGGCTGTCCATCTCGGCTTTCTGGTTTTGCAAGCTAGGGCTAAACCCTCCGTTGATAGCAATGGACATGTAAACCCCCGGCGCGCGGTAGCCGGTATATGCGCCAGGATTTGTGGTTCTAAACTTAAAGCTTCCTTTGTCTGTGAAGAAATATCTGTAAAATTCTGTTGCGCCTACGCTGATTTGAAAAACCTTTACAGGTTTGAAAGACAACCCCATGTTATGATGCGAAAACCCATGCCTGAAAAATCCCTCATACATCGCACGAATTTTTTTTGAACCCAAGCCTTGCTCAAATCCCCAAAAAGGCGCAACGGCATCTGCCTCCATAGTAGGGAAAGCCGAAATTCCGCCTGTGAATTTCCACCATTCGCTGCCCCACTGAGCAACGGCGTAAAAATCCCCTGTTTGCTCTTTGCGCTCGCTTTTCGGGACGGAGTAAAAATATGCCTCAGGGCTTTGCACAAAGGCTCTGGCCCCAAGCGCAAAAGCCGGGACAATGCCGTAGGCCTGTGTTATTTGGTTTTTTACATCCAAAGAAACCGTGCTCCCGAACTGAACGCCCAGTTCCAGAGAATTGAAAAAGCCATAACGTAAAGAACTGACAAACGGATGCCTGTCGCACATACCGTTTGTACTGCAACTTGACTGGTGGTAGCCTATGGTTCCCCTAACTTGGAAGGCTTTATCGCCCAAAACCTGCGCAGATGGCACTACCAAAAAATCACTGCCGTCGCTCAGGGCAAAAACTACCTGCGGAAGCAGGCAAATCAAAAACGCTAATATATTTCTCTTAACAGGCACAAGTGTAATATAGAAAATACTATTTTTATGTTGCTATGGCAGGAAAAAAGTACTTAGATAAGAATGTGTATGAAGCATCCGTTGAGCGCATTGATTTTATATTTAAAAACTTTGAAAAAATATACATATCATTTAGCGGCGGAAAAGACAGCACTATTTTGTTGAATCTTGCGGTTGATTATATGAGGCAGCATAAAATAACCGAAAAAATCGGCGTATTGTTTGTGGACCTTGAAGGACAATATAAGATGACCATTGATTTTACTAAAAAGATATTGGAAAAAAACCTCGATTTATTTGATGTGTACTGGTGCTGCCTGCCGCTGAATCTCAGGAATTCCCTGAGTGTTTTTGAACCCTTCTGGACTCCTTGGGATTTGAGTAACAAGAATAGATGGATTAGGGGCTATCCGGATTTTCCGTGCATTACCCAGGCGAACAATCCTTTGCGGTTTTTCAAAAAGAATATGGAATTTGAAGATTTTATTTGCAAATTCGGGGAATGGTATGCATGTGGCAAAAAAACCGCATGCTTGGTGGGAATTCGCGCCGATGAAAGTTATAACCGATTCAGAACCATTGCCTTAAAAGGAAAAAATATGTTTAATAATCTCAGTTGGACAACAATGCTATCCAAAACCGAAAAGCTATATTGTTGCTACCCTATTTATGACTGGAAAAATCAGGATGTGTGGGTTGGAAACTATAAATTCAACTGGGATTATAACGAGTTATATGATTTATTTTACAAGGCAGGCCTTAAACTAAATCAAATGAGAATCTGCCAGCCTTACGGAGATGACCAACGCGTCGGGCTTAATCTGTTTCGCATAATAGAGCCTCACACTTGGGCAAAAGTTGTTAATCGGGTTAGCGGCGCAAACTTCGGCAATATCTATTGCGGAGATAAAATACTCGGGTATAAAAATGTAAAACTCCCTAAAGGGCATACGTGGGAAAGCTATACCCAATTGCTGCTGGAAACTTTGCCAAAAGCAACCGCAGAAGTTTATAAAGGTAAATTCAACAGATTCATAGATTACTGGAAAAATATAGGCTCTGTTGTAAATACGTCATGGTTGCCGGAAGGAGCGGTTATTTCCGGCAAGCTTTCAACTCGCGGCAACAAAAACATGCCGCTTGTTGTCTATAGCAAAATTCCGGATAAACTTCCAATGTGGGCAGAAACAAAAAGACTAGGCCCAAGCTGGCGGCGCATGGCTATATGCATTTTAAAAAATGACCAGTTATGCCGTTCTCTTTCTTTTGCGCAAACAAAAAGGCAACGAGAGCATATGCAAGCATTACTGGAGAAATATAAGATTATACAGGAGTAGAGAAATGAGTCCCAAAAAATACAAAAGCCCCGTTTACAATATAAAAGCCATTCCGGTAGAAAAACTTAGGGCCAACGAATACAACCCCAACAGTGTTGCGCCGCCGGAAATGGAGCTTTTATATCGCAGCATCAAGGAAGACGGCTACACTATGCCAATCGTTGTCTATTATCATAAGGATGATGATGTTTACGAGATAGTGGATGGTTTCCACAGATATTCCATAATGCTGTTATATCCCGATATATACGAGAGGGAAAATGGTCTTTTGCCGTGTTCAATAATTGAGAAACCCATCAGTGAGCGCATAGCCTCAACCATAAGGCATAACAGGGCGCGTGGCAGCCACAATGTTGATTTGATGAGCAACATAGTAGCGGAGTTGATAGATATTGGCAAGACCGATAAATGGATTTCAAAACATCTTGGCATGTCTGCTGATGAGATTTTAAGATTGAAGCAGATAACAGGTTTGGCATCGCTGTTTAAAGACGAGGATTTTTCAAAGAGCTGGGTTGTGGGATAAAAAACGCCAGCGCATTTTCTACATTACCCCCACACGCTTCTCTAGCTCAGTTGGTAGAGCAGCTGATTCGTAATCAGCAGGTCGGCGGTTCAAGTCCGCTGGGAAGCTTTATGCTTAAATTTCGCAGATGTCTTTTGAAACTTAGCGGTGAAGCTTTGGCTGGTGGTTCCGGGCATGGCATAGATGACAAAACAATTCAGTGGGTGGCCGCAGAAATCGCAAACTCGGTTAAGGCAGGGGCTCAAATAGGGCTTGTGATAGGAGGAGGGAACTTTGTTCGAGGAGTCTCTGCCAGCGCAGGCGGAATGAACCGTGCCGCAGGCGATGCCATGGGAATGCTCGCTACTGTTATGAACGCTATTGCCATGCAAGATGCCCTTGAAAAACAAGGGCAAAAAGCCGAAGTTATGAGCGCAGTTAAAATGGAACCGCTTTGCGGCTCCTTTGATCGCAGAAAAGCCATAAGCCTTATGGAAAGCGGTATTGTTGTTCTCTTTGCTGCCGGTACAGGCAACCCGTTTTTCACAACGGATACCGCCGCCGTTCTAAGAGCGGTGGAAAGCGAGTGCAACGTTGTTATGAAAGCTACCAAAGTAGATGGCATTTATTCCGCAGACCCCGTTAAAGACAAAACCGCCGTGAAATTTGACGATATAACCTACGAAGATATTCTGAAAAGAAATTTGACCGTTATGGACACTGCGGCAGTAGCCTTGGCAAGGGAGCATAAGTTGCCAGTTCTTGTATTTAAACTTGCCAAAGGAAATTTTATAAATTCTTTAACTGAAAACAGGATAGGAACCTTTGTTCATGATTAGTAGCGGAGAATTGGTAATAATTATTATAGCGGCAATTGTGCTCCTTACTGTAATTTTAGCCAGCATAGGAGTTTACATAGTTGTTCACAAAAGCAATAAGGAAAAAGAGACGGAAGAACTTTCAAAAATTGCGCTGTCCGGCAAATATTCAGTAGCGCTTCGTCCTGTTGCGGAATCTTTAGACGAGAAAAAGCCGAGCATGGCTGAACTTGGAGAATGGCTGATTTCTCAAGGCATTGACGATGAGCAAAAAAATAAATATCTGGCAGACTGGCAAAAATCAATAGCCCTTAATATAAAGACCATAAATGACGGCGATGCGAGCGGAATTACAACATACAGAATTTTGCTTGGGCCAAAAGATAAGAGTGTATGCAAGTTTTTGCCATCGGATCATTTTATAACAAGAGACCAAATAAAACGCAACGCAGAAATTTTGCCGCCTTATTACTTTGGAAGCGATAGCATGGTTGTCCCTAAGCCTCCTTGGGATAACGCAAACGGCTCAAGCGGCTGGAAAGCGGTTGTGCCTATAGACGGCAAATACGAAATCCCGGATTGGCGACGGATTGTGTGAGATTTTTCTAAACCCGGTTTTGTGAGATGGAATCTATCAAAGGCAATTGGCCTTTCAGGGAATTAGATAGACAAATAAATTCTCTTTATTTTGAACGAAGCGGGCTATCCAAGAATAAAAAAGCATTATCAAACTTGATTAGCAAAAAGGCAATGCAATTACAACCTACAGATGTTATAAATACTCCTATATCACTGGAGTTCTTAGGATTGAACGAAAAAGTATTAATAACGGAAAATGATTTGGAACAAGCGATTTTAGATAATTTACAGAAATTTCTTTTGGAAATGGGTCATGGTTTTTGTTTTGAAGCTAGGCAAAAACGGATTTTAATTGATAATGACTACTTTTTTGTTGACTTAGTGTTTTACCATAGAGTTTTAAAGTGCCATGTTATAGTAGAATTAAAAGCCGATAAATTTAAGCACGAATACGCTTCGCAATTGAATATGTATTAAAGCTATTGAACATAGAGCAATGGCTTTTGGAAGGGTAAATCAACTCTTTTATATAATCGGGCTGGTGGGGATAAAAAATAGTTTGGAATCGTGAAAAATTTTTCTATATTCCATTTCTAATGGCTAAGAAGGGACAAAAGAAAGAGGTAGCATCTATTGATACGCATATAGATGAAAATATGCTGTTTATGCGTGTATCTGAAATAATTGAGAATCGTAAAACTCGTGCAGCTTCCTATGCAAACCAAGAGGTTACGCTGATGTTTTGGGAAGTTGGACATTATGTTAATTTAGCTATGCTTGATAACAAACGAGCTGAATACGGTAAGCAAATTGTGACGGAGCTGGCGGCAAAATTGATGAAAAAATATGGAAATAGCTTTAATGAACGCAATATGTACCGAATGATGTTATTTGCAGAGCGTTTTAACGACGCAAAGATTTTGCCGCCACTGGCGGCAAAATTGAGCTGGTCACATTTTATTGAACTATTGCCACTTAAATCAGGCGAAGCGAGGCTATATTACGCAAAAGATGCTGCAGAACGAAACTATGGAGCAAAGGAATTGCGAAATCAAATATCTCGCAAAGCTTATGAACGACAGGAAATTGCCAATCTTCAGCTTTCAAAAGAATCTGCCATTCCTTTTAATGTGTTTAAAGACCCATACTTGTTGGATATATTTGGTTTAAAAGAGAACTTTATTGAAGCTGACCTTGAAAAGGCAATATTAATTGAGGCAAAAGAACGTCTTGAACGGCGTAAATCGCTTCCAAGTGCTAAAATAAAAAAGCAGATAGATTACTTTTTTGAAGCAAAAGATGAATCTTAGCCATTAACTGCTAAAAACCTATACAAGCTAGCAAGGCTAACGCCAAGCGTTTTGGCGGTTTCCTTTTCCCACAGAAAACCCCTGTTTTTGAGCGAAATTCGCCTATTATTCTCCATTGACAAATCTCATTATTTTTTCTATATTTTAATATGCGAAAAAACAATGGAGAAACGAAAAATGGAAACAATAAAAGTGAAAGCTTTTGAGTATGATGATAGAAAAGTTATCATTTTGAATGGCGAAAATTTGGATGATTTAATTCATGAATTAGATCGGATAAATAAACAAATAAAGAAAGCCGCAGAAAAATCAATTGAGATTCCAGCAAATTCTCTTGGAGCTCATTGTATTCAAAAATATGGTTATGAAATTTTATTAGGAGTCTCTTTATGAACAGAGTTCAAGTTAAATGGAATTCATTGCTTATTTTTACAATAATGGTCGTATTTTCCTTAGGTTGCGATGAAAGTGGAAATTCTACAACCCATTTTACCGATCCTCGTGATCAGCAAAAATACCGCAAAGTAAAAATAGGCGATCTCGTATGGATGGGGGAAAATCTTAGTTATAAAACTAAGGATTCTTGGTGTTATGACAATAATGAATCTAACTGTAAGAAATACGGTAGATTATATAATTTTAATGTGGCAATGGAGGTTTGTCCAGATGGTTGGTATTTACCAAGCCGTGAAGACTGGGACAATTTGGAACAAACTATAGGTAGAAAAGTTGCAGGCAAGAAACTCAAATCGAAGAAAAAAGGCGGCACTGATGATTACGGTTGGTCGGCTTTACCGGGGGGTTTCCGTTACAGTAATGGAAACTTTCAAGGAGTTGAAAATGGTGGTTTTTGGTGGAGTGCCACAGGCTATATGAATGATGATGCATATAGCCGAGGTATAGGTATGCTCGTTGATATAATTGGTGAAAACCTAGTCGAAAATAATTATGGCCTATCGGTTCGTTGTGTTCAGGACAGCAAATTAGATAATGCTCCTTTTATTCAAGATAATCAAGAAAGAATCTCTTGGTACAACGAATCGGCAACCGAATTCACTATAATCACAGCAAAGCAATTAGTTGAATTCGCACAGTTGGTAAACAATTGGAAAAATTTTAACGGCAAAACAGTTAAACTTGGCGCAGACATTATGCTCAACGATACTGCGAATTGGCAAAACTGGACCACTAACCCACCCAAAAATAAATGGATCCCGATAGGAGGAAAAGAACCTGATGATTGCGATGATTATTGTGCGCCTGTTGCATTTTCTGGAACTTTTGATGGAAACAACTTTGTTGTGAGCGGTGTTTATGTTCGTAATCCTAGTAGTAACAATCAGGGTTTATTTGGATTTTTAGCTCATAATGGAACGATAAGAAATCTAAGCGTAACCGCATCTTACATTGAGGGAAAAGAAATTGTTGGTGGATTGGCTGGATATAGCAGAGGTACGATAGGCGGAAGCTCTTTCGGTGGCAGGGTAACGGGAGATAACTATGTAGGCGGTCTTGTTGGATATAATCATAGAGCGGCATATCATTGTTATGAACTATACCATTGCGATGATTACCATATTGTTAATTATCCTGGCGTGATCCACAACAGCCACTTCAACGGCAAGGTGGCAGCAAAAGGGAACAATGTAGGAGATCTTGTCGGGCATAATGAAAAAAAGGAAATCAGCAAATAGGATAAGTTCAATATGAAAAAAATGTTTTCAAAATTCACATTCACGGTAGGCTTTATGCTTGCCATTTCTTTTTCATCCACATTCGCTTATACCGAGAAAGATTTTCACGGCTGGTGGACTTTTAGTGGAAATTTTGAACAAATTGACCCTGTGGTCAGTTATGCAATAATGTCAGCGATTGGAACGCGGGACGTACCATTCAAAACACAATTGGATTTGGCAATGAAAAATAGAGATTATAAATTTTTACAGTTTGAACCAAATGGTAAATGTGCTTCTACTATTATAAATTGCCAAGGCTGGCGCTTTAGAAATAACAATATTGAAATTGAGAGTAGCAATATTCAGGTTAAAATAATATCGGCAAAAGTAATAGACATTTACCAATATAAACAAAAGGTGTACACTCTGAAAAAAGCAGGGACAATAGAGCAATTCAGAAAATGGGTAGATGCGCAAGGCAAAGAATGGGAAAAAAAGGAAGCTATCAAAAGAGCCGAAAGAGAAGCCCAGGAACTGAAAGAAGCATCCGAACATTTTTTTATGTATAAAGAATTAGAAAAAATGAAATTTCATTTAAATAATATTTACGCAGAATTTGAAGCTACTAAGAAAAAAGGGGATTTTGAAAGCACAGCTGATTATAACCAGAGATTGAAAAATATAGAGCCAATGTTAAAAGATTCTGCAAATATTATTTTCTTGCAATATGTTGATAACATAATTGAAAAAATGGTCATATTATATGGAAATTCAAATTACGATATTTTTTTCGAGTCGGATTTTAATTGGTATGCAAATACAACAGATTACAATGCCGATAAGGAAATTCTTAACGTATCATTTAAAACAAATAAATATGGTGATGGCTCCATGTATAGTAAAGATGGCGCAAGGTTGGGTAGCCCTAATTTCCTTGAATACAGATACAACGATATTAAAGGCGAAATAAAAATATCCGGTCAACAAGCAAAAGCCCTTTTTGAATCTAAATTTGGTTTAAAATCTAGCTATAAGTTGCAAGATTTAAAAATTGTTGAGAAATTTTTGATTCCAAGCAAAATGGAAGTGAGCTATGACATACCAGTAGTGCCGGGAGAAGAAGATAAAATAACCATGCGATATGATATGGAAATAAATTTACCAAAAAATGCCGGTGCTATTCAATTCAAAGGAAGCGAACTATGGCTTAATAATCCTTATGCCAAAACAATTAAAATCGATTTTAAGGAAAGATTAAGAGAATTGAAGAAAAATGAAAAATTCTCAATATCACCGGAATGGAGAAAATATTACGTTGAAAATGTATATGGCAGGAAGCTGAAAAATCAAACTCATCATTATAATTTATGGGGAAAAATAAATCATATCTCTGAAGATAATGATATGGTAGCAGAAATAGATTTAAGAGATCGAAAACGATTGGATAAAAATAGCATCAATATACTGAGAATGTTAGAAAAAAAATAAGCAAAGAACATGGGAATGTTATATACAGCAATAAAATTTCTCACCATGATTATTGTCTATGGATTAGTACCTGCACTGAACAGACATACAATCGCAATCAACCAAAAAGTAGTTTATATAAACTAAAAATTAGGGTTTTCATCTCGCCAAACACAAATTCTAAAACACCACCAAATCATTCTTGTGTATAGCCTCATCAAGATTTTTCATTCGCATAACCTTTTTAAGCTCCCGGCTATCATACTTGCTGATTCCCCTTGCAATCTTATTCCCGTTCACATCTTTCACATCTATCAAGTCCTTCATGCTAAAATTGCCGCTGACGCTCACAACGCCAACCGGCAAAATGCTTGCGTGCTTTTTTCTTATCGCATTCACACCACCGTCGTCTATCGTAATTGAACCCTTGGGCGTGCTCACAAAAGAAAGCCACTTTTTTCTGCTCGCTAACTTCTTCGCATTTCCTAAAAATAAAGTTCCCAGAGCGTTCTCAAACAAAACTTCGTGAGGCAAAACCTTGGTGCCATTCGCCAAAAAAGCATTGCACCCGGAACGAGTCACTGCTCGCACAGCTTCCAGCTTGCTGTACATGCCTCCCGTGCTAACCGCAGAACCTGCCTCGCCGGGCTTAGCCAAATTCAGGATTTCGGAATTCACTTCAGGAACCAAATTCAAAAGACGTGCAGAAGCGTTGGTCTTGGGATTGGAGTCAAAAAGCCCGTCTTCGTCCGTGAAAAGCAAAAGTAAATCGGCATTCCAGAACAAAGCCACATCGCTTGAAAGCTTGTCGTTGTCTCCAACCTTTATTTCAGATACAACAACAGAATCATTCTCATTTATAACAGGAATAGTCTTGTGCTTCAGCATTGAAATCAAAATATTCTGCAAATTTTTATAGCGATTCCTGTCCCTGAAATCATCGGCAGAGAGCAAAATCTGGCCAACTGCAATCTTTTGCTTTTCAAAAGCGTTCCTGTAAGCGTGCATCAAATCAATCTGCCCAACAGCAGCGCACACCTGCTTATCCGCAATATTATCCGGTTTTTTGGAATAACCCATCCTGCCCATGCCAATGCCTATTGCTCCGCTGGTGACAAGCGCAATTTCTTTCCCAGCCTCCTGCAAAACAGCCACGGACTCGGCAAGCTTATTGATAAATGCCGTATTAACGCCTCGGGTGCCGGCCTCAACCAGCACCCTTGAGCCGAGCTTAATAACAATCCGCTTAGTCTCGGCGAGTAAATTTTTCCGCAAATCGCTCATTTTACTGCGTAATTTAGAAATCTTCCCTTGGCCATGCGGCGTTTTCTATATTTACAATTCCATGAGCTTCTATAAAAGAATGATTTTGTCTATGGTGGTAGTACTGCTGCTTTTTGCCTTGATAAATGGCTCGCTGGTATATACCATGATAAAAAAATCCGATACGGAAAGCACAGTTAAGTTTAATGAAATATTGAGCGGTAATGAAGAAAATGCCATTGAGTCATGGCTTGCCTTTGCCAGCTCGGTAATCAATCCTAATGTGGTATTGTCCAATAAATATCCGGATAGCACGGAATTCTATAAAAATAACGTATTGAGCTTCTTGCGCCATGGTTTTTATTTGATTTACGATGCGAAAACCGGAAACGCCGTTATGTTCAGAGATGAATTCGGTGATTTTTTGCCCCCAAGCAAAACCGTGCTTGAAATAGAAGATGTAAACGGCAAAAAATTTGCGAAAGAAATAATGGAAAAAGCCCATGCAAACGATACTTCGTACATAACTTTCGTATATTCAAAGCCCTGCTTAAACTGTGAGCCTGTTGAGAGAATGGCAAAAGGCATTTATATTGCGGACTGGAACTGGATTGTGGCAAAGGGAAGCTACACGGACAAACTTCGCAGCACATCAGAGTATTTTACGAAAAAATTCAACGACAGCCGCGGGGCCTTGATGGGAAATCTTGTAGGCATAATGCTGATTTCGTTCTTAATAGGCTCGTTTATGATTTTCGGGCAAATGAATTCATTTGTAACTCACCTGCAAAGCCTGTCTAAGTACGTGCATCGCTTAGCAACAAAAGGCATTCGCTTTGAAGAAGAGCTCAAAGTTAGCGCGCGGTCTTCGGAAATTAATGATTTTGCCAGAGACTTAAATTCTCTGGTTAAGAACGTTGGCTCTCTCATTGAAAGCGTGCGCGTTAGCGCAGACCGTGTTTCAGACTTGAGCGGAGCCTGCACGGATATGCTGGACATAGTGGATTACGATGCCAAGCTGATTGGGCAGCGCACTACGGAAATGGCGATTTCTTCAAAAGATATAATTGAAAATGTAAGCAGCATGGCTATAGGCATAGAAGAGATAAACGTAAATTTTGACGGCTTGAAAAGACTGGCCTTGCACATTGCGGAAAATACTGAAGACATCAAATTCTCTATTTCCAAGATAAGCGGTTCCATGAAAGAGCTTAATGACAAAGCGCACAGCATACAGAATAAAGACATAGTGGACAGCATAGCAGAAATAAATTTAAGTTTGCAGTATATCAATTCAAACGTAAAGCAGGTGTCAAACAACATTAACGAGTCGTATCGCAATGTAGATGAAGTTTTCACAGCAACAGATACTATGAATGAGCTGGCAAAGGAAGTTAAATCCAAAATGACTAAATTTTCATTGAAGTCAAAAAGGGTAGAAGAAGCTCACAGCGCTATTGAGCATACTTTGATAGATGCAAAGGATTCGATGAAAAGCCTGAATGATTTAAGCGCTAATTTGCGTAAAGTTGTAGATGATTTGATTCGTCTGGATGACAAAACACAGAAGATTAAAGCAATTCAGTTTTAACAAGAGGAGTAAAGCATGCGTTCATACATAATAGCCGGAAATTGGAAAATGAACAAAACCGTTGCCGAGAGCGTTGCTCTTGCGAAGGAAATTGTTGAGAAAACCAAAGGCATTTCAAAAGCGGAGGTTGTGATTGCCCCCACATATCTGGCGGCGGCAAAAGTCGCAGATGTTATCAAGGGCAGCAACGTGAAGCTTGCGGTTCAGGATATTCACTGGAAAGACCAAGGGGCCTTCACAGGCAAGGTATCCATAGACATGGTCAAGGAGATTGGCGCGGAATACGTGATAATTGGGCATTCCGAGCAAAGGCAGTATTTCCACGAAACCGATGAAACGGTTAATCTAAAGGCAAAAAAGGTTTTGGGCGCAGGCTTAAAACCGATTATTTGCATTGGAGAGACCTTGGATGAGAGGAAAGGCGGAAAGCTGGAGAGTGTTTTGACAGCCCAGATTGAAGGCGCATACAAGGATATTTCCAAAGAAGATGCTTTAAAAACCGTTATTGCCTACGAACCGGTCTGGGCCATAGGTACAGGCGTTGTAGCGACCGACGACCAGGCACAGGAGACTCAAAAATATGTTCGTTCTCTGGTAGCCAAGTTATACGGCGAGCCTGCAGCGGAAGCTATTCGAATTCAGTATGGCGGAAGCATGAATGCCGGCAATGCGGCTGGTCTTTTAGCTCAGAATGACATAGATGGGGGTTTAATTGGCGGCGCGTCATTGAAATCCGATTCATTTTTTTCTATAATTGAGGCAGCGGAGAAGAGGTAAAAATGGGTACGATTTTTTGGTTTTTGATTGTTGTGCACGTGGTTTTATGTGTTTTGCTCATATTGCTGGTTCTCGTGCAGAACGATAAGATGGGTGGTTTGGCCGGGCTGGGCGGAATGACTGCGCAGTCTGCGTTTTCAACGGCAGGCGCTGCGACTTTTATTCAGAAGTTAACTCGCTATGTAGCTTTTGCGTTGTTTGTGGTGCTTTTGTCTTTAGGCATTATGGCAACCAAGCAAGCTGCCGTTTCCGGGGGTTCGGCTTTGCAGAAAGAAGCGCAAGGCTCCGGGCAAGGCGCAATCTTAGACGACAATTTCAAGATTCCGATAGCGGAGGAATAATTACCAGCGGTCGTGGCGGAATTGGTAGACGCATCAGCTTGAGGTGCTGACTCCTGAGAGGGAATGAAGGTTCAAGTCCTTTCGACCGCATAAAATGAGTGAAGCAAAGCCTGTTAGAGTTCGCTTTGCGCCAAGCCCAACGGGTTATTTGCACGTTGGAGGGGCGCGCACTGCTATTTATAATTATCTCTTCGCCAAAGCTACTGGCGGAACTTTTTACCTGCGAATAGAAGATACCGATCGCAAAAGATATAACGAGCAAGCATTAAACGATTTGCTGCGAGATCTCAAATGGCTGGGTTTGGATTGGGACGAAGGGCCTTTTTTCCAAAGCGAACGGCTGGAAATTTACGGCAAAGCGGCAGAGCAGCTTGTAGAAAGCGGCCATGCCTACTACTGCTTTTGCGCAGAAGAACGCCTGCAAACTTTGGAGCACGGCTACGATCGCCATTGCAGAGATTTATCTCGCCGCCCCGGCGCAGACGAAAATTTCGTAATCAGATTTAAATCTCCAACGGACTCCGTGACAAAATTCAACGACATGATAAGAGGGGAAATAGAAACTCCAAACAAAGATTTAGACGACCTTGTTCTTTTAAAAAGAGATAAGTTTCCAACATACCATTTGGCAAGCGTTGTTGATGACCATTATATGCAAACAAGCCATGTGCTAAGAGGTGACGAATGGATAAGCAGTACGCCAAAACACGTATTGCTATACAACGCATTCGGCTGGGAAGCTCCGCTCTTTTGCCACTTGCCTGTGATTTTAGCACCGGGCGGCGGAAAGCTATCCAAGCGCAAAGGCGCAGCATCTGTCGGTGATTTCAGGGATTTGGGTTATTTGCCCCATGCGCTTGTGAACTTCCTCTCTCTTTTGGGATGGAGCCCCGGAGATGATAGAGAAGTTATGAGCTTGGATGAAATGATACAAGCGTTCTCACTTGAGAGAATTCATCCAAAGGCAGTGGCGTTTGATGAAAAAAAACTGGAATGGATGAACGGAATGCACATAAGATTGCTGCCGGATTCTTTTTTGGCAAATGAATTGGAAAAAATTTACGGACAATCACACGGAATTGCCAATACGGTAGCGGCACTATTAAAACCACGTTTGAAATTTATGAACGAGCTAGCTCCGATGTCAAAATATTTTTTTGAACGTCCTGAAAAATGCGAAGATGAAAAAGCTTATGCGAAATATTGGACTGAGCAGAGCCCGGAGCATATAAAACGAGTTGCAAACGAATTGGAACGAATTGAAGAATTTAACATAAAGAATATTGAAGCTGCGTTTATGAAAGTTTGCGATGATAGCGGAGTTAAGCTTGGCGCGCTAGCGCAACCGGTAAGGCTTGCGGTTTGCGGTGTTGGTGCCGGGCCTGGTTTGTGGGAAATTTTAGAATGTATAGGCAAGGACGAATGTATTTTCAGGTTGCGCCGTGTCAACTGACGCTTCGCTTTTTCCTTTGCATCTTTTGGACAATGAAATGTTCTGCGAGCAATGCAAGCAAATAAGAAATTTCAAAGTATTTTCTCAGGAAAAATATGACAAGCATTACGGCAAAAGCGAAATCCCTCCGAATAAACCTCTGTTCTGCAAATGCATGAAGTGCGACTGCACAACTATTTATGCGACAAACGAATTTGCCCAGTTGCAAGAAGAACCTATGCTTGAACTTTGCAAAATTTGGGGTATGGGGAGTTTGGAGGCCGGTGATTCGGTTTATCATCCGAAAGAAAAACTTTGCACCGTTGAAAGCATAAGCAGAATTTTCGGTTCATTGCCGCAAATAACGCTCAGAAATCAAAATGATGAAAAAATTGAAATTCAGCTTGAGGCATGGCCAGCCGATGAGCAAAATATATTTTACAGGCTATTTCCGCAAAATGCAGAGAGGGCACGCTTGGGAGACCATATTTATAATACGGAAACCAAGGATGTCGGTACTGTTGTAGGGCTGGAATTTAACGGTGCGCAATCCCTTATTGTTAAATTTGAAACCGGAGCTATTGAAAAGTGCCCTTGCAAAAAAACCTCTCATTATTTAACGGATAAGCTTTTGGAATTAAATGTAAAGTGGCGGTGCAAGGATTTGCCGTATTCGCAAAATTTGCAAATTAATTCCCGTGCGAAAGTTTTACATATAAATTGTTTGATCCAGAATTTTAATGCCGTATGCGAACTGGAGAAAATAATTTCTTCTATTCCGCAAGCCCGTTGTTCCATTATGCACGTGATTCTGGGAAAATCCAACATAAGCTCAGGAGAGATATACAGGGAATTGCTCAGAAAGTGCATATATATTTGCAACTGCAAAGTTGAGTTAAAAAACCAAGAAGCTTATATCACGGGTTTTTACAGAGACAGGGGCACCCCAAAAGAAATTAACAGAGCTTTGCAAAAATTTCCGATTAAAAAAATAAATTTAGATATAAGGATGCACACGGATATAAAAACGTTGAAAACCATAAATGAAAGCGATAAGTTTATTAAAATATGCAAGATGGGAAAAGAAGTTCATATAGACGGCTGGGTCAATGACAAAAAGGAAAAGAGAAGGGCGAAGCTAAAGGCGTTTTTTTGTAGTTTCTGTTTTAAGATAGAAAATCATCTTAGGGTAATCAGTTGAAATTAATTTTGCTTCTCGCTTCTCTTTCCTTTGCCGGTGTGCTGGAATACGCTTATAAAGCGGAGTATGATAAAGCTCTTAGCGAAATTTCTGAAGAAGAACCCGGCGCGTGCGTGTTGAAGGGAATAGTTTTTACTACCCGTTTTGATGATTTGGGTGATACGCTGGATTTAGGCAGAGCATTATCAATTTTGAAAAACTGCAAAACAAATGATTTTTGGGAGCCTATGCGCCGTTATAAAATCGGATTGATAAATTCAATTTTTGGGAACACCCTTAGAAGCATTATGGATGTGAGAAGCGCTGCTCAGATTTTTGAAAAGCGCACGGATAAAGATTCCAAAGCATTTTATGCGATATACGCTTATTATGCGCCGTTCGCAAAATTTAAGCAAGAAGATTTGAAAAACGGTTTTGAGCATAGCGAGATGTTTTCATTCGTTTTTGGGAATTCTCTTATATGGATTCTTTACGATGAGAAAAAATACATAGAAGCTTTAGACGTTGCCAACGCTTTGCTAAAACGCTATCCTGAGCATCCAACGCTTTTGCAAACCAAAGCTGAGATGCTTTTTTATCTTGGCAAAGCAGAAGATGCCATTGCAATGTTCAAAGAAAGCGAGCAGCTTTATGCGAAACGCGCTCCGAACAGCGTTCGCTATTGGTGCGCAGTCTCGCACTTGGCAAAGATGACAGGAGAAGCGCTGTGGAAGGAAAAGCTTAAGAGCAATGAGTACAAAGCGATAAAGCGATGGATGCCGGAGATTAAATGACTTTGTTTATACGTTGCCTTGGCACTACAAAGTCCACGCATAGCGCAATCCACACAGATGCCGTGCAGGAAATAAGCGGATTCCAGGGCCAGGAGAAAACTCCGGCGAGCGGAGGCGTGTAACTTGGCACAAAAGGAATGCTGTTAAACAAAAGCAAACTGAGCATTCCGCTCGCAACGCCGATTAAAACCGAAAAAGGACGAAGATAAGACGCAAAAAACGATAGCAAAAAAAGCGCAAGTAAAGGGCCCGTGAACAGACCGGTGAAAAATAAAGCGTTCTTCAAAAGAGAACCGGCTTGAGACATGGCAACAAACGCTGCGCCTGTTCCACATATACCCCACAGCACAATCCACAATTTTGCCCTGAACACGGATTCCTGGCCAACCGGTTTGCACAAAATATCCTTTTCCGTAGTATTGCTCAAAGCGTGCACTGCGCTTGAAATACTGCTCATGGCCGCAGCATAAATGGCAGCAACCAAAAGCCCAATCAAACCTGTAGGCAACTCGTTTAGAATAAAATGCGGAAACACATCGTTAATGCCCAAATGCTCGGGAAACGGACCCTTCATGTAATAAAAAAACAGCGCAGCTCCTATCCAGTAAAACAACAACGAGCAGACAAGCCCCAAAACCATTGACAAAATACTTGATTTATTTGCGGCATTAACATCTTTGCAACTTAAATATCTTTGCACAAATTGCTGATCACAACCTCTGATTGCAATTTCCAAAACAGCATAAACAATGCCAGCCGAAAGCAAAGTATTCGCATTTGACGGTTCCCATGAACTGTTAAACCAATTGCTTTTTCCCATTTCATCCGCAAGAGCCGCTAATGTTCCAAAACCTCCGATGCCATTGACCAAAATTAACAGGGCAACAACTCCGCCGCCAAAAAATACAATAAACTGCATTACATCTGTCCAAACAACAGCTTTGAAACCGCCATGCCATGTATATAAAATAGCCACGACAGAAGAAATCAAAATCGCAGCCCACACGGGAATTTGCAAAATAGGAGCGAGAACCAAAGATGGCGCAAACAATAAAATCCCGGTTCTTAAAACAAGGTGCATAGCGTAAAACACAGCGGCAATTCTGCGAACCATGCGAGAAAAACTTTTTTCCAAAAGTTCATAGGCACTTTGTATCCCGCTTTTTCTCAGGCGCGGAATGAATACCCAGCCTACGACCAGAATGCTCAAAAAGCTTCCGAAATTTGTCATTATTAAAGTCATATCCGTACCAAAAGACTCGGCCGGAACGCCCAAAAAAGTTGTTGTGCTAACAGAAGTTGCAATCAAACTTATGCCGATCGGAATCCACGGCATTGACCCTCCGCCCAGCATATAATCCTTAAAAGAACGATTGTTTCTTGCAGCCCACAGGCCTATAGAAATAGAAAGCCCCAAATAAGCCACAAGCACAATCCAATCAATAACGCCGAACATTACTTGCTCTCCTCTGCCATTTCCTGAAATTTAGTGGCAATGCTGATAAGAAATAAGGTTTTGCCGCTTTGCCCATGTGCTTTTTCAATCTCCATTATCTTCTCTTTGTTCAACCATATTGAATGGCTTTTTATGGATAGAGATTCCCCGCTACCGAGCATGTTTTTTGCATTTGTCATAATCTGTCCTGAAATTATTTCAAAAACATGTTCTTTCAAATCTCCTTTAATGGATAGCACAAATTCTCCGCTGCCAAGCATAGCCAAATGTTGCCCGTTCCATGTTTTTTTTAAATTTCTCAGCATGGCCAAAAAATTCTCAAAAACCGTTGCTTTGCCGTCTTCTTTTGAAGGGATGCATTTTAAAAATAAAATTCCAAGGCCATCGGAATTGTTTTTCAACTTGCTTATTTCATTTTCATAGTAGTTCAGAATTTCGCCAAAACCGTTTGCGTCAACGTCTGCCAAAGCATTTTCCTTTTCCTGTTTGCAATTGTCTTTGCCTTGAATGTCGGAGAGTTTTAGCGCAGCGCAAGCGACTATGTTTGTCAACATTATTTCATCTATTACGGAAACAGCCTTATCGTTTTTGCTTTCAAGCACAGCAATCAAAGGATATGAATTATTGCGTACAGGGGGCCTAACGGCAAAAAGGGAGTGAAGCTCCAAATTCTCCGGTTCATTTTCATAGAACCTGCGCTGGTACGGATCCGTTGAAATATTTTTTTCGTTGATTACGGAGATCTTTCCGGTCAAAAGCTCATAGAGCAGGCATTTTGCATGGACATCAAAGGATACGCCTTTAAAATCTTCTTTTTGCGCGCCTACAGCTTCTGAGATTTGCCATTTATCTTGCTCTTGCGGCGTTATTAGCATTAATCTGTCAAATCTGAAATTATCCTGTAAAACTTTGGATAAATTGGTTAGCAAGTTTCCATTTGAAGTAGAGTGAAATAAATCCAATATATCTTTCAGCATCCCGTTGAGCAGACTGTTTTGCTTATCCAGTTTTAAGTTTTCGTCTAGAGTTCTAAGCGCTTCTTCTGCCAGAGTTGCAAGCTCTCGCAATTCCATGCAAGTTTCTTCGTCAAAGCCATTCGGCTCTGTGCTGTCTATGGTTATGTAGCCGCGCAGTTTTCCATCACCGGAAACCACTGCGCCGGCCATGGAGTTTATCATTTGCTCTTCCGTGTGATAAATGTCTGCTGGGAGTTCGTCTGCTCCGGCCCAGTTGAATTCTTTTTTTGAGAAATATCTGTTATTTTGCGAGATAAGCAAGCCATCGCCTATGTGGTATGGACTGTTTGAAAGCCTTAGGGTAAAGCCATCGCTTTTGAATATCCAATAGCAAATGGAGAGAATTTTGCTATTTTCTTTGTCCAGATGGCTGCGAAAGAGCGCAAGCAGTTTTTTCATAAATGCATCTTTATTTACTGCCCCCGTTTCATAGCAAGTTTTTTCCTGTTCAAGTCTTTTTGCGGCAGTGCCGTCTTGCGTATCGGCGATCAGTTCAACTGGAACTCCCAAGGTATCTGTTATTCTTTGCGGCTTGCCTTTAGGTTCTTTGTGCAAATTCCTGTAATTATATACCCAAGCAAAAAGGCAGCCTAAAAAAACTGCGAAGCCAAGGCAAAAAATAAAAGCAGATACGGATATAAACACAAGCTTTCACCTCCTCATCTGCGCAATCTGATAACTCAAAACTCCGTGCGCAACCGCTACGTTCAGCGATTCCAATGCGTTTTCCATAGGGATTTTTACCCAGTCATCCGCAAGCTCGCTCACTTGCCTGTTTGTGCCGGAACCCTCGTTGCCTATTAACAACGCAATCTTCTTTGACTGGCGAGGGCTTAGCTCGGTTATGCTCTTCTTTGCGTAAGGTGAGGTTGCGACTATGCAAAACCCTTTTTGCCTTAAAAGAGAAAAGCGTTCCTTTAAATCTATGCCTGTTTCAAACGGAGTTCTCAAAAAACAACCCGAAGAACCCCTAACAACTTTAGGATTAAAAGGATCAACAGTGCCACGCCCCAAAATGATTCCGTCAATGCCAAAGCCTACCGCATTGCGAAAAATAGAACCCAAGTTTCCAGGGTCTTGAACGCCGTCCACAAGAGTTATGGCGCGAGCAGTGTCAAAATTCGGTTTTTCACTTGCCATGCGGCAAACAGCGAAAATTCCTTGGCCGCTCACAACCACGCTAACCAGTTTCATCTGTGCCGGAGTAAGAGAATTTATGCGAAGCCTCGCTTCTTTTATTTTTTCTCGCAAATCTTCGTTGTCAAAAGATTCGTCAACATAAATTCCACGAACCAAATCCCTATGATACTGCGATATTTCGGCAACAACACGTGCTCCTTCCGCTAAAAACAACCCTTCTTTTTCTCTGCCGTTTTCCGTTGCGAGAGATGAGATGGTTTTTAGCCAAGGCGGATCTATTTCTTCTCTTGCCGATGATACCAACTTGGGAGAGTCTTTGCTGCGAGGCTCCGTTTTCTTTTTCTCTATCCTGCGTGCTCTGCCTGCCCAGGGATTATCGTCATCGTCATCATCTGCGGTTGGTTTGGAATACACGGTTCTGAGTATTTTTTTCATTCGGCTTTTAACTCCCTGGCCATTAATTCGGTAATAGCTTCTCTTGGATTTTTGTTATTAAAAAGCGTTTCATAAACGGCATTCACTATGGGCATCTCTACGCCGCTGCTCTTTGCAAGCAGATATGTGCTGCGTGCGGTTGGAACTCCTTCTGCTATCATCTTCATGTGTGATAAAACTTCTTTAAGCGACTTGCCTTTGCCTATTTGCTCACCGACAAAACGATTTCTGCTATGCTGCGACATGCAAGTCACAATTAAATCTCCAATGCCGGCAAGCCCGGCGAATGTGTACGGATTTGCGCCCAACAGCTCTCCCAAACGGCGAATTTCTGCGAGCCCTCTGGTTATTAAAGCTGCCTTTGTGTTATCGCCTACGCCTTGTCCCAAGCCGTCTATAATGCCACCGGCTATGGCAATCACATTTTTAACGCTGCCGCAAAGCTCAACGCCAATAACATCATGCGAAGTGTAAACCCTGAGCGATTTGTTGCTAAAAGCTTCTTGAACTTTCTTTGCGCTGTCCACATTCTTGCCGGCAGCCACTATTGCCGTATAAACTTCTCTTGCCACCTCTTCTGCATGTGTTGGGCCGCTAAAAACCACAATCTCTTCTTCGGAAAGCCATTGCACATAACTCAATATAACTTGGCTCATTCTTTTTAGCGAGTGCTCGGAAATGCCTTTTGTTGCGCTGACCGCTATCGGAATTTTTTCAGGTGCGCTGCATTCCCCAAGCAATTGGGCAGTGCTTTCCATATACTGGCTGGGCACGACAAAAACAAGCATATCCGCATTCTTTATCGCTGCGGCCATATCAGTTGAATACTTGAATTCTGCGGGAAGTTTCACTCCCGGCAATTTATCTTTATATTCCATTTCTTGTGTCAAAAGCTCTGCTTCCGCAAGTGACGGAGTCCAAAATGCGATATTGTGCCCGTTGCCGTGCAAAACTTTACCCAAGGCAAGCCCCCAGCCGCCCGTTCCTAATATGGAGACTTTCATAAGAGTAATGTAGAAAAAAAATATAGACGTTTTTTCTACATTTATCAGCAAATGTTCCGTATTTTTTTCCTTATGATAGCAGTGGCTTTTGTCTGTGCCAGAGACTGGGTTCATTATACAGGGCAAAATGATGTTCGCGACGTTGTACTCACAGAAAACGGAACTTTGTGGGCTGCTTTCGCATGGGGATTGCAGGAACGCTTGGCTAACAAAAGGGAATATAATTATATGCCTGGGAGCAACAATCTGCAAGCGGCGGATTTTGTACAGCTTTTTGCCATACCAGGCGGAGATATTATTGCCGCATCAAAAAACGGAATTTTGGTTCGCAAAAATAAAAATTCTCAAAATTTTGAAATCATAAACAACGCCTTTGCTGAAAAAAAACGAAATCTGTTGAAAGGCTTGGGGAAAAGAGCCGAAAACATTCTTGTTCTGCCGTTTGAAGGAGCAATAGCTTTTTTTGATTATGAGCAAAATCGCTCGGTTATAACAATTGAAATGCCTGATATTAAAAGAGTTGCTGTTAGAAATGACAGTATATGGCTGGATTTAAACACCGAAGTTTTGGTGAGAAAAATTGACTGGAAAAAAATATACGATGACCGCTTTTTGGCAGACCCGAGTTCATGGAAAAAAACGAATGGCATCCCTTTTGAAGAAGTTGCAAAACGTAGCTATGTTCCGAATAATTTAAATTTTCCTTTGGAAAAAGTAAGAACAATTGCCATTTCATCCAATGGTGATGCTATTGCATGGGGAAACGAATACAATTATTTGGCAAAAATGCAAAATGACCGGTGGGGTGAAGCTTTTTGGGCAAATCAAAGTGGTTGGGGTTATCCCGGTGATCAAAAAAACTATTCTACAAAATCCTTAGCTTTGCTGCCAAACGGAAATTTTGCCATTGGAATATTCGGACCGGGCATTGTAACTTTTAACAACGGGTTTCCTGTGGCTCAAGCAACAGGCTCATTTTACAATTCATGCCCAACAGAACATAGCAATGCAGCTGATGCCGGTTGGACAATAGTGCAAGGATTAGTTGCCGCTCCTAATTACTCAGGTTACTTTTTTTCTTACCCCAGTGAAGGTAAATACGGACTTGGTTTTTTAAATAACAACTCTACCACAGAATGCAAAAAAATTACAGAAGCATCTTCTCCAGTTGCGTCATCTATAATTGTACGTTCGAATGAAAACGGAGACTTGGAAATTTATGTAGCTTGGACATACTCTTTGGGATCAAAAACAGGCGGCATAGACTTTTACTTGACTCCACAAGATAATTTTTCCCCAGCGCATCAAAAAAAATGGGTTTTGAAATTTGAATCACCAATAGATTTTGCATTTGACAGCAGGGAAGTTTTATGGGCTATTTCTTCCAACAAAATTTTTTATCTGGATAAGAACGCCGATGAATGGAAAGAACCGAGTTATATTCGTGGTTTTGGCGGCGGCATAATTTCGGGCTTGGCAACGGATGCCCAAAACGGATTGTGGATTAGCACTCTCAGCGATGGCGCATACTCATTTTCGCAAATAAATAACTCTCCGGATAGCTTAATGGCAAAGCGGTATAAAATCAAAGACGGACTTTTGAATGAACTTGTTTACGATATAGCTATAGATACCATAAGAGGTAAAGTTTATTTTGCGCACGATTTAGGGCTTAGCGTTTTTTCTACTCCGCTTGTTCGCAGTGCTTCCGGTTTTATGCAAGATGGCGCGCCAAAACCCATAGCCTATCCAAATCCGTTTCGCCCGGGAGTGCACAATTTTGTAAAAATAGACTATATAAATGAAAATTCTTCCGTATATATTTTAGATTCTTCCGGCAAGCGAGTGAGGTTTTTCAAAGGAAGCGATTTGCGAGGCGGAGTGGTTATTTGGGATGGAAAAAACGGAAACGGAAAATCTGTTGCTCCCGGATTGTATTATTACTTAGCTGTAAACGGAAAAAACATAGCCAAAGGTAAAATTCTTGTTGAAAGGTAAAGGCATATCGGGCAAAGAATGCTCGGCTTCCATTGAACTGCTGAACGCAAGCTCAAGCGGCATAAACTGGTTTCCAAGCGAAAAAAATCCAAAAGATTTCAAAGTAGTTTACGAAAACAGAACAACGGTTTTAGTTCACAGCACAGGGAAAAAAATAACAGGCGTAGAGCATTTAAGCGCAGCTTCTCTCGCTTTTCCAAACTATGAATTCGCAGTTTACGCAGACGAACTTCCGCTATTGGACGGCAGCGCAAAAATATGGATAGATGAATTGAAGAAAGTCATTGGAGATCGTCAGGGGAGTAGAGACGGTCAGGAGAGTAAGGGCGTAATGCATTACGCCCCAACAGCCCAAACCGCCCCCATCACAATAAAAAAAGACTCCCGATATCTGCAATTCATCCCAGGCTCAGAATTGGAAATCCAATACACAATAAACCGATTCGGCTACGAATTCACAGCGCATGCCAAAATCCCAGATGACCTGGAAAAAGTTCTCTCAGCGAGAACATTCATCTTTGAGCAGGAATTGCCAAGCGCAAACCTCTCCGAAGACTTGAGAAACTGCGGCGTTCTATTGCCACACGATAAACTGCGCTTTGACAACGAACCGGCATACCACAAAATCCTTGACTTGCTCGGCGACTTGAGCGTTTATTCAAACGCATTGCCCCTTGGAAAATTCATAGTGTACAACGGCGGGCACGAACTGCATCACACCGCAACGGGTGCTTTAATCGCAGGCCAGGGGTCGTAGTCTTCCAGCGTGAAATCTTCAAATTTGAACGCAAAAAGATCCTTGACTTCGGGATTTAGCTTCATTTTTGGCAAAGGCTTTGGCTCTCTTGAAAGCTGCAAGTCTGCCTGCTCAAAGTGATTGTTGTAAAGGTGCAAGTCTCCGAATGTATGCACATATTCGCCGGGCTCATAACCGAGCACTTGGCAAAGCATAAGGGTTAGCAAGGCGTAGCTTGCAATGTTGAAGGGAACGCCCAAAAATATGTCTGCGGAGCGTTGGTAAAGCTGGCAACTAAGTTTGTTGTTCGCCACATAAAATTGAAAAAGACAGTGGCAGGGAGGCAATGTCATTT
>Ga0209755_10001389_pt1 | contig 38042 bp, 28 predicted proteins | sample TergutCo191P1_FD_187301 | JGI IMG/M metagenome (GOLD analysis project Ga0209755, IMG submission 187301) | Cornitermes sp. P1 segment gut microbial communities from Petit-Saut dam, French Guiana - Co191P1 (SPAdes) (version 2) | ecosystem: Host-associated > Arthropoda: Insects > Digestive system... | reverse complement strand
CCAGCCGCAACTGATCCCGATAGCCCTTTTGCGGGCGGCTTTAGCCTACCAATAGGAGGTGGCGGCCATACATTCTCGTTTGCTTCATTAGAAGGTTGGTTCCCAGCGGTATCTATTAATGATAACCTACCAATATGGCAAGAGATTGAGGCCATCACGGGCGTAAGTATCCAATGGGAAGCTATTTCAGACTACGAAACAGCTATGGCACCCCGTATAGCGGCAGGCCAAGCTTTGCCAGATTTGTTTATAGTACCGCCAACCTGGGGCAACTCCGGCGTATTTAGGCTTGCGTCCCAAGGCATGTTGACAAGGCTTGATACTATGATGCCGCTACATGCACCAGACATCTACAACATACTTAACCAATACCCAGAGCTTAGGGGTATGAAAACTGCACCAAACGGCCACATCTACACAATTGCTGATACACCAATGTTTGTTAATGATGTAGTTGTACCAAACGCACTGTTTATCAGACAAGATTGGCTAGATAACCTTGGCCTACCTATGCCAGTAACTTTAGACGATTGGCACAGAACACTGGTAGCTTTCCGCGACGACGACCCTAACGGCAATGGTATTAATGACGAAATTCCGTTTAGCGGTATCGGCATACGCGGCGCTATAACAGTGTTTGGCGGTGCATTTGGCCTTCCTGTGGGCGTAGGTAACTGGTGGTATGACGATAACGGCCAGGTATTTAGCATTTTCACATCGCCATACTTTAGAAATTTCCTTGCCACTATGGCCGATTGGTATTCCCAAGGCTTAATAGACATGGAAATAAACCGCGATGAGGCTAATTTCCAGTCGCTTGTATCTACTAATGTAGTAGGTTCATTTGTCCACTTGGCAGAACGTGAAACCCAGTACGATAGCTTGCTACTAGCCGGCGGTGTTTACAATGTTCAACATGCGCTGGTAGTACCTCCGTCAGCCGTACATCCACTAAGAATGACAAAACGTACACCTACCTGGAACCACTATGCCATACCTTCAACAAGCCCTAATGCTGAGCTTGTTCTGCAATGGGTAAACTTTGTATGGGGTACAGATGAAGGTGTAGGTCTTACAGAATGGGGCATTGAAGGCAAAACATACACTTGGGAAGGTGGACAGCGCCGCTTTACTGATTTCGTTTTAAATAATCCAGACGGCCTAGACCCTTATAACGCTCTGCGTAGCCTTGGCGCCGCTAATACGATTTTAGTACGTACACCAAGAGATGTTTATGCCGCACTTAACGAAGGCAACAATGCTGTAGCATACGCAAATCTTTTGGCAAACGCCATGGTAGAGCCTTTCCCAAATGTTATGCCAACAGAAGAAGAGCAAGCCATACTTGACAGAATAGGCCCTGACTTTAACACATACGTTGAAGAAAATATCATCCTGTTCCTTATGGGGGTAAACTCTATGGATCAATATGACGACTTCTTAAACACCTTACATGCCATTGGTTTAGACGAACTGGTAGCTGTACGGCAAGCCCACTTTGACCGCTCTGGCCTGATGGGTTAAGGCGTGAAATTATGAGAGATTACCGCAGAGCTTTATACCGAGATCGTTATCTAATCATACTTATACTGCCTGTTGTTGTATTTTTCCTACTGTTTGCTTATTATCCAATGTACGGCGTTATTATAGCCTTTAAGGATTACCGCATTGCTATGGGAATATGGGACAGTCCGTGGGTGGGTTTTGAACATTTTATACGTTTCTTTAACAGTTTGTTCTTTACCCGCTTGGTAACTAATACTTTACTAATCAGCTTTTATAGTTTGCTGTGGGGTTTCCCTATCCCAATAATATTTGCCCTTATGCTTAACGAGTTTAAGGACGGATTATTTAAACGGAGCGTACAAACTGTCTCTTACTTCCCGCATTTTATTTCGCTGGTTGTTGTATGCGGTATGGTAATAGACTTTCTATCGCCGCAGGGCGGGATAGTTAATCAAATAATCGTACGCTTTGGCGGTAGTCCTATTAACTTTTTGGCTTTACCTCAATGGTTTAGAACCGTACTAATAGGTTCTACCGTTTGGCAAAGCTTTGGTTTTGGCAGTATCATATATATTGCGGCAATTTCCGGCATTAACACTGAACTGTACGAAGCGGCTCGTATCGACGGTGCGGGTCGCTTTAGACAGATGCTGCATGTTACCCTGCCGGGTATACGTCCAACAATTTTGACCCTGTTAATACTAAATATAGGTAATATTATGAGCGTAGGTTTTGAGCGGATTATACTGCTTTACAGCCCCGCTACCTTTGCTACTGCCGATGTTATCTCTACTTATGTGTATCGTATAGGTCTCTTAGGCGCTCAATACAGTTTTGCAGCCGCTATCGGTTTATTTAACTCAGTTGTAAATATTATCGTACTACTGACAGTCAATACTTTTAGCCGAAAAGTTTTCGGCATAAGCTTATGGTAGGGAGGGGAAAAGATGGATATATCTTATAAGATAGCAAGGGTGGTTATGGTTATAGTTTTACTATTTGCCGCCGCAGTTACCCTGTATCCCCTACTTTACGTTTTTAGCATGTCTATAAGTGCGCCTGAACATGTAATGAGACGTGATATTTACTTTTGGCCGCGCGGTTTCGCATTATATGGCTACCAGCTGGTATTTGCAAACGCTAATGTATGGCGGGCTTTTGGCAACACCATCTACATAACGGTTATTGGCACAACTATAAACGTTGTAATGACTATACTTGCCGCGTACCCGCTTTCTAGGGAAAATTTTATACTAAAGAAGCCGCTTACGATAATGATAACCATAACTATGTTTATTAGCGGCGGTATGATACCCTTCTTTATAGTACTTAACAATTTGGGATTGTTTAACACCCGCTGGGCTGTTATTATTCCTTTTGCAGTAAGCGCTTGGAACATTCTTATTGCCAAGGCTTACTATATGACCTTGCCGGAATCCTTAGCGGAGTCTGCAAAAATAGACGGCGCTAACGATATAACTGTGCTGTGGCGCATTATGGTACCGCTTTCCGGCCCAATAATTGCAGTTATGACACTGTTTTATGCTGTAGGACACTGGAATGCATACTTTTGGCCATTGGTGCTTCTTCCTAATCCTGCGCATCAAACTTTACAACTTTATTTGTACAGGATTTTGGTGCAGTTACAGCCGGATATGGCCGGAGCAGGCACAGGCATACAAATCGGTATAGTACGTGCGGCTCAAACTGAGATGTTTAAATATGCCGCCATAATTGTATCCATGCTACCTATTATGCTTGTGTACCCCTTCTTGCAAAAATATTTTGTAAAGGGTGTCATGATAGGAGCCGTTAAAGAATAGGAGTTGAATGTTAATGCCATTATATGATTTTCCGCCAACAGGCGGTGGCTGGAAGAAGTACGAAAACAACCCAATATTGGGCGATACTAAGATAGGTACATGCTTCGATATTTTTATGATGAAGGCCAACGACGGCTTGCGTATGTATTTCTCGTGGCGGCCTAAAAAGTCTTTGGCAGTTGTAACCAGCCAAGACGGTATAAACTGGGGGCCACTACGCATTATTATGGAGCCTAAGCAAGATACCGGTTGGGAAGATGACTTAAACCGCAACTGCGTGGTGCGCGTTGGCGATATTTACCATATGTGGTATACCGGCCAAGCACGCGGTTACAGTTTTATAGGCTACGCCACCAGTCCGGACGGCTATAATTTTGACCGCCAAAACAAAGGTATGCCGGTACTTATACCGGAACGTTACTGGGAAAACCGCACCTTAATGTGTCCGCATGTCCTTTGGGACGAGAAAGAGGAAATCTTTAAAATGTGGTATTCCGGCGGCGAAACATATGAACCTAACGCCATAGGCTACGCCACAAGCCCAGACGGAATCAGCTGGCAGAAGCATCCGGCAAACCCGATATTTGTTCCTAATCCAGAAAATTTATACGAGCAAGAGCGAGTAGCCGCCGGCCAGGTAATGCAGGTGGACGACGGATATTTATTGTTTTATATAGGTTTTGAGGATATAGACACAGCGCGTATTTGCGTAGCAAAATCACCAGATGGCATAACCCGTTGGAAGCGCAGTAGCCACAACCCTATAATAGCGCCAGAAAAAGACAAATGGGACGGCCACGCTTGTTACAAGCCCTTTGTACTTTATGACCGGGGTACCGACAAGTGGTCGCTGTACTACAACGGCCGCCATAACGCGCCAGAATATATAGGCCTAGCTACTTTGGAGGGTTCTGACCTTGGCTTCTAAAAATTTGAAAGATGTATTAGCCGCCCATGTGGCGGCTTTTAACTATGATGATCTTGATGTAGATCAAAAAAAGCGTCTAATACCTAACAGCCAGGTATTAGAGTGGATGTACGAAAATATACCGCTTGTGGAACTTCCAGACAGAACAATAGAGCGGGCATACTACTTCCGTTGGTGGACTTTCCGCAAGCACTTAAGACAAACGGAGGACGCTTGCGTTATTTCGGAATTTTTGGCCGATGTCCCCTGGGCGGGTAAGCATAATACAATAAACTGTGCCGCCGGTCATCATTTTTATGAAGGCCGCTGGATCAAAAGCCCCAAATATTTGGATGAATATTTGCGCTTTTGGTTCGAGGGTGGCGGTTCGGTACGTAGCTATAGCTTTTGGGTGGCAGATGCGGCTTATAAAAGGTATCTTGTCACAGGCGATGCAAGCCCCCTTAAACGCCACTACGACGACTTTATAAACAATTATAAAGCCTGGGAAGAATCGCATAGCGATGAAAGCGGGCTATTTTGGCAGGTGGACGACAGGGAAGGCATGGAATTTTCCATGGCCGGAACAGGTTTGCGCCCCAACATCAACAGCTATATGTACGCAGATGCCAGGGCTATAGCGGCAATTGCCAGATTATTAGGTGATACAGAGCAAGCAAAAGTTTTTGACAAAAAAGCCGACAGTCTACAAAAGCTAATGCAAGAAATTCTATGGGACAAGGAAGCGAAATTCTTTAAAACTTATGTATCTGAAAAGCACAGAAAAATTCAGCAAGAGAATTACAAGGGCGATAACGCACATCTGGGGCAACCTCTGGGGCTTTCCCCTATTCCAGAGCTTTTTGGCTATACGCCTTGGTATTATGGCGTAATGGATAAGCTACCGGCTGAAAATTTTCTAAAAGCCTGGCGCTTGATAATGGATAGAGATTACTTTGCAGGCCCGGTAGGGCTTTCTACCGCGCCTATAAAACATCCGGACTTTATGCGCCCTCACCATCATGAATGCGCCTGGGACGGCCCTTCCTGGCCTTTTGCCACTTGCCAAGCTTTGGGAGCAATGGCACGTAGCTTACGCAATTTTGGCGAAACAAAAGCTATGCCTGTTACGGCAGACGATTTTATGAAGCTAATAAAGCAATACGCCGCCGCGCATCGTTTAGTAGATTCCGACGGAAAAGATATAGACTGGATAGACGAAAACTACGATCCTTTTGACGGGGAATGGATAGCCCGCAATCGTTTATACGCGTGGAATGACGAAAAGAAAGACAGAGGGCAATACTACAACCACTCTAGCTTTTGCGATTTAATTATTAGCGATGTAATTGGCTTGCAGTGTAGGGAAAGCTCAATTATGGTACAACCTTTAGCGCTTGACTGGCCGCATTTTCGCTTAGATAATGTTCATGTACGTGGGCGTAAGCTTAGTATTAGGTATAGGAAAGAAGCTGGCCTTAAAGTCTTAGTTGACGGCCAAATAGCAGGGGAGTTGCCTAAGCTTGGCGTTTTAGAAATTTCTATGTAAGAAAAACCGGCCATTCCAACGGAGGAGAATACCGATTTTGGGCCTTGTTTTTACAATTCTTTTGATTATATTTGCAGGTATAGTAATAGGTGCCACTGGCGCTATCATTGATATGTCTATCTCTATCGCTTCCGCTCTTTGGGAATTAAAGGATATAAAGCCCTCTTTTATAGAGATTTATAAGTCTGGCATAACAGCAGAATTATTTTCTAAACTTATCATATTCTCCTCCAAAATTTTTATTATTACGTCCTTATTTATAAATGAACCCGCAAGCAAAATCATAAGGTCGTGGAGTTTCCTTTGCTTGAGTTTATCATTTTGTAACGCTTGGTTTTTTTGTTTACAACCCCAGGTTGATTTTTCTTAACCCATAATATATGGTATTAAAAACCCAAACTTCCTATAATACAACAAAAACCCAGGAGGCAAATAAAATGTTAAAGTCAATGAAGGTAGGCCAACGCATCGCTTTTCTACGAAAAGAAAAAGGCCTTACAGGAGAAAAACTCGCAGAATGCCTTGGTATTTCAGCACAGGCCATTTCAAAATGGGAAAACGAAAAATGCCTGCCCGAAACAGCCATACTACCAAAACTAGCCAAAGCGCTTGGCTGTAGCATTGACAGCATTCTCGTTCCATGTACTTTTGAGGATATTCAATATATGGAAAGCATAACTGCCCTTCCAAACATACCAAACCGCACAATCGCCACTGCGCTAAAAGGAGCAAGCCCGCAAGTTCACAAGTGCATCTTTGCAAACATGCCCGCCGAGCGTGCTAAAAAAATCCGTATGGAAATGGAATCGCTAGGTCTAATCCGCATTAGCGAGGTCGAAGCCGCGCAGGAAGAAGTGCTGGCTTACATGCTAAGCTAATTTTATGAGGAGGTCAGTTGGTGACTGTGAGTCACCAACTGGATATGCCTTTTGTCCGGCGTAGCTCCTCAATAGCGCGGCGGCCTTCGTCAGCGCGGCGTTCAGTATCGGCATGACGCTCCTCCGGCGTTGCGTCCTTTAATCGCTCGTAATGCCACTCCCTTATTTTATGGATGTCAGCCACAGTAAATGCCGGGCTTATATCCGGTTTGGGTACGTTATAAATCATCGTCAGCATCTCCTGATATTAGTATTGTTGGCGTATATATTGGCATTTCCCTATACCCTGCTAAAGCGTTCACGCTCTTTACACCGGATATAGTTTTAACATTGACTAAATGCTTGAAATTCCATGAAATAACCATGTCGCAGTTATAAACACAAGCATAAGCAATATGCTGGCAGTCATCATAGCTCTTTTGCCTTAAAATACCTGCGTCAAGGTATCGAGTGGCAAGTTCCAACACTTCATCCGTCTTTTGCAATTCTGTGTATTGGATCAAGCTTAGATATTCCAGCAAGGCAGAACGCTTAGGCTCTGGGCAGTCCATAACTTCCCCTATAGTTACAGGTGAGAGATAGGCGGCATATTCCCCAGACTCTATGGACTTCCATAGTTTACGCGTGTCCTCTTGCCAGTCCGGGCGATCAGGAACGTCTAAGTGGCTTATGACGGAAGTATCAAGATATATTTTTAACTTCTTCATTCGGCATTATCTCCTTCCCACCAATAACATAACATCATAAGCCCAAAGTAGCAATTACAATGTTAGTAGGCTCTATCTACTCCTCCCAATGTTCCTCCAAATAATCCTCCTCTTCCCTAGCTATAAAATCATGCAATATAGCCGCTTCCGCAATTTCATAAAAGGCCCAATGTGTCCTAGGAACATCATAAAACTGCGGTAGATTTGGATGCCTATTTATAAACTCCTTATCCGGGCGGCGGTTAAGCATACGGTTAATAACCGTCACGGCCTCTGCGCGTGTTAAAGCTTGATCTGGCCTAAAGCTTCCGTCGCCATAGCCGGAAACCCAGCCATAATGCACTGCTATACATATAAAGCGCTGTGCCCAATGTGTGCTTGGAACATCAAAAAAGCGGAGGCTTGCCAAGTATTCGGGATGTATATGTGTAAACTGTACGGCAATTGTAATAAATTCTGCCCTGCTAATGTGATCGCTTGGCCGGAAGCTGCCGTCCGGGAAGCCGGAAAGCAGTCCTAAACTTGTTAATACACTTACCGCTTGCCAATACCAGGCGTCCTCTGGAACATCAGGGAAGCTTCTTGTATGCGGGCCGCTTTCTATAAATAGCAGATTATAAAACATTTGTACTATATCTGCGCGGCTTGCAAAACTATCCGGTGCAAATAAATTGTTGCCTATCCCCACTATATACGCTTTATGCTCTCCGGTTATAAGAAAGGCGGAAACATCACCGGTCATTGCCGCGGCCGCGGCCTGATGACCCTCCAAAACTTCTACTGTTTCATGATGATGGGGGTGATGGTCATGCTGGGCTGGGTAATAATATTCTTCGTCGGCATATTCATATTCATATTCTTGTTGGGGGGTAGTTTGCGGCACAATGGGGCGCGGGCGTGCAGTGATGGTACCTATGCCGCCGGTACTTGGGGCTTCGCTTTCTGTTGTATCGTTAGCTGGCGGTCTTACAAAAGGTGGGGGAGGGGGGGGTACAACAATTATTTCCGCTTCGCGTGCCTGTATTTGAACATAACGATGCGCTTCGTTAATTGTAAAGGCAGAATTGGGTGGTACGCTAAACCTTTCGGCCTCCAGGCTGTTGGCTGTTATGCCCTGATAGTAAATATAAGTTGCCGGAAGCGACAGCACAGTTACCGGGCCTATTGCTCCGTGGTTTCCGCTTGCGGTAAGTATAGCCGTTGTGCCTGTCATTGTAAGGTTTGTAAGCAAAAGGCCATAAGGCCCGCCGGATGCTATACCGCTTTGGCTTCCCGAAGCGGCGTTTAACGAGCCGCCTTCTATCAGAAGGTTTTGGGCAATAAGCCCATGATTATTGCCTCCGCTACCAGCCTTTACATTAACTATACCGCTACTTAGTGTAAGATTACGGTCAGCCATATTTAAGCCCACACCGCTGTTAGCGGAGGTGTTGAGTATATTATTCGTTAAGCCACTGTCAAGCTCCGTAATAAATATATTGGCCTCGCTTATTATACCGGCTAGGTTTGAGCCTACCCCGGTAGATGAGAAGGAGTTGACACCACCCAGATTAAGTGTAATATTGTCGCCGTTCCTTATTCTAAGGGCAGGGGCGGCGCTTGTATTTGTTGAAAACCTGAAATTACTTAGGCTAAGTGTTCTGCTTGTGGCCTCCCAGTTCCATCTGTTTGCCTGATCTGTATAAACTTGCCCGTTATCGCTTCGGTAAAATAGGCCTTCGCCTATATCAAAAATTAATCCGAAGTCGCTTTGCGGCATTATTTGAACAAACCAAGGTGAAACCCACATCGGGAAATGCCCGTCATTGCCTATATCCCTTCTAAACTGAATACCGTGGTTTCCCACAGATGTTTTGTGCCAGTATGCGCCGTTACCCAAGGGAAGCTCGTATATATCAATAATTTCGCCTTCGTAATAGCTAAAGTATGGCGGAGAGTCCGCTACCGGCGGTCTGCCCCAGCCCACTACTACGCCGTTATTGCTAATATTAATATTACCTCTGCTAATTACATTGCCGGTGCCTGTTACGCCTCTGCGGGTACTGACGGCGAATACAAAACCATCTGTTATATTAACGGTATTTGCCGCAAGAGGATGAATGGCATAACCCTCTTTGGCTATAACTTGTCCACCGCTTATGCTTATCTGGCTGTTTGCACCGGTAGTTTGAATTGCGTTACCGTCCCCGGTGGCTTTAACTGTGCCGCCCCTTATATCTATGCTTGTGTTGGTGACATCTACACCGGCGGTGGTGGCAGTGCTTATAGCAGTACCCGTAACGGTAGAAATACTACCGCCCCTAACAAGGGCAACAGAGTTAGAACCAACAAGGTTAATAGAGCGCCCGCCTATAGATGTTATATTACCGCTTATTAGCTCTACGTCACCGGTTGTTTGTACGGCAAAGCCGTTTTCTCCGTTGGCTCTAATATACGTGTTGTATCCGTATATAATGATATTTTTACCTGTGCCGCCGTTCATATAAATTGCAGGGCTAATATTTGTCGAAACAGAGTTTTCGACAATACTACTTTCTATAGTTACGAGGCTTGAGGCGCCGGTGGAGCGGATTGCGCTTCCTGTTCCGGCTTCAACGTGGCTTCCGTTACTTAGGGTAATTTCCGTATTGTTTGTACTAATATCTGTGGACGAGCCATCGTATATAGCGACCCCACCGGGAAGCGACCTGATAGTAGCGCCCGTCAGATTAAGTTTTACGTCAGATAAGCCGGCAGAAATGATTATAGCCGAGTTAGAGCCGTCCAAAGCAGATACATAGCCTGTAATATTAACCGTAATATTATTTGCAGTGATACTAAGGGCAGTACCCCCGGCAATAGAGCTACCTGGTCTGTCAGAAATTACACTACCGGTATCGGATATATTTATTTCAGTACCGGCTCCGCCTAGTGTAACAGCGCCGCCGGTGTAGGAATTTCTAATTACACCGTTTACGTTAAATATACCGCTACCCCTTACATCAATAAGATAGCCGCTAAGCGAAGCGGAATAATTTCCGTTCCAGTCTAGCGTAATCCCTGGGGGAATATCTAAAATTACTGTATAGCTTGGTGTTAATGTAGGTTGCGATACTGTAATTGTTGTGGCGCTAAGACTGGCGACCCCAGGACCGAATGCGGCATTAATAGTAGCGAGCAGGGCATCTGTATCAGATAAGGGCATTATCCCTAAAGCCGCTGGTGTCACACTCTCAACTGCTATAAAATCTTGTCCGTTATATAGTTCCGCTTCACCTGCAAAGCTGATATGTACCGACCCAAATATCACAACGAGAGCCATAAATAAAGCCGATAACTTCTTTGGTAAATTCAGCATAATCAAATTCCACCTTTTCAACTATGAGCAACACAAACCCGGTTTCTACCAGATTCCTTTGCCCGATACAAAGCCGCATCTGCGTCGGCTATAAAATTAGATATAGAATAGCTATCGTTCAGCTGGGGCGTGACGCTATTAGCGCCTATGCTAATTGTTATATTTGCCGATATATCCTCACTAAGCTTAAAGGTCGTTGCCTCGAAACTTTTACGGATATTTTCGGCAACCTCTAGCACACCATTTAAATTTGTGTCAGGTAAAATTATGGCAAATTCTTCTCCGCCCCAGCGTGCATTTTTGTCTGTTGCCCTTAACAGTTTCTGCTTAATAATGTCTGATACATGCTTTAAAACCTCGTCACCGGCTAAATGTCCGTAGGTATCGTTAAAGATTTTAAAGTGGTCTATGTCTAATATCATAAAGCCTAAATTCTTCTTTTGACGCAAGGCTATCTGCCATTCTTGTTCTAGCTGTTCGTTAAAATAACGGCGATTACCTAGGCCTGTTAATGCATCTGTAACACTTAAATTTTTTATTAGCCGCATTTGGTTTATAATTGTCATCTGGTTTTTTACACGTAACCTTACAATTGCGGCTTTATATGGCTTGTTCATATAATCTGCCGCGCCCAATACTAGGCCTTTTTCTTCGTCTGTATCGGTATCAAGGCCTGTTACAAATATAACTGGTATGTCGTAGGTTTCATGATCTTTTTTTAGATGGACAATCACTTCAAAACCCGACATTGCCGGCATTAAGACATCAAGAAGAATTAAATCGGGTTTTAATGCCTTTGCAGATTCAATGCAACCTAGCCCGTCTTTTTCTACGTATACATTATAATCTGGCCGTAGTATAAGCGATAATGCCGTAATATTAATTGCTTCGTCGTCTACAATCAGTACGCTGTTTTTTTCAGTCTCCATTTTAAACTCCTTTATAATTTTCTTATTATAGCTAATGTTTGTAGTGCTTCTTTAAAGTCGTAGGCTTCAATTTGCTCAACAAGTTCCTTTGTACTGGGAATACCTCGAATATCATCTAACAAATCTAAACATTCATGGTTTCTGCCTGTAAGTAGGTATTCCAGCCTATCGAACAGCCTGTTTACTTCTTCTGCGCTTTTTTCAGCCTTTGGCAGATTATCTTCGTTTTCTTGATCTAAGATTTCTAATTCAGATAACACAAAATCTAACTCCTCCTCTAAGTTGTGCCAATGACTGTCGCTTGTACGGTTTTTACCATTTGCAAGCAGGCTTTCTATCTCGGCAGAAATATCATGTAGTTGCGTTTCTCCTATCAGTGCCGCCGAGCTTTTTAGCGTGTGCGCTAACCTATGAGCCTTAATGTAATCCTTGCTATCAAGGCTTTCTTTGATTTCTTGAAATTTATTGCGGTTGTCTTTTAGGAATCTTAACTTTAATTTGTTTTTAAATTCTGAAACTTCGTTCTTTTCGCTTATTTCCGTCGCTTTGGGCTTAAAGAATTTAAATAGGCACTCCCACAATTCTTGAGATACAAAGGGCTTGCCTAAGCAATAATCCATTCCGTGCTGACGGTAAATATCCTTGTCCGTTACCATTACATTGGCGGTAAGCGCTACAATAGGTGTTTCTACATCAAGAGCAATAATCTTTTCTGCCGCCTCTAAACCATCCATAACCGGCATGTGAATATCCATGAATATTAGGTCAAAGGGCTTTTTGTTGTTAAGTATTCGCTCTTTTACCATATCAACGCCAATTTGACCGTTTTCGGCTATAGTGGCATTTAATCCAACACGGCTTAAATGCTCTGTTATTACCATCTGATTCATTTTGTTATCCTCGCACACTAATACTTCACCTTCAAAACATGGCTTTTCCATCTTTTTGTCAGGGGCAAATAGCTGACTTTTAGTATTTTGCGCCGGAGCAACATCAAAAGTCAGCTCAAAGCTAAATGTACTGCCCAAACCTGCTTTACTCTCTATTTTCAATTTACCACCCATCATTTCAATAAAATTTTTAATTATCGGTATACCAAGCCCCGTTCCGCCGTATCTGCGTGTAACGCTGACGTCCGCTTGCATAAAGGGTTCGCCTATACGGTCAATTTGTTCCTGCGTCATACCTATACCGGTATCCTTTACCTCGTAATAAATGGTTCGCGAGTTTTCTGTTGCGTTTTTAACGGTTGAAGTAACTCTAATTGTTCCTTTCTCAGTAAACTTTACGGCGTTTGTAAGCAAGTTAAGAAAAATTTGCCTAAGTCTTACAGGGTCGCCCATTAACCATGTATTGCCCGGTATAGGCTCTGAATAAAAGTGGAGCTTAACGCCTTTTTCCGTAGCCTTAAGCATAATGGCAGATTTACACTGGCTGAAAATTTCAAATAAGCTAAAAGGCACATGCTCAAGCTCCAGTTTGCCAGATTCTATTTTTGAAATATCCAACACATCGTTAATTATTTGTAAAAGCCACTGAGCGTTCTCTATAATCTGTTGAAGATATTTGCGCGTCTTTTGCGGTAGCTCATCTTCAAGAGATAGCTCAGAAAAGCCGATTATGCTATTCATGGGCGTACGTATTTCGTGGCTTATGTTGGCTATGAAGGTTGACTTGGCCTTTGAAGCGTTAAGGGCTTCGGTTTCCGTTTCCTTACGCTTGGTTACATCCCGGCAAAGCCCTAGTAGGCCTATAACTTTACCGCTTATAACAAGCGGAACTTTAACTGTTTCAAATATGCGCATACTGCCGTCAGCGGCAGGTATGGGTTCTTCAATTTTGGCGGGTATTTGCTTTGTAAGTACAATGGCATCCCATTTACGCCAGTCATTAGCTATATCTTCCGGCAAATCAAGAAACTCTCTTTCGGTTTTCCCCAGCACATTCTCCCTTTTTAGGTTAAACAATTCTTCAAATCTTTTATTTATGCGGATATGCCGATATTCTAAATCTTTACAGAACAATACATCCGGAATAGTGTCAAATATGGCGTTAATTGTTGCGGTTTCTACCTCAAGGGCGTGAGTGCGTTCTGCAACCAAAACTCTAAGGCGCTGGCCCTCATTACGAGTTTTATTGAATAAAACAAAAACAAGGACAATTACAAAGGCAAGCAGAATAATAACACCGATAAGAAAAGGCAAACGCGCCTGCAATAAGCGTGTGGAGTAGTCAAAGGTTTTGCTCATCCATTTATCTGAAATAGACTGTGTATCTATAATAAATAATGATTTATTAATAATAGAACGAAGGATTTCATCATCAGCATTAAATGCAAAAGTAATACCGTAAGGCTCATCAAAAATAAAGTTAGCCCTAAAGCCAGTGCGCTCATGAAAGCCCGTTAAGCGAAGAAGCCCGCCCCTACTTGAAAAGGCCATGTCTACTTCTCCAGATTCCAAGGCCTCCAAAAGCGCGTCCAAATGCGGGTAAAGAAGCAAGTTTTGATGGTTGGGGAACATATAAAGAAATAATCTGTGGTATGTGCTATCTTGAATTATACCTACGTTTAGGTAAAGCACTTCGTTAATACTTATATTAGACATTTCAAAGCGCGATAGAAGGGCGTAGTTATCCGTAAAAAAAACGTCCGACCATATAAACTGCCCTGGTATATCCTCCGGACGTATAATACCTGCGGCAATGTTGGCTTCTCCTTCTTCCAGCATATTTAATACATTGGATAAATGCATGGGGTAGGGGCTTTCTATAAGCTCAAATATAAGGCCTGTAAGCGTGGTTACATTACCCAAAACATCTTGCGCTATGCCCTGATACTCGCCTTCATGATTATTAAAAAAGCTTATGGGATAGCCAATGTGTTCTGCGGCTACTCTTATTACCGGGTTTTGTTTAATAAATTCATTTTCTTCATCCGTAAGCATTACAGACATGCTGTGCCGGCGAAACTCTTCCATTCCCCGTGCGTATAGCTCGGCAATAATGGATATGCCGCCGTTATCCATGGCTTTTTGTACTACATTAACGATAGGTACAAGTGTCGGATCTTTTGTCGAAAATGCAACGTTGCTGAATATAAACGGTGATATTAACTCTGAATAAACGTTTATTGAATTATGAAAGGCAAGCGCTATAGAGCCCTCGTCTATAAAGGCGTCAGCCTCGCCGCTTAAAAGTAATTCGTACACAGTGTCTGAGTGATCTACAAAAATTGGGATAAAATCCTTGTTGGTTTTGGCATCGCGAAATATTTGGTATGTAGCGGAATCTTTATAAAAGATAATCCTGAGGGGGCGTTCCTTCGCTATATCTTCTAAGGGTTTGTCGTCATACAGACGCACTATATGCAAGGAGCGCTGGGCTATTGGTGCAGTCATGGCATATAGCGAATCTCTTTCAGGCGATTGAGTTAAATCGCCGGTAAAATTTATGCTACCGTCGTCCAAACCCAAAAGCAGATCGCCCCAAGAAAATATTGCAGGGATAAAGGGTATGCCGAATAATTCAGTCAACCAATCGGTCATATAGACGGCGAACCCCGCTATTTCGCCGTTTTCCCTGTAGAATGCCTCGTCACATAACAACATGCCGTATATAAAATAGCTGTGCTGTAATTTTAGCTGTTCTATCGCTTCTATTTCTTCTTCCGTTATGCCGGGTATATCCCTGTAGGAAGCAAAGCTAAATTTTTCACTAGCCTGTGTTTCCATCAAAAATACCCCTACAAACAAGACTAACAGTACTATAGAACTAACATAAGCAAAAATTTTCAATGAATTTACCTCCCTAAATTTTGCGTAGCGCTATTATCTCAAATACAGATTTTTTTCCGCAATGTCTTTTTCAGCGCAAAATACGCCTGTTTTTAAACATGCTATTCCAAAAAATTTTTTTCTTGTTAAACTGAGCTAAAAAAGCACTAAGGAGGCTTTGAAGATGAAAAAATTAAGTATCAAAATGGCTGTTTTAATCCCGGTTTTAGCAGTCCTAGTAATTGGAGTAGCGCTCATGGTGGCGGCGGTTGGAACTATAGCTTCGTCATCACAAAGGGATTTGGTTGATAGACTTATTGACGCTAGAGTAAAAGAAGCGGCAAACGAATTTAAGGCAATAAATGGGCAGGGTTATGCCTTGATAACAACTACCGCCAAGGTAGTTGAGCATCTGCGGCATCATGCCGAGGATCCGCGTTATGAAGTAGTGGAGTTTTTAAGCTCCATACTGGCTCAACATTCGGAATTGCAGGGTATATGGACAGTTTGGGAACCAAACGCCTTTGACGGACGGGACAGCTATTTCATCAACTACAACGAACATCATGACGAAACCGGGCATTTTGTTCCATATCTCTTTAGAGACGGCGGAGCAATTACAGTATCTGCCATGAAGCTGCATAATGACCCCGTTGACGGATTGTTTTACTTAGGCGCAAAGCGTAGCGGTCTGCCTTATATTACTGACCCTTATATTTATCCAATTGAGGGCGTGCCTACTGTTCTATATTCGCTTGCTATCCCCATGTTTGACAACGGTGTATTTGTTGGCGCTGTGGGTGCGGATTTAAGTCTGCAAGTTGTATCCGACGTTATGAGCGAAATAAGTATATTGGACGATGGCTATGTGTTTGTTCTTTCGCCTAATGGGGCTATAGCCACACATAGAAATCCTGATCTACTTATGGAAAACTACTCAACTACATGGATGGGAAGTTATTCCGCAGAAATAAATGCGATATTAGCTGACGGCGGTAATTTTTCAAGGACGGTTTTTTCTGATGTAACTAACGCCTATATGATATTTTTGGCGCATGGCGTATCCATTGGCGATACGGACAGATACTGGGCGATAGCCGGTACTGTACGGGAAAGTACAGCCAATGCCCCCTCTGTCCATCTAATGTGGATTGTTGTTGGTGTTGGGCTGGCGCTTATTGTTCTTGTAGTAACCACCTCATGGTTTTTTGTCACTAAAAACCTGAAAAAGCTACCAGTCATCACAAAAACAGCGGAAAGAATTGCGGCAGGTGATCTAAGGCTAGGTAATATGGACAACGGTACTTACGCTACAAAAAATGAAATTACCCTACTAGAGCGGGCTTTTTCGGAAGTTGTGGTAAGCATAGACCATATTGTAAATGATCTATGCGATTTAGGGACAAACCTAAATACAGAGGGCGATATTGACGCCAGGCTCGATACAAGCCTCTTTAAAGGCTCTTATAAAGATGTAGCTAACGAAGTAAATAATATTGTAACGGAAGTAATTAGCGATACCAATATTCTTTTAGGATGCCTGCAAGACTTTGGTAACGGTAAGTTTGATGTAAATATCCCAGTATTACCGGGCAAAAAGATAATATTAAATAACGCAGTAAATGCAATGAGCCGCGATCTAAAATCACTTAACAGTGAAATAAGCAACCTTATACAAGACGCTATGGACGGCAAATTATCAAGCCGAGCGGCTACTTCCCAATATAGCGGCGATTGGGTGATATTAATAAACAACCTTAACCAATTGATGGAGGCAATTACAGCCCCTATAAACGAAACATCTAAAGTTTTACGCTATGTTTCAGAAGGTAATTTCGGCTACAAAGTGGAAGGAAACTACAAGGGCGATTTTAAAGAGGTAAAAGAATCCGTCAATACCACCGTATCCCAAGTTGCGGGCTATATTAACGAAATATCTGATGTACTGACAGGAATATCCAATAACGATCTAGCCCAATCTCTTACACGGGAATATGTAGGTTCATATTCCGACATAAAGCTGGCGCTTAATAATATTATCCGTATGCTTAACACGGTAATAGGGGATATAAATGCATCGGCAGGGCAAGTGGCTTCCGGCGCAAAAGCTATTACCGAAAGCAGTATGGCTTTAGCGGAGGGTGCAGGGCATCAGGCCGCCTCAGTAGAAGAACTAAGCGCAACAATTCAGACCATAAGCGAAAGCGCAACTGACAACGCCACCAAAGCCAAAAGAGCCGAAACCCTATCAATAAACACAAAGATAAACGCAGAAAAAGGCGATGGCGACATGAATAAAATGCTTACCGCTATGGACGAAATAAAAGAGGCCTCAAGCGAAATAACAAAAATTATTAAAGTGATTGAGGACATAGCCTTCCAAACAAATCTGCTGGCACTAAACGCCGCAGTAGAAGCGGCAAGAGCCGGAGAGCAAGGAAAGGGTTTTGCTGTAGTAGCAGAAGAGGTGCGTATGCTGGCCAGCAGAAGCCAGGTAGCCGCAAAAGAAACTTCTGAGCTAATAGAAAAATCCGTCAGTAAGGTAGATGAAGGCGAGGGCATAGCAGAAGAAACAGCAAAAGCCTTGCAGTTGATTGTAGATGATGTGGGTAAGGTATCTGATATTATAAGCGACATTGCAAATTCCTCAGAATCGCAGGCAGAAGCTATTAGCCAGGTAACGGTGGGCTTAACGCAAATAACTGATGTTGTCCAAGATAATTCTGCAACATCACAGGAATCTGCGGCGGCGGCCGAGGAACTTACCAGCCAGTCAGATGTTTTAGCGGAAATGACAAGCGTATTCCGCTTAAGTAAATAAATTATAGGAGGAGTAGAATATGAAAAAAAGAGTTGCATCTATATTGGTGATAGTAATTGCGTTTATAGCCGTAATTATTACCGAAATTGATGTTTTTGCCGCAGAGCCACAAGCCCCAGAGCTTTATCTTTACGACACAACAATCGCATGGACTTCCGGCGGCAACCCTGTTCAATTCACTATTATAGTAGACGGGGTAGATCAGCAGACTATGGGGCCTTATGCCGACTCATTTGATTTAAAAAATTTGAATCTTAGAAGCGGTATATACTACACAATTACGCTAAGAGCAGACTTTCATCTTGGCGATGGTCTAATGCCTGTGTTGCTTTCTAAAACAAGCAACCCCGTGTACTTTTACGGAGTAGCTATGCAACAACTTCCCACGCCCTATATTTGGATTGAAGGCACAGACATTAGAATAGAACTTGACCGGCAAGATATTCCGCGCCAAGTATACGAAGATATTGAGTTTATTGTCTATTTGGACGACTATGCCGAAAACAGAAGGGTAAGCGGAGATTTTAATATTAGCTATTTTAATCTAAGCTCCGGTTCACATCATATTGCGCTAAGGGCAACGGTAGGGGAAGAGGGCTGGCTAGATTCTTCAAAAAGTAACGAACTAAGAATCACAGCACCCAACGAACTGCAAATGGGCAGACTAACAGTATCGCAGGAAACCGTAAGGGTAGGCGAAGATGTAACAGTAACAATAGCAGGCCTTGCATACGTAAAAAGGCTCGAAATTATAACAGAGGGCAGAGGAGGCATAAACAACCTAGAATATACCGATAGAAATCCCGAAAGAAGGGTAAGCCGGCAAATTACACTAGACAACGTAAACATTGATACCATAAGGGTTATTGCCTACGGCGAATATGACACAGTCGCCGAAAAAACCTTCCCTGTAACAGTAACGCCAATGCCGGCCATACAGCCCATCATAGAGATTGGCCCTTCGTTTTCGCAAAACCCTATAGTGCCGGAAAACGGTATCGGCGTTTTACTGGAATGGAACGCGCTACCGAATAATAACTACGGTTATAGAGTTTTCCGCGCAACTTCTGATACCAGCGAAGGCGTTTCAATTAGTGAGGAGCCTATAACTTCAAATAGCGCATACTATGGGCTTGTTACTTTTGACGCAAACGTCCAGGCCGGAAATTCCTATTGGTACTATATAAGGGAAGTACGGCAAACTTATCCGGAAGTTTTAGGCGCTCCGGGTTTAAGGCTTCGGGTGGATATTCCTGCCGCTTCAACTATACGCCCGAATGTCCAAAGGGGTTTTGTAATGATGATTATTGGAAACCCGAAAATGAATAACAATAATAACTGGAAATATGTTGATTCTGCCTCCAACACAGCGCCAACTATTACAGATGGCCGCACTATGATCCCCCTAAGAGCCGTAGTAGAAGCTATGGGCGGGGAAGTTAATTGGGATGGCAATAACAGGCGCGTAGAGCTTCGGCTTCACGGAAATTATGTGCAAATGTGGCTTGGGCGCAGAGCTGTAAATGTAAATGGCGAAACAAGGCAAATGGACGTTGCACCGCAAATTATTAACGGTAAAACGCTCATACCAGCACGTTATGTAGCCGAATTTTTGGGGGCATATGTCGCCTGGGTTCCGCAACATAATATGGTGCTTATTGCCTACGACCTATAAAGCATTCTATCGAAAGAGGGATTTGCTATGCAAAACGACAAGAAACCCTGTAGAAGAGGTGATATTTTCTACGCCCATTTAGACCCAGTAGAAGGTTCAGAACAGGGTGGCACCCGCCCTGTTCTGATAATACAAAACACCATCGGCAACCGCTACAGTCCTACGGTTATTGTAGCAGTTATTACCGCTAAAATTAAATCAGTAAAGCAATGCACCCATGTAGTGGTGGATACAAAGAATATTGGTCTTAACAAAAGCTCAATGATTCTACTTGAACATATCCGCACAATTGACCGTTGCAGATTAATTCGCTATCAGGGGCATTTAACTGACAGCGACATGGGAAGGGTTGATTATGCCTTATGTTTAAGTTTAGAACTTGACAGATACATTGCAGACAAAAGACAAAGGAAAAGCTAGGAGGTCATAAGAAGTTGGAAGCTTTAGTAAAAATACTGTTTGTATTATTAATATTTTCTGTTTCTATTGAAATTTTAGCAAGTACTCTGTCTCCACAAAGCTATTCACTTAAGGGAGGAAAAAAGATGAACCATTTAAAAGGAACAAAAACCGAAAAGAACCTATTGAAGGCCTTTGCGGGAGAATCTATGGCGCGCAACAAGTACACGTACTTTGCTTCAAAAGCCAAAAAAGAGGGTTTTGAGCAAATCGCCAGCATCTTTGAAGAAACCGCGGGCAACGAAAAGGAACACGCCAAGCTATGGCACAAGCTATTATGCGGCGGAGAAATTCCTAGCACTGCCGAAAATTTAGTAGCGGCGGCGGCCGGGGAACACAGCGAATGGACAGAAATGTATAAAACTATGGCTCAAGAAGCAAAAGAAGAAGGCTTTGATAAAATTGCCAGCTTATTTGAAATGGTAAGCGGTATAGAAAAAGCCCATGAAGAAAGATATTTAAAGCTTCTTGAAAATATAAAGGAGGGCATGGTTTACAGTAAAGCTGAAAATGTCGATTGGATTTGCAGAAACTGCGGTTACTTTCTTATCGGGATTTTTGCACCGGATGAATGTCCGCTTTGTGCGCATCCGCAGGCTTATTTTGAGTTAAAAGCTAACAATTATTAAAAGGAGGAATTTGTAATGGCAAAATTTTTAGTTTGTGAACACTGTGGCAACGTAGTAGGAATGGTAAAAGGCATGGGCGAAACGCTTAAATGCTGCGGTAGTTATATGGAACGCCTTGAAGCCAATACAGTTAATGCAAGCAAAGAAAAGCACGTGCCGGATGTTATTAAAACCGAAAACGGCATAAACGTAAAAATAGGCAGTGCCCCTCATCCCATGGATGAAGAGCATTACATAGAATTTATCTATGTAAAAACTGAGCGTGGCGGTCAGCGTATTGGGCTTTCTCCGCATGTCTGTCCGGAAGCAAATTTTTGTTTTACAGGCGACGAACCGCTTGAGGTTTATAGCTACTGTAATATACACGGCTTATGGAAAGTAGACATATAGCATAAAGTATTTTTTAATCTCTACTTCGGGCATCGTGGTCCCCCCTTTCATTGCGGTGCCTGTACATAATTTATACCAGCTAAAAGAAAGGAATTAAATCACTATGGAGACAAGTTTATTTTTAGGAATAGGCCTTATACTATTATCAACAAAGAGTCTTTCGCTTCTATTTAGAAGAGTTCATTTACCGCAGGTGGTGGGGGCATTGCTTGCCGGGGTATTATTAGGCCCAGGTTTACTTGGCTTTATGCAACCGGGGGAAGCTTTTTCTCTCTTGGCAGAGTTTGGTGTTATACTTCTGCTATTTTCTGCCGGGATGGAAACGGACTTTAACCAACTGCGCCATTCTCTTAAAGCTTCGCTGTTAATTTCTGTCTTGGGCGTTATTGCTTCGCTGGCCGGGGGCTTTGCCTTGGCTCATATGTTTGGTAAACCGGCATTCGAGAGCTTTATGATCGGCGTAGTAATAGCCTCCATGTCAACCAGCGTGGCGGTTGAAGCTTTACAAGAGCTTGGTAAACTTAAAACCAAAACAGGAACCGCCATTATGGGCGCTTCCTTGTTTGACGATATTTTTGTAATTGTCATACTTGCAGTAGCTTTAGGAGCGGGTACGGAAACTGGGGAATTTTCTTTTGCGTCAATAACAGGCGTATTTTTGAGGATAGTTATATTTTTTGTTTTTGCCTTTATAGCTGGTATTTGCGTTAATAAACTCTTTAATTTAATGTATCTTAGAATAGGCTCAAAGGGGCGTTTTTCGATTTTTGCTGTTGCCTACTGCTTTATTATGGCTTTTTTGGCAGAGCAGTTGGGCTTAGCCGGTATTACCGGGGCATATATAGCGGGCATCGCATTCTGCAATACCCGCTGTGTAGAATCCCTTGAGGCTAAAACGCATACGCTATCGTACATGTTTTTTACACCGATCTTTTTGGCCAATATAGGCCTGCAAACCTCCTTTGATGGTATGAACAGCAGTATATTTTTGTTTACGATACTGCTGGCGCTGATCGCGATACTGTCAAAAGTAGTAGGTTGCGGCCTAGGAGCTAAAATCTGCAAATTTACCAACAAGGAAAGCCTGCAAGTAGGTGCAGGCATGATAGCACGGGGCGAGGTTTCGTTTATTGTTATCAATAAGGGGATAATAGCCGGAATTTTAACCGCACAGTTGTTCCCGACGGTTATTGTTGTTGTTTTGGTGACGGTATTGATTTCGCCTATACTGCTTAAGCTTGTATATACTACGCCTTAATTTACTTTGCCTTGAAACGGTAGCCCGTCCCCTTTACCGTTTCAATGTATTCTGTTTGCACCGCAGCCCGTAGTTTCTTACGCAGGCGTGTTATTATGTTGTATATTATGTTCGGACTGGGCTCGTATATATCCTTGCTTACCTGGTCATAGATTTGACTGTGCGACAAAACATAGCCGCGGTTAAGCGCAAAATAATATAAAATTTCACTTTCTGCGTTGCTTAAAGTTACTTCTTTATCCTTAATGAAAACTCTATTATCGCCGGAAACCAAAAGAAAATCCTCGTGGGCTATTATTTTGTTTGGCCTTTTTTTCTTTCTTGCCCGCCTTTCGATACTATTTATTACCGCAATTACGGTATTAATGCTTTCTTCCGGCGTTTCACAGTACTCCCCGTAAGAATCTGCACCGTTATTTAATGAATTCTTATGCTCTATCGAGTTAGGCTTGGATGTTACGATTAAAATAGGTGCGTTAGTTTCGTTGCTTAAAATGCTCAACTGCGGCATAAAATCAATTTCGTCTGCAACAATGGCTATAAAGAGTAATTCAGTATTGTCAGATTTTTCTAACTCTATTGCTTTTGCTATGCCCTCTGACATGGTGTCGGCTCTTACTCCGTCTACTCCTCGTCTATTCCAAAGATCTTTGAAATGGTTAAATGCTTCTATATTCTTTTCTAATGATAAGTAAACTTTATTCACTAATCCACCCCTCATACAAGAGATTTTTTAATCTTTCTTCATTAGATTCATGGCTCTAATCATCTTTAATAAAAAATCTAGTTCCTTTTCATTAAGGCTATTGATTAGGCTTGCCGCTTTTTTCATTTTATATTTTATGATATTTTTGGGATCATCTATTTGAAGCGGAATATCTAAGTCTAAAAATAAATCATCAACGGGTACATCAAAAATTTCAGACAATTTATAAAAATTATAGGCTGTTACGCCTCGTTCGCCACGCTCAATTAATCCTAAATAACTTTGGGAAATTTCCATTAGATTCGCTAATTCAGTAATATTCATTCCGTGTTCTAAGCGTTTTTTCCGTATTTGATTACCAATAATACTGGGCAGATCTTTCTTTTCCATAATTTACCTCCAAGTATGCTTCCAAGAGCATTTTAATTTATAAACCTATCAACTACCTATCAATTAAATGGATCGGCATTTCCTTTAATACTGATTATGTTTCTACCCCTTTCTTTAGCATCATAAAGAGCTTTGTCTGCGCTTGTAAGAAACTCGTCAATTGTATTCTGATGGATTGGTACCATAGTTTTTATGCCGATACTTACTGTAATTCTCGTTATTTCACCGTCGGAACAAAAAATTAAGGCTCCTTCAATCCTTTCACGAATACGCTCGGCTACTTTTAAAGCACCTTGCAAATCGGTGTTTGTTAGCAGTACTGCAAACTCCTCGCCCCCCCAGCGTGCGGCGGCGTCTACACTACGGTTAAGTGATTGTTCTATTAAGCTTGCTGTTTCCTGCAATGCTCTATCACCCTGTATGTGCCCGTAAGTGTCGTTGTAATTCTTAAAATGGTCTAAATCTATCAAAAGAAGGCTTAAAACCATCTTGTTTCTTAAGGCATTGTTCCACTCCCTTTCCAAGCGCTCATCGAAATGATGCCGGTTATATAAGCCTGTAAGCTTGTCCGTTATGCTTAGATATTTTATTTCCTTAAATTGATTTATCATTTCCATTTGGTTTTTTATCCTCTTCTTTACTATGATTGGGTTAAAGGGCTTTATAATATAGTCAACCGCACCTAATTCCAAACCTTTCTCCTCGGAAGTCTCGTTTCCCATGCTCGTTAATAAAATAACCGGAATATTTTTGGTCACCTCACTTTCTTTTAGCCGGGAAAGAACTTCAAAGCCATCTATGTCTGGCATAACGATGTCTAGCAGTATTATGTCTGGTGTATGTTTTCTTGCAAGCTCTATGGCCCGCATACCATTTTTTGCTACAAATGTCGCATATTCCGGTGTTAGGATACTTGATAAAATTATGAGGTTTGTTTCAACGTCATCTACTATTAGGATACTGTTTCTGTCTTGGCTGCTCATAGCTATCCCCCTATCTATATTTTTAACATATTAATTATTGAGGGTTTTGGTTTTTTCCGCAACGGCTTTATGCGTGCAAATAAGCCCTTTTTAGCACAGCACTTAAAGCGCTATTTTTACCTTAGCGCCATTATCAGCGCAAAACAACATTATTTCTGCACAATTCGACATTAGATGTTGAAGTTTAAATATAATTTTGTTAGTCTTTTGCTATCAAAAAAAATTGATAGGTTGCTGATAGTTTAGAAGCCGAAAAGGGGAATAAACCAATGATAAGGATAGCATTATGCGACGATACAGCCATGTGCAGAAAACAAATAAGGGGTGTAATTAACGAGTACCAAGCTGTTCACCCAGATGTTGAAATGAAAATTTATAGCTATGATGCTGGCGGCAAGCTACTGGAGGATATTAACGAATTGTATGATATATACCTCCTAGACATCATGATGCCCAATATGGATGGCATTACTGTTGCACAAAATATACGGCAAAGGCATAAGGATGTTCCTGTTGTATTTTTTACACAAACTGAGGATTATGCCTTAAAAGCCTTTGGTGTTTCGGCCTTTCAATATCTGTTGAAGCCTATACATAAGGAAAATCTTTTTCCTGTTTTGGACAGGCTTATAGCCATGCAGGAGCAAGAGAAAGAAAATGTTTTTTCCGTATTTACTCCAAGCCAAATAATAAGTTTACCTTATTCTTCGATAATGGTTATTGAGTATTACAGGCGTGCCTTATTGTTTCATTTAACAAACGGCGAAAGTATTGAAAGTAAAGCGATACGCATAGCCTTCGGGACGGCGGTTAAAGAGCTTTTGGACGATAACAGATTTATTTGGACCCATAAGTCGTTTATTGTAAATATGTCTCATGTACGGGCCTTTAGTTTTCGTGCATTTACAATGAAGGGTGGGCTGGAAATTCCTATTCCAAAAAATAAGTATAGCTCTGCGAAAAGAGAGTATCTAAATTTCCTTGAAGGAACAAGTGCAGGGCCAATTAATCTAAACCCCGTTTAAAGCCATGAATATATACAAGGGTCTTATAGCATATTTACGAAAAATGCCTACTAGTGCTATCATTGCTTTTTTAGTTTCGATGGTGTTATGCTTTTTGTTGCTTACTGTTGCGGCATATAACCGTTACCGTGTCGAAAGAATTGCTACAGAACTGTTATTTTTGGAGAAAAGCAGACAGATTAATGGTACAATATTGGAACTATTGGCAAGGTTGCGGATCGTCTCTTTTAACATTAGTCAAAACCACTGTTCGGATACTGATATGCTTTTGATGCTTTCTTATCTCGTTGACGATCCTTTAATTTTGTCTTTAAAAATTGCGCCGGAAGGTAGGGTCTTATTGGTTTATCCTGTTGAGGGTAACGAAGCCCTTATCGGCTTAGATTTTTTTGAGTATAACCCCGGTTATTCTTACCAAAGTAAAAATTTGGCTACAATGGCAAAGGAAACAGGGGAAATTGTGTTAGGCGGGCCTTTTATGGTAGCGCAGGCTGGGCAATATATGATAGCTAAGTCATCGGTTTTCATTAACAGCTCCTGTGGAGCAGAATGTTTTTGGGGCATTGTCAGCATGACAATATATTATCCGCAAATTTTGCATAGCGACCAAAGCATTGCATATACAATATGGCGAATATACCCCGATAGCAACGAGGTACAAATGCTTTTTGGCAGCGAAATATATACAATAATTGATTTTAAAGAGAGTTACATAGACATTCCTTTTTACATTATAAATGCAGATTGGAATTTCCGTATTTGGGCTTATCACACGCGCTACACCCCTTTAGAAATAACTATAGCGCTTGTTGCAAGTATTCTGATGAGCATTCTTTTGGCCGCATTTGTGAAAAAACGCCATGAGTTAAAGAAAATTCATAGCCAAAATTTGCTTGAAAAACATATGATGGCAATGAAATTGCTTGTGTCGTCGCTAGAGAGGCAAGACCATAGCTCACAAGAGGAAAAAAAGAGATGGGCTTTATTTAAGCACGATATAAGGCATTTTAACAGTATGATGCTTAGCTATATAAATAGCGGTGATTATGAAGGTATGCTTAAATTGATGGCCGATATTAATACGGGAATATTAAAAACTGAGAATATAACGACTTTGCAGGTTATTGTTGGTCATAGGTTAATAGACGGTGTGCTGTGTCATTTTATAGATATTGGTAAGGAACTTGGAATTGATGTTGTGGTGCAAATGCAAAGGATAGAGCGCACCTCGGTAAATTTAACGGAACTGGCTGTCACTTTATCGAATGCATTGGAAAACGCCGTTAATGCTTGCAAGAAAGCTCCGGAAGGTCAACAAGCCTATATAAAAATAATAGGCCGCCAGCATGAGGAGCAGTATTTAATTGAAATTGCTAATACTTGTTTTGAAAAAGTCGATTTTAACCCAAGTACCGGCTTTCCCCTTAGATCATTCGAGGGTAGGGAGGCTTTTATGCCAGAGGAAGGCTTTGGTACTCAAAGTATAGCTTATTTTGCGGAAACGAATAATGCACATTTGGAGTTTGAATATATAGACGGGTGGTTTCGGTTGCGCTTGTTGATTTGAGCTTCTTTAAAATCATTTCAACATCAACACTTGCAATTAGGACGAGTATCTGAGAAAATCATATCATAAAAAGTTCAACACAAAATCTTACAAAAACCCAAGGAGGTATTTTTCAATGAAAAGAGTTGTTTGTTTCGGGGAAATTATGATGCGCCTAAACCCCAAGAGCTTTTTACGTTTCGTGCAGGCAAAGGAATTTGAAGCCACGTTTTCCGGTGGCGAAGCTAACGTGGCCGTATCCCTGGCCAACTACGGCCTGGATGCCGCCTATGTAACAAAAGTACCGGCCCACGAAATAGGGCAAAACGCAGTAAACGAGCTTCGTCGCTTTGGCGTAGATACCAGCGGCATAGTACGCGGCGGCAAACGTCTTGGTATTTATTTTGTAGAAAAAGGTGCTTCCCAGCGGGCTTCTAAGGTTATTTACGATAGGGCAGACTCTGCCATTGCCCAGGTTGGGGCAGGGGAGTTTGACTGGGAAAAACTCCTAAAAGGGGCAGACTGGTTCCATACCACAGGCATTACACCAGCCCTGGGCGATAACGCCGCAAACGCCGCTCTTGACGCGGTGAAAACTGCTAAAAAACTTGGCGTTACCGTAAGTTGCGACCTTAACTACCGCAAAAATCTTTGGACAAAAGACAAAGCCAAAGAAGTAATGACAGAAATATGCAAATACGTAGACGTATGCATAGCCAACGAAGAAGATGCGGCTGACGTTTTCGGCATAAAAGCCGCCGGCTCAGACGTTACTAAAGGCGAACTTAGCCACGATGGTTACATCTCCGTTGCCAAAACCCTTACAGAACAGTTTAACTTCAAAAAAGTTGCCATCACCCTTCGCGGTAGCGTATCTGCCAGCATTAACAGATGGTCTGGTATGCTGTATGACGGCAAACAGGCATACTTTGCCCCGGAATACACCATTAATATAGTAGACCGCGTAGGCGGTGGCGATTCCTTTGGCGCCGGGCTTATCTACTCCGAGCTTAACGGCTTCGATACCCAAAGAGCTGTAAACTTTGCGGCGGCGGCTTCTTGCCTTAAGCATTCTATAGAGCATGACTTTAACCTGATGAGCGTTGCAGAAGTAGAAGCCCTTGCGGGTGGCGATGCTTCCGGCCGTGTTCAAAGATAAATAAAAATAAAGATAATTAAGGAGATAAAATAATGCCAAAAATTACTTTCATGGGCGCGGGTAGCACTGTTTTTGCCCGCAATGTATTAGGCGATGCCATGTGTTCGCCAGTGCTGGCTGATAGCACAATTGCACTGTACGACATAGACGGCCAACGTCTGAAAGAAAGCGAAACTATCATGAACGCCATTAATCAAGGCCTGGGCGGTAAAGCCAAAATAGAAGCCTATTTAGGCGTAGAAAACCGCAAAGCCGCCTTAAAAGGCTCAGACTTTGTTGTAAACGCCATCCAAGTAGGTCTTTACGACCCTTGCACTATCACCGACTTTGAAATTCCTAAAAAATATGGGCTTCGCCAAACTATTTCCGATACCCTGGGCATAGGCGGTATTATGCGGGCTTTGCGTACTATTCCTGTACTGCACGATTTCGCCAAAGATATGCAGGAAGTTTGCCCGGACGCTTGGTTCCTAAACTACACTAACCCCATGTCCATGCTGGCTGGCTACATGCAACGCTATACCGGCATTAAAACCATCGGACTATGCCACAGCGTTCAAGTTTGTACCGAACATCTTCTTAGACCGCTGGGCATGGAAGATAAATTTGAAGGCGTAAAAGACCTAATAGCCGGTATAAACCATATGGGATGGCTTCTTGAAATTAAAGATAAAAACGGCAACGACCTTTACCCAGAAATCAAGAAACGCGCCGCCGCCAAAAACGCAGAAGGCAAACACTGGGATATGGTCCGCTACGATTATATTGATAAATTTGGCTACTATTGCACAGAATCTAGCGAACATAACGCAGAATACAATCCATTTTACATCAAAGCTCGCTATCCTGAGCTTATTGAGAAATTTAATATCCCTCTGGACGAGTATCCGCGCCGTTGCGTAAGCCAGATAGCAAACTGGGCCGAGGAATACAAAAAACTTAGCTCGGACGCCAGCGGAATTAAACACGAGCGTTCCCATGAATACGCTTCTTATATTATGGAAGCGCTGGTTTCCGGCGTGCCTTACAAAATTGGCGGTAATGTGATGAACTACGGCGGGCTTATTGAAAATCTGCCGCGCGACGCCTGCGTGGAGGTTCCTTGTATGGTGGATAACTACGGCATTAACCCATGCTACGTAGGAAAACTGCCGGTACAGCTTGCCGCCATGAACATGACCCACGTAAACGTACACTTTATCACCATCGAGGCCGCTGTCACCCTCAAAAAAGATCACGTTTACCAGGCCGCAATGCTTGACCCGCACACAGCCGCAGAGCTTTCTATCGACGACATTCGCTCTATGGTTGACGATTTGATTGCGGAACACGGCAACTGGCTACCTAAATTCAAGTAGGCCAAAAATGGAAATATGGGACGACCTTGGTAAAAAGCACTTCATAACAGAACAAATAGGCGAGGACGGGCAGGGCATACTATATGCCACTGAAAGCGAAAACGTAATCGTCCGGGACGCAGGCGGGATAGACTCTTTATCCCGCCTATCCCAATATGACAATGTGGATTTTATCCCCAATATCAGAAATTTTCTGCTACCAAGCGCTTATCTGCAAGAGCCGTACCTCGGATACGTTTTGCGGATCCCCAGGAATTTTGTCCCGCTAAGCACAATAATGTCGCCCGGGAACGAGAACACGGCGGCCTTTTACACAAAAACAGGCGGTTTTAAGCGGCGCTTAGAGATTTTGGCCGCTATCGCTAAAATTTTAGTCAAACTGCACTCAATACCGCTAATGTACGGCAGTATTTCCCCCTGCCGAATCTTTATATCGAAGGACAGCACCAACAGCGAGGCGTATTTGCTATACTCGGCAAAAACAGACTACACCATGCATTTTGCCAAGGAATCAGACGCCGACCCCTACATTGCGCCAGAGGCCAAAAACGGCATGGGTGCAACGCTTGCAAGCGATTCCCATAACATGGCAAGGCTGGCCTACGATCTGCTGAGCCTAAACGGAAGCCAAGAGACTATTCCACTAAAGCTTAACGCCATGCTTAGGAAGGCGCTATTGGTTCCGGAATCACGACCCAAAATGACAGTACACTACAGGCATTATCTTCAACAGCTTGACCTTCTTTTAATATGTAAGAAATGCCAAGAGGACTTTCAGTACGGCGCGCCGGTTTGCCCGCTATGCGAATCGCCGCCGCCCAAACTGCTAAAGGCCTATATATACGATCTGGCGGCAGAAATCGTGATCGAAAGAGGATTTAAAATACTGGAATTTTCGTCAGAGCCGCAATATTTTTGGGACTACCACACAGACAATGTGTTACTGGACGAACGCGTAGAACCGCGTCTGGAATGCCTTTTGGTATCCACGCCGGAACGCAAAATTTTCTTTAAGCTAAAAAACCTAATGGACAAGGAAATATCGGTCAACAATAACATTGTAAAACCGGGCAAAACTACAACTGTGGCAATGCCTTGTGAAGTGATAAATATAAAGTTTAAATTGTATTCTGCCGCAGAGCGCTGTATTGATTTGGTTATAATCTAGGAGGGTATTTTCATGTCAGGCATAACAAAAATGGTGGACGAGCAAATAAAGGTAATCCGCAAGGAAAGAGCGGAACTGGACGCCTTCAAGGAAGAACTAGACGCCCGCGAAGCAGAGCTTGACCGCATGGAAAGCGGCGACCTTAGAAAAGAGGTAGAAGAGGCAAGGGAAGAGCTTGCGCGTTTGAAAGAGGAACGAAGCCAGTCCCTAAGCAGCTTTGGCGAAGATTTTGACCAAATACACTCCGACAAATCATCAGAAAGCTCGGCAATTTTAGAGCGCCTACAGCAAGACATAAACCACCTAAACTCAGAAAAAGCCAGCATGGAACAGCAGATAGAAAAAACTCAGCGAGAGCTGGAAGATTTGCAAAAGCAAAAGGAGCAAGACCTAGAGCGCATACGCGAAGAAAAAGACCGCTACCTAAGCCGCCAACGCTCTGAGCGGGACAGCTCGCTTAAGGAACTGGACATAGAGCATTCTAAGGACATGGCGAACCTAGAGCAAAAGAAGAAAGAGCTAGAAACGGAAATATCGGAACTGGAGCATAAAAAAGACTTAGAATGGGAAAAAACGGTAGCAGAGATAGCCCGTTACAAAACGGCGCAAAACTCGGAAATAGAGGCCAAGCAAGAGAAAATTTTAGCGGAAGCAGAAGCCAGAAGGGCTTCTATAATAAACGATGCCAAAAACAGCGCAGAAAGCCGTATGCAGGAACTGACAGACCTAGAAAGCCTGCGCGAACGAGAGCTAAACGATCTGGCCTTAGAAAAGCAAGCGACCCTAGACGAAATAGAGTTATTAAAATACGAATTTGAGCGCCAAAAGGCCGAAAATACAGTAGAAATAGAAAAAAAGCGAGCCGAAGATCAGCGAAGATTTGACGAAAGCCGCAAGGACGCCCTAGAAAAACTAGAAATAGAAAAACGCAGTTTAGTAGACGAACTAAAACAGCAAAAATCCTTAATGCAACAAAGCATAAAGGAAGAGCGAAGCAAGCTAGAGCGAGAAATATCGGAATGCGAAAGCAAAAGAAACAGCCTTAAAAACGAACTAGATCAGCTTCACATCAAACTAGACACCAGCAAAGCCGAAAACGAGACAGAGCTAGAGTCCCTAAAAAGCGAAAAACTACGCGAGATAGAGGAGTTACGCTTAAAGCGCCTGCAAGAGATAGAAGAAATGCGGCAAGCCCGAATGGCCGACCTAGAGCGAGTATATCTACAGCGCACCGACAGCCTAGAGGCAGACCGCTACGACAGGTTAGAAGAGCTTTTAAAAGAGATAGAAGAATCCACCCAAAAGCTTGACGCAGTAAAAGAGGAGCGCCACACACTAAACGCAGAGATTGAGCGCTTAAAATTATCGGGCGAAAACCTAACAAAAGGCCAAGAAAAACTAACAGCACGCCTAGAGGAAGAGAACCGCAAAAAGATAGAAGAATTAAACGAAGAGCATAAGCGCGAGCTAGAGACCACAAAGGCAGAATTGGGCCGCAAAAAAGCCGCAGAGGAATCGGAACTTGCGATTTTGCGTAGCGAAAAGCAGAAGGAAATAGAGCAAAAGCGCCTGGGCGCCCTAGAAGAGCTAGAAGAAATGCGCCGGGCAAAGTTTGAAGAAATAGAGCGAAGTTTTGACAACAAAATAGAAGCCTTAGAAGCCGCCCGCGAGGAAAAGATGGCCTCTATAAACCTAGTAATAAGCGAGGTAGAGCAAGAGTTAGCCAACTTACAGCAAAAAAGGGACGAGTCTCTAAAAGAAATAGAACTAAACAAAGCCGAAGCCGCCAGAATCCAAGCAGAAAACGAGGCTACGTTAAAGCGTTCAATTTTAGAGCGCCAGACGGAACTAGAAAAGTACTCCGCCGAAAAAATAAGCGAGATAGAAGAAATATGCGCCAAGCGCCTAAGCGACGCCGACGCAAATGAAAACCGCATTCTGCGTGAGCTAAGGGCGGCAGAAAAAGCGCACAAAGAGCGCCTAGACGAAATATCCGAAGAGTTAAACGCCAAAGAGATACAAGCGGAAAATTTAAAAACAACAATGGCACAGCTAAAAAGCGACCAGACGGCAGAAATGGAGACACAAAAGCTAGAGGCCATAGAAGAGCTTTCCAAAATAAAGCATAGCAAAATGACAGAAATAGAAGCATACCTGGAAGAATACCGGGAAGAGAAGCTAAAACAAGTGCAAGCAGACCTAGACAGGCAAATAGACGCAAATCACAAGCGCCTAGATGAACTGGCAGAGCTTAACAAAAATCATCAGCTACGCGAACAAGAGCTGGAAGAGCTGGCACTAAGCCTAGAATCTGAAAAGCGCAACATAGAGATAAAAGACAAGCTATTTACCGAGTCGCAAAACGATTACAAGCGGCTGTTGGAAGAGGAAATGGGATTCCACCGCAAGGAGATGGATTTACTGGCAGAGGCAAAGGATCAGCATATAGCCTTGCTTGAGGGTAAGATGAATGCCTATTTGCAAGAGCTTGAGCAGTATAAAGAAGATTACGCACAAGAGGCCGGTAAAACTAAAACGGAATTGCTAACAGATATAGAGTATATGCAGGGGCATATAGTTAAATTGCAGAATACGCTAGGGGATAAGCCCTCGGATTCTCAGGTGGCTAATTTAGAGGAAAAAGCTAAGGCGGCGGATTCTCTTGAGAAAGAAAATAAGCAGTTATCGCAACGTTTGGCTAGTATGGAGCATGAGCGTCATAATTGGCAAATATCGGTTAATGAGATTAGCCGCTTGACGGAAGAGAAGATGATGCTGGAAGAGCGCTTGGCTAGGTTGAAGGAAGGGAACTGACTATTATAGGATGTACGGCTTGCCCCGGAGAGAGGGCTAACAATTTTTTTCTACGGCAAATCGCAACTCGCAAGGCCGGTGAGCTACGCCCACCTGCTTGCTCAAACAAGCGATTTACCGTAGAAAAAAATTTATCCACTCCTCCGGCTACTCGGGGCACTTTAACCTAACAACCACGCCCCACAAAAAAACCCAACCGGTTCGGTCCAGTTACCGGTTGGGCAAAAAACATTCACTCTACAGCTTAAAATAAGAAACCAACTGCCTGAGTACCTCAGCCTGAGAATTCAACTCCTGCGAAGCCGCGGCCGCCTCTTGCGATACAGCCGAGTTATTTTGTATTACCTTAGATATTTGCGTAATTCCATCGCTAACTTGCTCTATAGCGCCTGTTTGCTCTTTCGAGGCCACAGATATTCCGCTTATAATCTCCAAAACCGCGCCAGCGCTTTCCACTATAGCAGTCAAGGATTCAGCTGTCGCTTCCGCAATACTAGAACCCGCCTCCACACGTTGGATAGAATCTTCAATAAAGCCGGTAGTTTCAACGGTAGCTTCTTGGCTACGTCCCGCTAGGTTGCGCACTTCTTCCGCTACCACGCTAAAGCCTTTACCATGTTCACCCGCACGAGCCGCTTCTACCGCCGCGTTTAAAGATAACAAGTTAGTCTGGAACGCTATATCTTGGATAGTCTTAACGATCTTAGAAATATTGTTAGACGATTCCTTAATTTCTGTCATAGCGTCTACCATCTGCTTCATAGCGTTGTTACCCTCTTGGGCGCTATATGCAGATTTGTTCGATAGCTCGTTTGCCTCTGCCGCGTTTTCGGCGTTTTGCCTTGTTTGCTGGTTAATCATGTCTATTGTGGCGTTAAGCTCTTCTACAGAGCTTGCTTGCTCTTGGGCGCCGTTGGCTAGGTCTGCGGCGCTGGTAGAAATTTGCTTTGCTCCTGTTAATACCTGGTCAGCGGCTAGTGAAATTTCTGTCATGGTTTTATTTAGGGTGTTATTTATGTTGTTTATAGAGTTTCTAAGTAAATCAAACGAACCGGCATAGTTTCGGTTAATTCTATTACTTAAGTCGCCGTCTGCCATCTTGGCCAAAATTTCGCCCAGCTCATCAATATAAGAGGAATTTTCAGCAATTGTTTTGTCAAAATTACCGACAATATCTTTAAATATACCCCTGTAGCTTTCCACATCCGGGTCAAAACCCTCATCTCTAATTTTGCGGTCAACATCAACAAGATTATAATTACCCTTATTCATTTCGATTATTGCCAAGTTGATAACTTTTATAGGTTTTTCCACAGCTAAAGCTATGCCGTTAAGCCGGGTCATAATCTCGCGCCAGTCGCCTTTGTATTTGTTTGCGTCAATTTGGAAATCTAAATCGCCATTGACGGCAATAGCTTCAACCATCGCGTTTATTTCATTATTAATAGCTATCATGCTTGCTGTTGTTGACTCTAAGGCTTGTTCCATTGCTACCCTTTTACCAGGTAGCCGCTTTATTTCTGGCTTAAAGTTGCCGGCATTAATTTCAGCAAGTGAATTCATAAAGCCCAAAACATCGCTTACAACATTATCCATAAGCTTATTGGAACCGGCTACCATATCCCTAAAGGAATTTTCGTATTTTTCCTCGTCAATTCTGTACTCGATGTCGCCATCTACGCTGTACATTTGTTCAAACTTGGCCAAATCGTCCACTACAGACCTTATTACATCAACCAGGCCGTGTACATCGCGTACTAGGACGCCTATTTCGTCCTTAGAAATGTTTGATCTGTCTATGTTTACGTTGACATTTCCTTTGGATACATCGGATACAAGCTCAACAAGTTGCTTGATCGGCTTAAGTATGCTACTTGGTATGAAGATCGCCAGTAGAATAAAGGCAATTATACCTACAACATAAAGCACTATAATTGTAGTCATAACATCGCCGCCCACAACCTCTAAAGATTCGCGGGTTTCGCGCCATAGCTCGTAGTAGCGGTTGCTTAAAGCGGTAATGGCGGCAGTCGATTGATTGCCGTAAGGAATTACAACATCATGTAAAAGCGCTAAAGCTTCCTCATGAAAACCCTCTTCGCGAAGGCGCAGCGCCTCTGCACCGTCAAGATGCAAACGGGCATGAGGATGATCTACCGCAAAAATTAAATCCATTAAAACAGGGTCATCTATTTCGTAAATAATATCGGAATAACGCCAGCGCCCCCATATACAGGTCGTTGGGTCAAGCCCTCCCGGAAAAGGAGTGTCGAACAAAAAGGACTCTGTAATGCGGTACAGCCATACATGGTGAGCCTGCACCATATCAACAGCTTGATTGTTAGCCACCGTAAGTTCTTCCATTTGGGTTATGTAGTTTGTAATTCTGTTGATGGAATAAAAACCATACGCCCCGACTATCACCGATAAAAGAAAAACAGCAAAAAGCCCTCCGGTAATTTTGGTACGAAGTTTCATTTTCATGACATTTTTTCCCTCTCTTAATTAAGGTATATTTTTGGAATATCGATAAGTTTTCGTCGAATAAGACTTTACCATGTTCATTGTGTTAAAGTCAACACAATATGTATTAAAAAATACTAGACAAATTTTCAGTAAAAGGTGGCCTAATAACACCGCACTCTGTCACAATAGCTGTAATCAAAGAGTTATCTGTAACGTCAAAGGAAGGATTATAGACTTTTACACCTTTTGGCGCCATTGGTTTACTGTACCATTGTTCTGTCACCTCTGTGTCAGGCCTAAGTTCGATATGTATATCGTTTCCAGTTTTACATCCCAGGTCGATAGTGGAGCGTGGCCCGCATACGTAAAATGGAATGTTGTAGTGTTTAGCCAAAATAGCCACGCCGGAAGTGCCTATTTTATTGGCGGCGTCGCCGTTTGCGGCTACTCTATCACAGCCTACTAGTACGGCCTGTATTTTGCCTTCCTTCATTATAATAGATGCCATGTTATCGCAAATTAAAGTTACGTCTACGCCGGCTTCGTGCAATTCCCAGGCGCTTAGCCTTGCGCCTTGCAATAGCGGCCTTGTTTCGTCGGCGTATACCTTGAAATTGTAGCCGCGCTCTTGCCCCAGATGCATGGCAGATAGCGCGGTACCGTATTTGGCCGTCGCCAGGGCACCGGCGTTGCAGTGCGTTAGCAAGCCCCAGTTGGGCTTTAGTAGGCTAAGCGCGTGTTCGCCTATATCGTAGCAAGATTTTTCGTCCTCAGTGCAGATGGCGTGGGCTTCTTCTTCTAGGGCTGATACTATTCCGGGAATGGACTTGTCCTTCTCCATTTTTAGCCGGGCTTCCATTCTGTCAAGCGCCCAAAAGAGGTTTACAGCGGTAGGCCGGGAAGAGGCAAGATAGTCTTTGGCCTCTTTAAACTCGCTATAAAAGTCAGCGTAGTTTTGCGCCTTTATTTGAGTGGCTTTAACGTACATGGCATAGCCGGCCGCTACGCCGATAGCCGGCGCGCCCCGTACTTTTAGCATGTAGATTGCGTCCCATATCTCTTTCATTTCCTTTAGTTCAATAAAAACTGTTTCGCCCGGTAGTTTGGTTTGGTCTATTATTACCAGCGAGTTGTTTTTTAGGCTTACTGCGCGAATTGATTCTGATAGCGCCATTATTGATCATCCTCTCGTTTTTTTTTCATTATATCAAAACTTATGCTATAACATCTTCAAATTGCCTGTAAGTCCTGTAATTATCATGCCCTTGTCGCTAATCTGTCATTAGTTCAATAGCAATCCTTAATTCGTCAAGGGTCTTGTGAGTATAAACACGCTCTCCAACATCTTTGCTTTTATGCCCCATCATCATATCTATACATTTTTTATTTGCCCCAACAGAATCTAGGCGGGAGCGGAATGTGTGTCGGCACTCATGCGGTGTATGTTCCATTCCCGCTACTTTCATAATGTCGCGCCAAAATATTCTATAAACTGTGTCCACGCAATGTTTACCATTATGGGAAAAAAGGTATTTGTCACCACTCTTTAGCCTACGTTCCACTATCCCTTGTATCTTAGAATGTATCGGCACAATACGGTCTTTCCCCGCTTTAGTTTTTGTACCGCCTGTGATTGTGTTGGCTTCTAGGTTGACTTTTTCTGATTCTATGTTCAGCATTTCCGATATACGGAAGCCACTATACAGCAGAAACAGAATCGAATCTACCCAGGGCATATTTTGCATAGTCCACATGGCTTTAATTTCATCTTCTGAAAATGGGCTTT
>Ga0209755_10001388_pt1 | contig 38058 bp, 32 predicted proteins | sample TergutCo191P1_FD_187301 | JGI IMG/M metagenome (GOLD analysis project Ga0209755, IMG submission 187301) | Cornitermes sp. P1 segment gut microbial communities from Petit-Saut dam, French Guiana - Co191P1 (SPAdes) (version 2) | ecosystem: Host-associated > Arthropoda: Insects > Digestive system... | reverse complement strand
TAGAGTAGATATTCAGTTGTTTGTTACTGGTATTTCTTAACATGTGAATCAGCAGCTCCTTTTTGTTTGGTTCTTGGGTTTTTGTCGACTACATTATACCATATCGGGGCTGCTTTTTCTATTGCTATTTCTATGTTTTTAAGACATTATTGCCTTTTTTTGTTTTGTGCCTATTATGATTAGTTTCAGCAATGGATTCTGCGACTAACGCACAGAATGACAGTTAGTTTAGACTTTTTCAGTGGTCTCGAACCGTCCCCCTGTCCGCTCACTCCCAAAACTGCGGGTTAAGCCCTTCCAGACCGAAAGGTGTTCCGGTGAATATTCCCGTGCCGGTTTCAATGTCGCTCTCATCAAACGGGTCATCTATAATGCCCAATTCAATGTCTTCGGCATTAATAGGCTCCGCTGAAACGGAATTGATGTGTAAGTCATCTGAGGTGGAAACTCTTACATTATAGATAAGTCCGTCAATATCCACATACCAGTCCATTGAGTGTATTAATCTTACGCTATCGTCATTTAGATGCTGAATGAATTCATCAACTGACCAAAAGAAATCCAAGCCCACACGGATACTTAAAATCACTCCGTCAATCTTTGTAAAGTCCCCGATAACACCACCTGCTATCCTGTCTGACTTCCTTGTTAAATAACGCTCAACTTCTAAAAGTGTATCGCCTACATGTATTCCGCGGATTATGTATTCGGGGTTTCTGTCTACTGCGGAATCTACGTCTTCATCCTCCGGTACATCCGAATCTGCCTCGTCCGAATCTGTCTCGTCGTCCGGCTCTGATGCGTCGGAAGTATCAACATCTCCATTAGTGGCACTAACATCATTACTCTCACCATCATCGCCCTCTACGCTTGCGTTATCCGGCATCATGTCTTCATCGTAATTTCCGGAAGCCAAATCACCACCGGAAGTATCTGCCTGCATGGCAGGGATATCATCGCCTGAATCAGCAACGAGCAAACCACCGCCAAAAAGACCAAAACCGAGCGGGTCAAATAACAAAACTACGGCTGCTGCTGCAAGCAAAACAAACACTACCGCGCCGATAATTATAAAAAGCAGCTTGCTATTTTTTGGCTTATCTTTTTTCGGATTTTCACCTGCCTCTGCTTCCATCCCCGCTGTTTCTATTTCCGCTATCTCTAAATCCACCGCATCTTCATCTTCCGGCGTCACTATTTCTTCCGCTTCCACTTCTTCTGCTGCCGACTCTGCTTCCGCTTCTTCAGGTGCTTCTGTTTCTGTTTCCGCCGCTTCTTCAGCTTTTCCCTTTTTCGGGTGTTTCTCTTTTTTCGGCTTCTCTTTCTTGGGTTTTTCACTCTTCGCCGCAGCTTTTTCTTGCTTTTTTTGACTGGCATTACTGAAAATAGCGGAAACCTTTTCCTTTATACCGCTGAACGCATTGCCTTTTTTAGCTGTTTCATCATCCGGCACCGCAGTGCTGACAGTGTCAGTCTCAGACTCCGGCTGACTGCTTGCGGAGGGTGATTGATTTGCTTCCATGACTCCTTCTCTCGGTGGTTGCGTTGGCTCTTGCGGTGGCAAAGGCGGGAAAAAATTCTCCATTTCTGACAGATTGACCCATGTGGTCATTCCGGCACAAATGAATTTTGTCTTTCCCGTGATTTCTCCATTATCGTACATTCTTTGAACATCTGCTTCTGACATGGGCCCGTGTTGTTTGCCATTTATGCCCAGATAACAGTTTTGTTTTTGATCAGCCATATGTATCAGACTCCTCTTTGCACTAATTCCACCTATAACGTGACAGCGTCATCTTCCGTCAAAGGCGGTGATGCAAAAGACTCTTCCGGTAGCGCTAGATCCTCTGCCTCATCCGGTGGTAACGGTGGAGGTACAAAATCTGCTTCATCGTCAGGCAGCGGCGGAGGTACAAAAGCTTCTTCCTCCTCCGGCAGCGGCGGAGGTACAAAATCTGCTGTTTCTTCCTCCGGTGGAAGTTCAGATGCAAAATCTGCTACTTCTTCCTCCGGTGGAAGTTCAGATGCAAAATCCGCTACTTCTTCCTCCGGTAGAAGCTCAGATGCAAAATCTGCTACTTCTTCTTCCGGCAGAAGCGAAGATGCAAAATCCGCTATTTCTTCCGACAGTGTCAATGCATCCGGTGATGCTTCCTCTGCGGATGCAACGCCTACACCTGAAAGCAGGCTTGAAATTGCCTCTATTTTTCTCATATCTTCCCGAATTGTATCGGTAAGTTCGGCAAACTTCATTTCTATGGAGCTTACTATGCTCTCGTACTCTCCTGAATTTTCTAAAGTGAGAGTGAGCTCCGCTCCACTGACTTTTGACGTTGCCGCTAAAATATCGCTCCCTTTTTCGGACAACAAATAGGAAATCGTCTCCACTACATTCATGTTATACTGAATATTGTCGTTAATATCGAAAATTCCCATTGCGATATTTTCTATTCTGTTTTCGGATGCGCCCGTTGCCGATGTGTCCATTACGTTTAACATCTCCCTTAATATATCTTTTGAAGGCATAAATTCACTCCCTCTTCTAGATTGCACTATATTACCACAATACGTATGGAAATACAAGGTGAATCAACTCCCTATTTACAGATACAAAATTTCTGCTATACTGTAGCACATGAAGAAAACTATTTATTTTGACAATGCAGCATCTACTGTGGTTCTGGAAGAGGCTGCGGAGGCTATGCTCAGGGTTATGCGAGAGGACTACGGTAACCCCTCCTCCATGCATGAACAAGGACGCAAGGCGTTGAGTGCACTTGATTTGGCGCGAAAAAATGTTGCCGAAGCACTGGGCGCAAAGGCAAAAAATGTGTTATTCACATCGGGCGGTACAGAAGCAAACAATCTCGCCATATTCGGCACGGTTGAAAGACTCTCTCATCGTGGTAAACACATTATCACATCGGCAATTGAACACTATGCCGTTTTGAAGCCGATAAAAAAATTGGAGACAACAGGCTTTGAAGTCTCCTATCTGATGCCGGATAAGACCGGATGTATTACAGCAGACGCTTTTGCCGCAGCACTCCGTGACGACACGGTTTTTGCAAGCGTTATGCTTGTAAATAACGAAATTGGCACAAAAAACCCCGTTAAAGAATATGCCGACGAAATAAAACGTCGAAACCTGGGCACCATTTTGCACACTGACGCAGTTCAAGGACTATGCAAAATTCCGTTCTCTGTTTCATCGCTCGGTGCAGATCTTGTTGCCGTTAGCTCTCACAAACTCCACGGACCCAAAGGCGTTGGGGCACTCTATGTCTCTGACAGAGTTAAACTCTCGCCGCTGCTTTTGGGCGGCGCACATGAAAACGGAAAACGTGCAGGCACGGAGGCACTCCCTGCCGTTGTAGGATTCAGCGAGGCCGTAAGACTTGGCTTTGCGGAGCTTTCCGACACCTCCGCAAAAGTCAGAAAGCTGCGAGAACATGCTGTTGATTCCATCAAGGAAAGGCTGACCGATGCGGTTTTTGTGGGCACAGGTGATTCTCCGTTTTTATTATGTTTATCGCTCCCCGGCTTCAAGGGTGAGGTTTTGATGAATTATCTCGACGGTGAGGGCATTTGTGTATCACGAGGCTCGGCTTGCAAAAAGGGTTCCCGCAGCCGCATTCTTGAAGCTATGAAGTTAAATAATAGCGTTATTGATGGCGCTTTGAGGGTGAGTTTTTCAAAATACAACACAGAAGATGAGGTTGAACTTTTTGTTGACGCTTTGGTTAACGCTACAAAAACACTACTGAAATCCGGCAGATAGATGGGCTGTCTGCGACAGGTTTAGCCGGAGAAAACCTCAATTATCCTCCGGCACTTGCTTAGGCGGATTTTTTTGCTTTTCAAGTGGAATCCATGTTTTCAATATTTCATTTAACTTGTTAACAGCAATGGGTTTTGAGAGAAAATCGTTAAACCCGCTCTCTAAAAACATCTCTTTTGCGCCCGTAATGGCATTTGCAGTCAGCGCTATAATCGGCAAGTCGGCATGTTTTCCGCCCATTTCCCGAATAAGGCGTACCGTCTCAACGCCGTCCATACCGGGCATCATGTGATCCATAAGCACCAGGTCATAGTCTGCCGCTTGCACCGCTTTTATTGACTCCTTGCCACTGTGGCAAAGCCCGACATTCACGCTGTAAGGTCTGAGCAACCCTTCGGCTACCATCAGATTTACCTTAACATCATCAACAATCAAAATCCTTGCATCAGGAGCAACAAAATACTCAAAATGCAAATCAATTTCGTCGAAAGCTGTGTCTATGCCCAATAAAATATTAACAATAGGAAGAAAATAAATAGGCATAATAAGGGCATAAAGATTTTGTTCGCGCCTTGCCTCAATATAATCCGTCATCATTATTACCTTTGTCTCGGGGGAAATATGCTCAGAAATACGCAATGATGAATAAGCCAAGTAATCTTCCGCAAATATGTAATTCCACTTTTCCGCCGAAATTTTGTCACGCAACTCATTGTCGCCTGAAACTACATGACACTTCACGCCCAAGTCCTCCAATGAGCGGACCGCATATTCCGCATATATTGCGGTTTTACCATATATAAGCGCATTTTTGTTTTTAAATTGTCCGCGCAAACCACAAAATACAGTCTCCGTTTTTGTTTCACGAACTTCCTGCGGCAGTGTGATTGTAAACTCACTGCCTATCCCGTATTCACTTGTTACTTGAATGCTTCCTCCCATGAGGTGCAGAAGGTTTTTCGTAATTGAAAGCCCGAGACCGCTTCCCTCCACGCCTATGTTTTCTTCCAAATCAAATTGATTGAAGTCTTCAAAGAGATTTTCCATATCCTCCGGCTTCATGCCTATACCGGTGTCTTTAATTTTTATCGTCAGCAAAATAGTATTCGGTAACGTTTGTTCGCCTGTGATATCAAGTGAAAAATATCCGGATTTTGTATATTTAAGTGCGTTTGATAAAACGTTCAGCAACACTTGACGGAAACGCACCTCGTCTCCAAAAAGCTCATTTGGAATGTCGTGTTGCACATATACGGCGAAATGTAACCCGGGGTTAGATATACGCACTTTAGTTATGCTGACGACATCTTTAATTAGAGAGTGGAAAAGATATTCCCTGCTTATAATCTCCAGTTTTCCGCTTTCGATTTTCGAGAAATCCAATATGTCGTTTACTATTGACAGGAGATAATCGCCGGAATTTCTGATTGTCAATGCCTGGTCGCGGGTTTCTCCGGGCAGGTCTTTATGCAAAATAAGCTCTGACATACCGATAATAGCTGCCATAGGTGTGCGTATTTCGTGACTCATTTTTGCCAGAAAATCGCTTTTTGCTTCGTTGCTTTTTTCTGCCACTACAAGGCGCTGCTCGGCTTGCCTTGACTTATCCACTTGACGCATGGTTGCTAAAAATACCGCAGTTGCCTGGCATAGCGTAAAAAGTAACATTGCCACCCCTGTGAGCTGGAAAGGCGGAGTTATGAAAAGTTCATCAAGTGTGAAGTAAAATACATCAATCACCGAAGAGAAAAGGAACAGCGCCACGCCGACAAGGAATAAGCCTTGCTCAATATTGATGTTGCGAGCCTTTGCAACAAGGCGAAACAGCACATAAATTATCGAAAGCCCATAAAATACAAAGGAGCCCAAAAGAACATGACTCATCAGTATCGTGTCGGCAAATAAGTAAAGCACAACCAGCCCTGCTGAAAAAACATTTATACCTCTAATCAGGGGTTTGTGCAAAAGCCCCGGGAACAACTCTTTTATAATAGCCAAAATCAACACTGCAGTCATCGGGACGCTTATGTATTCCAAGCGGAATTTTGTCTGCCAATCCAGCCATGGCACAAGCAAGGAGAACACTCTTCCTCCCGTCACACCCATGCGCACAAGCCATACCAGGCAAAAAAGTGCGGCATACAGCATACTGCGATTGCCCTTAAGCGTGTAATAAACCAAAAATAAGATTAAAGACAAAACGAAAAAGCTGCCCATTAAGATGTTTGTTCTAAAGTCCGTAGCATTGGCTTCATCGGAAATGACAATTCCGCCGCCAACGAACCATTCACTATGCACCCCACCTCGCCTATGTACAAAATTTGTGGACTGCTGTACTATTTCGATAACGCCCCCCACACCCTGCGCGGTGAACGAAATTCTGCCTGTGTTGGGAATATCTTCTCTCCGATTATGTCCCGGTCTGCCTATCTCCAGCATAAAATCGCCATTGACATATAGCCTGTGAGAATAATCAAGTGACGCCCGTGAAAACGAAAACCAACTTTCTTCCGGCACAAGAATACGCAATCGGCTTGTGAGGTATGTTTCATCCCTTGTGGATCTGAAAACAACTTCATTTGCCCTTGCGTCAAATTCTTCCGGCGTGAGCAGTGCATTCGGTATAAAAGGTGCATATCCGCCCAGACTTACACTAGAGTTTTCAAAGTCAATATCACGAATATCCCAAACTCCGTCTTCTCCATACACAACTTGTTGTGGAAGTGACGACGTATCAGTGAATAATACAAAAAATGCTAAAAATATGAGTGGCACAAAAGCAAATTTAATACACTTTGAAGCCGTTTTTACTATTTTTCTCCTCATTAAGACCCCCTTTGCTTAGAATGACGATGAAATTCAAAGCCCATCAAAAAGGCATCATAATAGCATATTACTTACCCATATATCATTATAATATTTTCCCATCTGTTAGTCAATATCTGATTTCAATAAAATTATATTTTTGTGACCTTTTTGTGACATTTGTTTAAAATCTTTCGCATTGCATTGTACACTATTTCCTGATATAATTCAATAGCTTCTATGTTGTAAGAGCTACAAAAATTATGAACCGGAGATAAATACATTGAAATTTAAAAAAACACTCTTAAAGCTCACTATTGTGTTGCTGATTCTCTTTCCGATGTTAGCCGCTTGTGCTTCCCCTGAACCGGCCGCTACACCCGCAGCACCGGAGGATGAACCTGTGCAGTTTGAGACACCAACTCCACGACCTGAGCGGGAAGACCCCCCCGAGCCGGAGGAAGACGAAACCGAAGATGTGCCCGATGATGACTTTGAAATGCCGGAGCGCGGTACATGGGACGGCAGTATTTATGAAAGTGAATTTTTAGGTTTACGCTTTGTTATGCCAACAGGTTGGATTTCCCTAAGCGATGATGAGATAGCAGAAATCTTGGGGCTGGGCGGCTTTGGTGAGCTTGGCTCTTTGACCGCCAATGTTTCACACGAAATGATGGCAGCTAACTTTATAACAAACGAAACTGTTCAGATTTTATTTGAGCGGGGCGCAAGCGATGTCACCATAGAAGAAGCTCTCCAAAATGCCGCTATGGGTGCTGCTGTTGGCGGCGGTGAAGTTTTTGATATTTACGGCACTACAATAATTGGTTCTTATGAATATCACTCATTTGGAAGTATCGTTGATTTGGGTGATTTCGTAATGTTAAACCAGCAGTTTCTCAGAATTCAAGATGATTTTTTGATTGCTATAAACATATCACTTATAAGTGATGTTGCCGATGTCAGTGATACTACCATTGATGATATCCTCGCTCTTTTCAGCGATTTATCCGAACCTGCCCCCGAGATTGATGAAATAGAGGTTGCCGAAGTGCTTCTGGGCACATGGGATTGGGACTGGGACGACTCTTACTCTTACGTTTTTCTTCCCGACGGAACAGGTACACGCGGTTTTCCGAATGCGCTTGAAGACATAACATGGTTCACAGATGGCGACCATCTTGTAATAAGTAATTTAGAGAGCTGGACTTTCAATATTGTCGATGACGTTTTGACCATCACCAGCAGACAAGTCCCCGGTCTGGCTTATAGCTACATACGCAGACCATAATGCTTAATCAATTTTCGAGAACTGAATTAATTTTTGGAAAAGACGGCATGGCACGGCTTCACGCCTCCAGAGTTGCTGTATTCGGCATAGGCGGTGTCGGCGGCTATGCCGTTGAGGCTCTTGCTCGTAGTGGCGTGGGCTTTCTTGACCTGTTTGACGATGATAAAATCTGTCTCACAAATCTTAACAGACAGCTCCACGCAACACAAAAAACTATAGGTATGTACAAGGTTCAAGTAGCTGCAGAGCGGGTTTTGGAAATCAACCCGGACGCTGTTGTCCGCTCTCACAGATTGTTTTATCTTCCCGAGTCGTCGGAGCAGGCTCCGCTTACTGAGTATGATTATGTAATTGACGCTATTGATACCGTAGCCGGAAAGATTGAGCTTGTAATGCAGGCGAAAAAGTATAATGTGCCGATAATTTCTTCCATGGGTGCAGGAAATAAGGTAGATGCTTCGGCTTTTGAAGTTGCTGATATTTATGATACTTCGATTTGCCCTCTTGCCAAAGTGATGAGGCACGAACTTCGTAAACGTAAGGTGGATAGCCTTAAGGTGGTTTATTCAAAAGAAGTCCCGCTGTCTCCTGCAGAGGATTTGTCTGCCAGCTGCAATAAAAACTGCGTTTGCCCACCGGGCACAGCACGTAAATGCACGGTTAGGCGGCAAATACCCGGCAGCAACGCTTTCGTCCCATCTACTGTCGGACTAATCATCGCAGGCGAGGTAGTGAAAGATTTGCAGTTTCAAGTGCTGTAATTTGGTGTTGCATTTGCTCTTGATTGACCGCATTGGTCAGCGCAGTTTCAGCCGTAATATCCCCCTTTTTCAAAAGAGTCAATATGTAGGAATCCAGCGAAATCATACCCTCCGAAGCTGATGTCTGGATTACTGCGTTTATTTGGTGTGTCTTACCCTCGCGCATGATATTTCTTATCGCCGAATTGACATTCATAACTTCAAAGGCAGGTATTGTTTTTCCGCTTGTATTTTTTATCAGCCGTTGAGTCACAACAACTTTCAGCGATATTGAAAGTTGCACACGTATCTGCTGTTGTTGTGCAGGCGGGAAAATGTCGATAATCCTGTCGATGGTATTTGCAGCACCTATTGTGTGCAATGTTGAAATAACCAGATGCCCGGTTTCGGCTGCTGTTATTGCTGTCCTCACTGTATCATGGTCGCGCATTTCTCCGAGAAAAATAATGTCGGGAGATTGCCGCAGAGCAGCTCTAAGAGCGTCTGTATATGAATTAGTATCAGTGAAAATCTCGCGCTGACTGACAAGACTCTTATTATCCTTATGCAAAAACTCTATAGGATCTTCAAGTGTTATAATATGTGAATTTCTGGTCTTATTTATAGCATCAATGACACATGCAAGGGTGGTGGATTTTCCGCTCCCTGCAGGACCTGTGACAAGTGCAAGCCCGTTTATTTCCTTTGCAATATTCATAACTGCATCGGGAATATTGAGTGCTCTGTAATCGGGAATCTGAAACAATACCACGCGGATGATGGCTGCAAGCGTGCTGCGTTGACGATAGGTGTTTACGCGAAATCTTGCCACCCCCGGAAGTGTCACCGGAAAATCATCGTCGCCGGAATCATTATATTTTTCCATGGGTCGTTTTGCCAGCTCATACAAACTGGAAATCAACACCCCTGCATCGTCAGGCGTGAGAGATTCTCCCTCTTGCGCAACAAGTGTGCCATCTATCTTGAAAGTTACTTTACGCCCGACACCAATGAAAATATCAGAGACCCGCATCTCAACTGACCGCTTCAAATATTCGAGGATTACTTCTTTTCCATCAATCATCAAACTACTCTCCCACCCATACATTCAATCCGGGACTATACTCCCAATCATCAATATTAATCATACGCCAACTGAGAATAGAGTATGTATCTTCAAAAAAAGCCAAATGCACATAAAGTGCTTTATTATCAGAAATGTGGCAATAGAAATAAATAGTTTCCATATCGAGTTCTTCAACCCATCTTGTGTTTATGTTAACGCCGCGGAGACTTTCCGGATATGTATCAACAGCCACAAGGTCAGCAAGGATAAGCTCAGCGAGAGAATCTGCTTCATAGTAACCGACAACAAGACTCACTTCGGCATGGACAAGCGCATCGTCGTTTGATGCAACTACCAAAGTTATTAGCGAAAACACCGTCATGCAAAGCACAGCAAACACAAGCACAATAGATGCACTGCCAATACCAACACCACCCCTGTTTGCCATGATTCCCCTCTTTCTTCTACACATTTAACACCCGTGCCACCAGAGGGAAAGAAACCAACGAATCACCGACCACCCGTGACACAGAAAGCTCACCCATAACAAGACCGAAAGCAGACACCTCACTAAAAGCAACCTCGCTTGTTATGTGCAACACAAAACCATCTGCCTGTGCAAACGAAACCACCTGCCATTGCCTATCATAAAACACGCTGACCAAAACTCTTTGACTCTCATCAACACTGACTGAACCACCCGCCATATCCGCAACAGCCCCGAAGTCGCCGCCGGTAGCCTTAAAAAACTCAGCACTACTTTGTGCCTCAATAAGCGCGCGAGACGTATCACTGGAATCATGTGCCATAAAAAAAGACGAAGCCAAAATACTAATACAGGTGACAGCACAAATAGCAAAAACAGCGATAACTATTAATTGTTCAATCAAAAATAAAGTAGACTTGCTGCGAGAACTAATTGAAAACACCCCCCTGCATCGAACGAGCTGAAAGCAACAAACTAAGGTTTTCTGTCGAGACCCGTATAAGACCGTGCGAAACCTCTTCAAACTGTACATAATCAATCGGCGTGACTCTCATACCAACCGCACCTGACAAATCCAGTGTTGCATCAGCAAAAAGCTCATTTAACCAACCATCCCTGCTGAAAATAACAGTCCTAAACTGCCTCTCTCCAATCATCTCGTATATGAACAAAGCAGAACTACCATCAAACTCACCAACCGAAAAACCACCAAGATTATCTGACGTTATCGCCTTTGTGCGAACATAAGAAAGCACAAAACGCTCATTTTCGCCACCCCGAGAAATCTCATGAATATTTCTATAAATTCCGGCACCAAGCATCAAAACCATCAAAATGGAAAATGCAAAAACAGAAAAAACAATCAACACAAAGATTGTATCTAAACTGCGCCCTCTTTTTAATTTTGTCCTTTTGTAAATCATTTGCGGCTCTCCGGTCCGGTACGCATAAATTTATTCAAGCGATAACACTGTTATTTCAGGAAGAATATTTGAAGCAAAAATCCTGTAATGAACAATAAAACGATCTCTGTCGATATGTATCCCGAAATGTTTTTCAATATGTTCAATGCTCTCGGGATATCTGCCCTCTATAGCATAAGCCATAACAACAGCACGGCGGATACTATCCTCCAAAGTGCGAATACCCTCCGCTCTGCTTGCATATTCAGTATCGCGAAGCCCAAAAATAATCATGGAGATTATAAAAGCCGTAAAAAGAATGGGCAACAAAGCAGCCTTTAAAAAATCAAACGGATTTTTCCGATAAATACTCTTATACATAAAAATAAATCCCTAACAAAGTAGTGTAGCAGTTGAAGTGCAGCTTGCGATAGCGGTGCGAAGTCCAGCAGCTGACGCGCAGCTTGCGAAGTCTTTACAAGAACGTTGCAAAATATAGCAGTTGAAGTGCAGCTTGCGGAGTCTTTTTTTTGATAGCGGTGCGGAGTCTTTTTTGCGAGAACAGTGTAGACGAATACGCTGGCTCGCAAAAAAGCGGAGCAAACTGCACGTCAGCTGCGGGAGGTAAGCGGGGGCGAAGTCTAGCCAATTGCCGTCATAATCCCCATGAGCGGAAGCATAACGGACAAAAGAATTACACCAACAACAACAGAAGACAAAATAACAAGAGTAGGCTCAACACCGGCAACGATGCGGTCAATGCTGTCCCTAACGCTTATATCACTCCTGCGGGCAATCTCAGCCATAGCAAAATCAGCCCTGCCGCTGACACTGCCGACAGACAACAACTTAGCCTCCTGTACAGACAAAATCCCGGACACACACAAAGCCTCCGAAAGCGTTCTACCCGACTCCAAAAGCCCCACACACACCTTATGCCTCTCACTAACCGCACGAGAACCACCGCTGACCCTTGCAGCCAAATCAATAGAATCAGCTGTATCCATGCCGCTGGCCATAGCGAGAGTGAGCGCAAAAACGAAACGAGACGAAGCCATGCGCCCGAAAATACCCATACCACCCCACCTGTCAGCAAAAGCACGAGCTAAACCCTTGCGCACAGGCACAACAAACCATAACACGAGCAAAAAAGCGAAAACAAAAGCAAAAACTACAGCAATACCGGCAACAGCATTGCCGAGCCAACCGCCAAACTGCATAAGACGGACAGCGAGAGGATCCATTTGAGTACCGAGACGCGCGTAAATATCGCTGAAAATAGGAAGAACCTGCACAATCAAGATAAGCACGACTGCAATCATGAGAAAAAGCAAAATCGCCGGATAAAGCACAGAATTCTTTATTGTGACAGAAAGCCTGGACTGCCGCTCATAGTGCTCAGCCAGAGCGGACAGCGTCTGAGTGAGCCTCCCGGTTCTCTCGCCAACCTCAATCATATGAATCATGTATTTCGGAAAAACACCTGCTCCCTCAAGGGCAACAGAAAAAGAGTTGCCGAGAAAAAGCGTATCATACAAACTTTGCAATACCCTCTTTGACTCGCCCACATCCTTGTCGTCGTGCAAAACCTGCACACTGTCACCGACAGTAAGACCCGCATCAAGCAACATTGCAAGCTCGGTGCAAAACATGGACAAATAAATGTTATTAAGAATTTTCTGCTTCACAGCACAACCCCACTTCCCCGATTCTTACAATTATAGAATTCAGTGGTGAAGTTTGCAAGTCGTTATTCGTTAAAATTAAAACAGAAATTTCACAACATAATTGCTTCCATCGCCCACAAATTCCTGCAAAGCTTCGGAATTACCCGCCGTAGACTCAAAGGTGGGATCCATGAGCGTCCATGTATCTCCATCAAAAAAAATCACTCCGTTTATCCAGCCTGTCTCCTCTGAGTGGACATTAATCCAAGCATGATAAATCTCTCCGACATACCCAAAAATCATCTTAGTCGGAATGCCCTGACTTCTGAGCATTGCCGTCATAACAGCGGCATAGTCAAAACAAATGCCGGAACCTCTTGCAAGTACATCGTCCAAAATAGGTATATATCCGACTATGTAACCGTCTACGATGCCCTGCGCAAACTCTCTGTCGTATGTAATGTGTGTTGTAACGAAATTGTAAACCTCAGTGATTTTATCCAGAAAATCAGACTTTCTCGCAACGAGTTCGGCAGCAACTGCAACTACATCGCAGTCCTCTGTAAAGTTTACATATTGGTTTGGACGTAAAAACGGAGCAAATTCATCCACAAGCCTGACATCAAAAGACAGAGAGAGCACAATCGCAAACTCAGTGCCGCGGGCTTTTTCAAGCACCATGACTGTATATTCCCCATTGCCATCGGAAAGAGGAAATACTTCAAACTCTCCGTCCGTATTCAGCCTGTAATTGTACGCAACACCTGTCGGACCCTCTACTCGCACACGAAGCGACTTATCAGCTTGCGTATGCCACTTAGCCATTATATAGCCATCTTCTTTATTTGAAAAATCTACCAAAGCAAAATCGTTGGCTTCAACGAGAACGCCTGAAGCCACCGGTGTGAGAACTATAGCCCTGGCAGGAGCGGAATCAACGTTTACCACATCAGACTCCGGCGTGCCTTGCGCCGTATCGACAGGGTCGCCAAAAGTCTCGTGAACAAGCAAATCATCACATGAAACGAGCAATCCTACAGATAAAACGGCGATGAGTATGATAATGATGATTTTAAAATGCCTGCCCATGCGAAACCTCCCCAAGAACCAACCCCTTGCATTGTATCACACGCTAAATATAACATCAAGGCAGAATTCATGCGCTACTACAGCACTTTTAAGACTTATGTCCATGTCTCAGCGCAGCCATCAGAACAGTGACATTTGGCTTGTATCGGGTAAGCTTCGGAGAGCTCCTATGCTTTTTAGCTGTGCCATGATATTTTTGTTGACGCTCTGACATGCCGCCAAAATTTCCTCTTGGGAGATAAAATCTCTGTGCTTTCGTTGCTCTGCTAAGTCAAATGCCGCTGTCTCGCCAAGTCCGCTCAGTGCCACAAAAGGCGGACGCAGTTTTGTTTCATCGACCATAAGAAACTTATCGGCATCTGACTCATATATGTCAACATTTACAAACTCAAAACCACGCTTATAAAACTCATAGCAAGCTTCCAGAGTCGTCATTTGCTCTTCGTCTTTTGCTGTGCTTGTATCCGCATTTGCTTGCAATGCCTCTATTTTACGCCTTACTACGTCAATACCCTTTGTCATAGTCTCTGCCGCAAAAGTCTTTCTGCGCCTGTGAAAGTGAGCGCTGTAAAACGCAAGCGGACGGTGAACCTTGAACCATGCTATACGAAAAGCTATATCTACATAGGCGACGGCATGTGCTTTTGGAAACAGATACTTTATCTTATTACATGAATCTATATACCACTGCGGAACACCGCGTTGTTTCATTTCCTTGTCCAAATCGCCGGGTATACCCCTACCCTTGCGTATGCTCTCGGAAACCTTAAACGCCACCCTGTCAGTCATACCTTTTGAAATCAGATATAACATAATGTCATCGCGGCTGCTTATGGTTTCGTGAATTGTGGCTGTTTCACTTTCAATCAAATCCAGTGCATTACCCTGCCAAACATTTTCGCCGTGAGAAAAACCGGAAATTCTGACCAGAGCATCGAAGTCTCTGGGCATTGTGTCGCAGAGCATTTGGCGTGTAAACGGCGTGCCGAATTCCGGTATGCCGATTGAACCTGTTTTCCCTATTATCGGGTCATCCTCGGGTAATCCCATAACGGCAGGGGATGTAAAAAGAGCCATAGTATCAGGGTCATCGAGCCTTATATCATCTGCGTTTACGCCTGTCATGTTTTCAAGCATTTTGAGCATTGTCGGGTTATCATGCCCCAAAACATCCAACTTTATGAGGTTATCTTCCAAAACCTTATAATCAAAGTGCAGCGTTGTCACGCCTTTTTCTTTATCATTAGCGGGATATTGAGCGGGGCAAAAGTCAGACACTTCCATGTCCTGAGGAATAACAATTAACCCACCGGGGTGCTGACCTGTCGTAACCTTAACTCCCACCAAACCACTGAGCAGCCTGTTTTCCTCTGCTTTTGTCGCAGTTTTTCCGACAACTTCCAGATATTTTTTTGTTAAACCATATGCTTTTTTCTCTTTGAGCGTACCTATTGTACCCGCTCTGAAAACATGTATTGAGCCGAACATTTCGTAAACGTAGTTGTGCGCCTCTGTTAAGCTGTCACTTGCAATATTGAGGTCAATATCAGGCACCTTGTCTCCGTCAAAACCCATGAATGTTTCAAACGGTATGTTAAACCCCTCTTTTGAATACAGTTTGCCGCACCGTGGACAGTTTTTATCCGGCATATCAGGGCCGCAGGTGTAGTCCTCAGAGTTGGGAGTATCTACACAAGGAAACTCCGATATCTTGCAGCTACTGCATCTATAGTGGGCGGGCATGGGATTTACTTCTGTTACTCCTGCGAGGTGCGCCACCATTGATGAACCTACACTGCCCCTTGAACCAACCCGGCTTTTTTGCTCTTTCAAATACGCCACAAGTTTCTGTGCCGCCATATAAATTACACCGTAACCCAATCTCAAAATATCGTGCAGCTCATAATCTATACGATCTTGCACTATTTTCGGGATATCGTCTCCGTATAGCTCTATGCATTTGTCATGCACCAGCCGTTTGAGGTCTTCCGTGCTGTTTTCGAGTTTTGGCACACACAGTTTCTTATCCGTTGGCAGTGGACTTACTTTCTCACACATATCGGCTATCAATTGGGTGTTTCTCACCACTACCTCGTGTGCCGTTTCCGCTCCCAAATAGCTGAATTCTTCAAGCATTTCATCTGTCGTTTTAAAGTAAAGCGGCAGCTTACTTGTGGCATCACTGTAGCCCTTTGAAACTTGCATAATTTGACGATACGCTTCATGTTCAGGCTCCAGAAAATGCACATCACCCGTTGCAACAACAGGGATTTTTAGTTTTTTACCAAGTTTAATGACTTTTTTGTTGAGTTCACGCAGTTCATCATCCGAGCTTATGTCAAACTTATCGCTCGTTAGCATGAAGCTGTTGTTACATATCGGCATTATTTCAAGATAATCGTAAAACGACGCAAGTTTCTCAATTTCTTCTTCACTTTTCTTGCGAACAATCGCCTCAAACACCTCTCCGCTCTCGCAAGCAGAGCCTATTATCAGACCCTCTCGTTGCGCAACAAGCTCGCTTTTGTTGATTATCGGTCGTGAGTTAAAGTTTTCAAGATGGCTGTTTGTAACGAGCTTATAGAGATTTTTTAGACCAATTTGATTTTTCACAAGCAACGTGATGTGGTTATACTTGCGTTTCATTTCCCTTGAATCATTGTAAAAATAGCCCTCTACGCCATAGATTATTTTTATATCGCTCTTAAGCATTGCCGCCGTTCTGGCTGCTTCCGGGAACGCTTGCAAAACACCGTGGTCTGTTATGGCAATCGCAGGATGACCCCACATTGCTGCTTTTTTTATCGCATCTGCCGTGTCAGTAAGTGCGTCCATATCCGACATTTTAGTGTGCAAATGAAGCTCGACTCGTTTTTCATCCGCAGTGTCCTGCCTCTGCTCCGGCTCATATGGCACAATGTTCTGAGGGTCGAGTATAACGTCTTGGTCAAACTTACTTATCCCAAGAGTACCTGTTACTATCAGATGCATACCTTGCTTTATATCCCCTGCCAGCTTCTCGCCCTTTGCCGTCTCTGCGACATCTTTGCCAAACATAAATTTTGTGACCGTAATCGAGCCTGTATAGTCAGTTATGTCGAAATTTATAAGCCATGACTTGCTTTTTTCGATAAATCTGGTTCTGACGGCAAACACCTCACCCTGCACTGTTACACGCCCAAGGTCAAGAGTCACATCGCTGAGTGGTATGGGTTTTGCCTTGGTCACTCTGCCAAAAATAGCGGGGTTGGCTGATTTGGATTGGTTTGGTGGTTTTGGTTTGGTGGTGCGCCCATTGGGCTTAGCAGATGAGGGACTTTTTGCAGGTGCGGGGTCTACCTTACCCGCTCGACCGTTAATGCGGCTTTCATCACCTGCGGAGAGTATGGGGAGCGCAGGCGAGCCGGGATTGTCGTCGGAAAACGATGCCCCGGCTGTGGCTGTTATTGCCACAGTTTCCAGCCCGAATTCGCTTTTAATCAGCTGCTCTAAAACTGCTATTTCAAACGGAGGCACGGCAATTGCAAGGGTAATGGTAAGGCTCATCGTTCCCTTTTCATTATTTATCAGCACAGAAATAACACGCGCCGCACTGTAGTCGGAGGCGATGCGCGTGTTATTTTTAATAAACGGAAACATTTCGTAAAGCGGTACCGGATTCAAATTTGCCCCTCCAAAATCAGTATGCTGTCATAAGCTCATACTATCATAGTTTTGGACGCTTGACTAGGGGGTAATCTGACTAACTTGCATTTCTTGTTTCCAGAGTAACTATTATGTCACTTATTAAAATGTTTATTTCACTCTGTGAAAGAATCCTGTCCTTTCTTATGTCGCGGGCAATTGATTCGGTGATTGCCTTGCGCTTCATCTGCCGCGTAACTTTTTTGATTAATTTGTTGATTTCGATTTGAGTGAGAACCGCACCGTTATTAATCTCCTTAGCAACTTTTTCCGGGAGAGGTGCATCCTGAATGGTTTTTGAGAGGTCTTCAATAATTGCGTCAATCTCTAATTGTGTGAGAACTCGTTCCGAGCTCTTTCCTGCTAAAACTTCGTCGAGAATATCTTCCGGGGCAGCCATGGTGTTTAATCTTTTTGTCATTTCTTCTATAATGACATCAATTTCTTCTTGTGAAAGTACACGCTCTTTCAAATTCGTCAACCCCTTTCGTTATTTACCTCGAAAGTACCGACTTTTCTTGTACTTCCTTATGTGCTATCATTTTACCACACTTGCAAGCATTTTACTAGTATGTCACAGTTATTTTTCATTACAGCCACAGCTATTTAACATTGCAGCCACAGCTACTTAACATTAGGAGAAGCAAGGGGACGGGGGAGCTGCTTCATAGCATAATACTAGCAATTGACAGATGGTGAAGCAGCACCCCCGTCCCCATGCTTCAGCTTCACATCATATCAAAAAGTCTATCCACTATGCCTTGCACCGGAAATTGACCTATTTTTTTGCCCTTGGCGAAGATGATTGCATCTTTGCCTGCGCCCGCTATGCCGTAGTCTGCGTGGCTTGCTTCGCCGGGACCGTTGACAGAGCAGCCCATGACAGCGAGTGTCAAATTCTCCTCCTGCGCACTCTCAAACTGTGCAAGTCTCTGCTCTACCTCGTTTGTAACTCCTATTATGTCCATGTCACATCTGCCGCAAGTCGGACAAGAAATAACGTCTGTACCACGGCGCAGACCGATTGACTTTAAGATAGCTTTTGCCGCAATAATCTCCCTCTCCGGCGACGCAGTCAGCGACACTCTTATCGTGTCACCGATGCCGTCAAGCAGCAGAGCGCCGATTCCTATAGCGCTTTTGATTATACCCTTATATTCTGTCCCCGCTTCCGTGACCCCGATATGAAGCGGGTAATTTGTCTGCTCTTTAAGCAGCCTGTAGGTTGCTACCGTCAGGTTTACATTTGAGGATTTTGCAGAGAGCCAAATATCGTCGAAATCGTATTTTTCCAGCAGTGCAACATGACTCATTGCACTCTCTACCATTGCTTCGGCGGTTACTCCACCATACTTTTCGAGAAGCTTTTTTTCCAAGCTGCCGCTGTTTACGCCAATCCGTATCGGGATATTTCTATTTCTACACGCATCTGCCACGGCTTTTACTTTCATCTCGCCGCCTATATTTCCCGGATTTATGCGTATTTTGTCTGCTCCTGCTTCTATGCAGCGCAGAGCCAGCTTGTGCTCAAAGTGAATATCTGCCACAAGTGGCACGCTTATGTTTTCTTTTATTTTTTCTATCGCTGCCGCAGATGCAATATCAGGCACTGCAACACGGATTATGTCAAGACCAAGAGCCTGAAGAGCGTTGATTTGCCGCACCGTCGCCTCGATATCGTTGGTTTTTGTCGTTGTCATTGACTCGATTGTGATGTAATCGCGCTTCATATGTAACCCTCGTTGTTTAAGTCTCCATGTTTAGTCAGATGGCAATCTCCTACCAGCCAACCAGCCTTACAATGTCGTTATACGTTACCAGAACCATCAGCCCGAGCAAAACTACCATTGCACCTGTATTTATGTAGTTTTCGTATTTGGGGTCAAGTGGGCGGCGGGTTATTTTTTCTATCACCCACGTTATGAAAGTAAACAGAATTCTGCCACCGTCCATTGCCGGAATGGGTAAAAGATTGAAAACCGCTACATTCACGCCGATAAAAGCGGTAAAATGCACAATGGAGGCAAGTGCAATTGCAAAAGTCGGAGACTGCTGCCCCACTTCATGCATAGCATTGACAATACCGACAGGCCCTCCAATATCTCGCACACTTGCGTCACCGCTTACCATCATCATTATGCTGACACGAATCATCCGAATAAAGTTGAAAGTACGATATGCGGCAAATTGCAGATTGTTGAAGAGAGACGGCTCTATTATCTCAAAACGCAAATTGCGGTATCGAAACTGCTCCTCACCATCAATTATTACAGGTCTTCTTTCGTATTCAAGGTATACGCCATCACGCTCCAACGTGAAGATTATTGGATTACCCACTGTTAAGTGTAAATTAAAAAACATTGTAAAGTCATCGTGATAAAACGTGCGCTCACCGTTTATTGCAACTATTCTATCTCCCGCCATGAGTTCACTCGGACCCAACTCGGGGAACATATCCGTCACATCACTAATTGTCGTGCTGGCAAACCCGTCAGCGCCGAATGTCAATGCAATCACAATAATAAATGCCGCCACAATGTTAAATATGCTGCCCGCTGCAAGGATTACAACACGTTTCCAGCGCTTTTGCGACATGAACGCACGAGGATTAGGCTCCTCGCTCTCTTCGTGTTCGCCCTCCATGCTGCAAAAACCGCCGAATGGGAGTAGTCGCAACGAATAAAGAGTTTCCTTTCCTTGTTTCCACAAGATTTTCGGCCCCATTCCTATGGCAAATTCGTTTACTTTAACTCCCATGGATTTTGCGGCTACAAAATGCCCCAGTTCATGAATGGCTATAATTATGCCAAACGCCAATATCGCTAATGCTATGTACATTTGTTGGTATTCCTTTCTTTCTTATACTCTTCAAGAAGCATCAGAGTCAAGCGCATTTTCTATCATCTTTGGTATATCCAAAAACCCTATTTTTCCGCTTAGGAAAAGCTCCACAGCTTCTTCATTTGTTTTGTTTAATATATTACACGCACTTTGACCGAGTTTCGCTGCCTGATAAGCAAGGCGCAGACAAGGAAATGTGTCTAAATCAGGTTCTTCAAAAGTCAGCTTTCCGAGTTTTGCGAGGCTCAGCGGCGCAGTGAGTGACGGCTTTCGCTCGGGATATGTCAGAGCGTATTGAATCGGCATACGCATGTCGGGTATCGAAAGCTGTGCCAGCGTGCTGCCGTCAGTGTATTCGACCATTGAGTGAATGATGCTTTCGGGGTGGATAACGACCTCTATTTTGTCCGGTGAAACGCCAAATAGGTGCATGGCTTCTATCAGCTCCAGACCTTTATTCATGAGGGTTGCGGAATCAATTGAAATTTTCTTACCCATGTTCCAGTTTGGGTGCGCCAGAGCTTGCTTGGGGGTTATATTTTCGAGTTCATTACGTGATTTCCCCCGAAACGGCCCACCGGACGCGGTCAAAATCAGCTTGCTGACTTGTGAGTCGCTAACTTCGGACTTATTCTTTAGACATTGAAAGATAGCAGAATGTTCCGAATCTACAGGAATTATTTCTGTGCCGTGCTTTTTTGCTGCCTGCATAACTTGCTCGCCGGCACATACCAGCGGTTCTTTATTCGCAAGTGCTATACGCTTGCCTGTTTCAGCAGCTGCAAGAGTCGGGGCAAGACCTGCCATGCCTGAAATTGCGGTTACTATTATGTCAGCACCGCTGTTTTTTGCGATGTCTGTAAGTTTCGCTTCACCGCCCGGTTCACTGCTGATAACAACCGCTTCGGGTTTAAACTCGTCTTTTTGTTTTTCGAGCAGCTCTATGTTGCCGTGTGCCGTCAGGGCAATGACTTTCAAGCCTAGATGCTTCGCAACTTCAAGCGTCTGCCTGCCAATAGAACCCGTAGAGCCTAAAATTGTAAGTGTTTTCATAAATAACTCCTGCTATCCTCAAATATCATATTTATTGTCACAAACACAGGGCAGCAGATGGTGTGCGGTTTGCGGAGTCTTTTTTGCGAGAACAGCGGTGTAGATCCCGATGGCTCGCAAAAAAGCGGAGCAAATTGCATATCAGCTGCGGGAATTGCGAGCTTTAGCATATCACAGTATCATCAGTAGCGTGTACACCGTCGGGGCGGAGAATATCATGCTGTCAAATCGGTCAAGCATTCCGCCATGACCGGGGATTAGATTTCCGTAGTCTTTTATGCCTAACTTGCGTTTCAGCAGAGAAAATGCAAGGTCGCCGACTTCTGTTATAACGGAACCGACCAGTCCGATTGTGAGAAGTACAGGAATCGAAACGGTCATTTCCGTAAAATGCGAAATTATCATGCCGTAAGCAAAAATGCCTGCCGTGCCTATAACTATTCCGCCGATGCACCCCTCAACAGTCTTATTCGGGCTGATATTTGGAAACGCTTTGCGTTTTCCCATGGAAACACCGACAAAATACGCACCTGAATCTGTGAGCATCGTCACAATAATAGGAAATAACACGAGCCACTGCCCCCAAGGTATGCCTCTGAGAAAATATAAGCTGGACAGAGCCATAGGTATCGGGATAATCCCGAGAAATGACACGAATACCCTAAACGCTGTAGATTTCGCTTCTTTCCCCGCACGAAAAAGTTCAATTGCGATAAGGACGCATATAACAACCAGAGTGCCCGCAAGAACCATCGGCGGAAATACAATTAAAATCGCGAGAAAAATCGGCAATAGGACTATAGCGGCTAAAATTCGTGTTTTCATGTTTGTGACTATTCCTCTCTAGTGTGGCTATTTTATCAGATTCCGAGGCATCAATCAACTAAATAAAACTTGCAATTTCACTGCAACATTGATAAAATACATACACTGACAAACAATAGCAAGCAGGAACAAGGTGCGGAAACACCCTGTCCCCTAGCAGTCGGAGTCTAAACCACTCCAATGCCAACGGCTTTTGCAGCCACACTTGCGACTTAATTATACCACTCAGCGTGCTGATTTTCAAGACGATTGGCAAGCTGTTTGGGGAATGATGATTGCAACGGCGTAAGGTGTAGGGTTTAACTATCCATTATCTTATGTCGTTTTGTTTGTCTATATCATCATTGGGAGAGTAAAAATAGCATGAAAAGAAAGTTCTTGTATGTATGTTTACCTATACTTCTGGTAGGGCTGGTTGTCGGTGGGTTTTTTCTGTTCCTGGAGCACCAAGAGAATCAACGCATCGCTCGTGAAGCTGAGCTCACGGCAAGAGAACTTTTCCAAGTTGAAGATTTGTACAGCCTTTTCATTGCATCGTATAACAGGGACGGCAAGGTAGCGCTTTTGGGAGATACAGTAGGTTTCCGGATAGAGTCCGCTGACGGCTACGCATACGTGCGTTACGCCATAGATGCAACAGTGTCACTAATGCAAAACTGGTTTTATTATGATTATATTCGGCAATTGGAGCTACACAAGGCTTATATACTCGGTACGGAGTTTAAACTCTATGAGCTACCTGTTTTGATAAACGACCTCCATGATCTTATTTTGTTAATATCTCAGGAAAATATAAGCGGAATAAGAACAGATAGTATAATTGTAACAGCATTATATGAAGTAGATTTTCTCGAATATGTTCAGCAGCGCACGGAAAAGTTATATAACACATATTATGCTTTTTTTAGCACAGCATCTCGTGAAAGCAAACTTTTAAACTTCAACGGGTTTAACGCCTATAAATCAGAGTGTGAGAGAATTGGTGACATCGTTGCGTTTACTGTTGCTTTTAAAGAAAGCAGAGACTCTATGTATAATTGGTTTGTTGATGATTACACAACCACCTACACACAGCTCCGAGAGCGTGCAAATATGGTCGAGACACAGGGTCAGGCTACTGAGTTTATAAGCGAGCTACGTGAGCTGTTGGCGAAAATCAACCACGAGGCTGTATTGACCTATTCGGACAATAATACATTTGCCGATAACGCCAACTCATTATTTGCTGATGTAGCAAATGCGATAGATAGGCAACCGTCATTGGTTTCTTGGATGCGGGAAAATACGGGCATCCGTATCGATGGCGATGACCGATTTGTTCGGCGTGTAGAGAGTGCCATGGATATTATCCGTCGGCATCCGGATTTCTATGAACTGGTGAATACCTATATTGATATAATTCGTCCAGGCGTATCGCCCGATAGAAATGTAGGTGGGGGATATATGGATGTATTTTATGCTGGTGGTCCTACTTTTGTAATAGATGCTATAACCATGGCAGAAAGTCTTATGTGGATTGCTGGTTCAATAGTTCACGATGCATATCATTCAAAGCTATTTTTCGAGTATGATAGTCTCTGGCCTGACCCTGATATATGGGCGGATGGGCTAGGACATATGAAAACATATGAAGTACAAATAGACTTTTTAAGAGAGGCAGGGGCATCAAGTCATTATATCCAGTGGATTAGACAATGGATGACCGATTATTATAGGCGAATGTGTGAATATCGGCGAGGATTACGTGAGCATCCCGAGGGAAACTGTTGTCGTTTTGGTGTACATAATTGGACGTGGATATGGCGTTCGCTTCCAGTGTTACACCACGACCCTATGCCCGACCGCTTCCGCATAGCACCCGATGAGACACCTCACCGCATACTTCGGCTGTGGCAGTGACTTGTGTGTGCTTGCGGGACGATTGCCATCGTCCCCTACGAAAAATGCGGCAAATTGCCCATTGTCTGCGTAAACCGCAACATCCAAAAAGGTTGCCAAAGTGTGGATTTTCAACACTTCGGTTACATTTTCACACTAAAATGTGTATTGAAAGCAAAATGCTTACTTGATATAATATGTTCCATGTCAAAGAAAAAACGTGAAAAACAAAATCCCGGTCAGGTTATTTTTCCTGTAAACCACCCAAATCCACCCGAACAACATGAGGTAGATGTAGCGCATATTCTGGCGCGTCATTATCGCACGACTGTTGAATTTTTGATGCCAATAGATGATTATAAACGAAAATCAGCAGATATTGTAATGTTAAATGTTGAGTGGGAAATAAAATGCCCTAATGGAAAATCAAAATCTACGATTAGAAATCAATTCCGAAGGGCTTCCGGACAATCGAAGAATATAATCATTGATATGCGTCGGACAAAACTCAAACACGATAGCATTGAAAAAGCAGTGATGCATGAATTATTTAATCGTCCTTATATCAAGAAAGTTATTTTGATAGATAAATCTGAAAAAATTATTGAAATTCAAAACTAAGTATGGTAGAATCAAAGTTGCAGGGAGACCGGGCAGTCTGGACGGATAGTCAAAGGAGTACCCTGCGTATGAAGACAAAACACTCGACGGGCGACTGTCGGGTGTTTACTCTATCTGCGTTGGTAGTAACCATAGTTATTTCTGTGAAATACGTATGTTTCACTAGGCTTAGGCTGCTCCATCACTTAACTCCGCCAAAGCGGCGCTCTCGCGATTGATATGCGACTATGGCCTTGTCGAGTTCTCGCTCGCTGAAGTCAGGCCAAAGACAATCGGTGAAGTAATACTCTGAATATGCCGACTGCCACAATAAAAAGTTTGACAATCTATACTCACCGCTCGGGCGTATGACCAAATCAGGGTCGGGAATGTCCGCCGTATAGAGATATTTTGAGAAAACTTCTTCTGTCAGCGGTTCATCTCTATTCTGATGCTCCGCAGCATAACGCTCAACTGCTCTGAGTATCTCATCCCGACTGCCATAATTTAGACAAACATTTACCTGCACTCCGTCATACTTCTTTGAAACCTCCTCTGTCTCCGCTATCAACTCACGCAGCTTTGGCGAAAGAACCGAAGTATCACCAAGAAACTTCATTTTTACCCTGTCTTTCTCCATCTTTTCAAGAGACTCATACAGATATTTCTCCAAAAGCCCCATTATAGCCTCTATTTCATCGGCAGTGCGCTTCCAGTTCTCCGTGGAAAATGCGTAAACAGTGAGATATTCAATGCCTATATTCTTACAATATGTTGCGACACGTCGAAAAGTCTCCGCTCCGGCAGCGTGCCCCGCTGTGCGCGGAAGTGAGCGTTTCGCTGCCCAGCGACCATTTCCATCCATAACTATGGCAATATGGCGAGGGAGAACAGCAGCATCGAGGCTTCCGGACTCCCTCGCCTTTTTGTTTTTTCTGAAGAATCTTCGCATTAGATTTCTTTGATTTCCTCTTCTTTTCTCTTTGCGACTTTTGCTATCTCTTCAATGTATTTATCTGTCAGCTTTTGAAGATCCTTTTCTGTTACTACCATATCGTCTTCGGTGATTTCGCCTGTTTTCTTTTGCCCTTTATAAAACTCTACCGCTGTGCGCCGAATGTTCCGTATGGATACTTTTGCATCCTCCGCTTGTTTGCTTACTTGCTTGATGAGCTCCTTGCGGCGTTCCTCGTTTGGTTGCGGAAATTGCAAGCGAATAACTGCTCCGTCGTTTGCCGGAGTTATTCCGAGGTCTGATGCCATGAGGGCTTTTTCTATTGGTTTTAAGCTGCTCTTGTCCCATGGTGTAATCATGAGGGTTCTCGGGTCAGGTGTAGATATGCCGGCTATTTGGTTAATCGGAGTTGGTGTGTCGTAATAATCCACCTTAACCTGATCGAGAATTGACGGGTTTGCACGTCCTGCGCGAACTGTCGTATAACCGTTTTGCAAAGCTTCTACTGTCTTTTTCATTTTGTCTTCATATTCTTCGTACATATTAATGACCATTCCTTTCGAAAATTTCCTAGCTCAAATTTAGTTAGCCTACTCTGGTTCCTATTTTTTCGCCCATTACTACTTTCACTATATTTTTTGGGTCTTCAAGAGCAAAAAGTATGACGGGTATTTCGTTATCCATTGATAGCGATGTGGCTGTTGAATCCATAACCATTAGTCTTTGTGTGAGCATGTCTGCGTAGGAGATTGTATCTATTTTTGTTGCGCTCGGGTCAATTTTTGGGTCTGCTGTGTATACGCCGTCTATATTTTTTGCGAGCAATATTACATCTGCGTTTATCTCTGCTGCACGCAACACTGCTGCTGTGTCTGTGGAAAAGTACGGGTGTCCTGTTCCGCACCCGAAGATGACAACTCTGCCTTTTCGAAGATGTCTATCTGCCCGAAGTCTTATGTAAGGCTCTGCTACTGCGGAAATTGCAAGAGCTGTTTGCACTCTGACCGGAACATCCAGCTGTTCGAGCATGTCTGCCACTGCAAGGCAGTTCATGACTGTCGCCATCATTCCCATGTGGTCTGCACGCGTGCGCTCTATCTTTCCCTCGCCGTCTTTGACTCCTCGCCAGAAATTGCCGCCGCCGACTACAATTCCGACTTCAACGCCCATAGAGACACATTCTTTGATGGACTTGCAAACACTTCTTATTACGTCAAAATCCAGTCCTGTTTTTTTATCTCCGGCTAACGCTTCTCCGCTGATTTTCAGTAGTACACGCTTGTATGCTGCTTTTTTACCCGGCACCTCATCACCCCTTACTTAACAAGCAAGCAGCCCAAGACGACCGCCTATGCTTTATTTTTATAGTAGACAGATTATCATAATTCGAGGATTTTTTCAATGGTAGTGTAACATATTTTTAAGTAACTTGACTTTATTTGAAATATTTTGCACTAATTCATCTTATCTGCATTTATCTCAAACATTCGTTTTATCTGCTCGGCTAAATCCTTGTTTTGCGGGGATTTTAGCTCGGGGTCTTTTTTCAGGACATCCGACGCTGCTTTTTGTGCCTGATTCAAAACCAGCATGTCTGTTGCAAAATTCGCTATGTGAAGTTCAGGCAATCCGTGTTGGCGAGAGCCAAAAAAGTCACCCGGTCCGCGCATGCTGAGGTCTTTTTCTGCTATTTTGAAGCCGTCATTTGTGGATTTCATTATTTCAAGGCGTTCTCTTGATATTTCGCTTTTGCCGCTGTTGAATAAAATACAGTGAGACTCATGCTCTCCCCTTCCGACACGACCACGCAGCTGGTGAAGTTGAGACAGTCCGAATCTGTCTGCATTTTCTATTATAATGAGCGCGGCATTTTGCACATCAACCCCAACTTCTACAACAGTTGTAGCCACCAATATATCTGCTTCGCCCGAGGAAAAAGCGTTCATGGCTGCATCCTTTTCTTTCGGCTTCATTTTTCCGTGAACGAGCTTTACGTTAAGCTCGGGGAATATTTCTGCGCTGAGTTGTTTATGGAATTCTTTAGCAGATTTGAGTTCTTGTGAAGCAAGGGGACGGGGGTGCGGGAGACAGGGGGACGGTTCATCTGTCTTTTGCGCGCGAAGATGAGGGTGTCGATTTTCATTCTCCCCAAAAGACAGATGAACCGTCCCCCTGTCTCCGTCGTCCTCATCGACCATCGGGCAGATGATATAGACCTGTCGCCCCTGTTTTACCAATTTTTCTACAAAACCATAAACCCGTTTTCTAAGGTTCTCACCTACTATGTGTGTTTCAATTTCACGCCGCCCCGGGGGCATTTCGTCAATTGTTGACACATCAAGGTCGCCGTATATGATGAGTGCGAGCGTTCGGGGTATGGGTGTTGCCGACATTATAAGCACATGCGGACTGTCGCCTTTTTCTGTAAGCATAGAACGTTGAGCAACACCGAATCGGTGTTGTTCATCTGTTATTACAAGTCCTAAATCATGAAACTGCACACCCTCGGAAATCAGCGCATGTGTGCCTATAACTAAGTCTATTTCTCCAAGACTCAGCTTTGCATACATTTCACGTTTTGTTTTTGCCGTCATAGCTCCTATAAGCAAGCCGACACGCATACCCATTGGCTCAAGCAGTTTTGAAAGTGAGTTCATGTGCTGCTTCGCCAAAATTTCTGTTGGTGCCATAAATGCCGCTTGCAAGCCCGACTGCCACGCATTCCACGCACATGCCGCTGCGACAAGGGTTTTTCCCGAGCCAACATCTCCCTGAATTAATCTGTTCATGGGTTTGTTCCCGGTCATGTCCTCGGCAGCTTCTGTTATAGCTCGTTTTTGTGCTCCTGTTGGTGTAAAGTGCAATTTTTTATAAAACTGCTCAAAGTCCGGCATTTTTAGGCATTTCCCGGTTTGCTCTGTGCGCCGCTCTCGCATAAGACGCATTGCGACAACCAAGACAAAAAGTTCTTCAAATATAAGCCTTCGTCGTGCAATATCTAAGGCTTTGAAGTCTTCGGGGAAGTGTATATTTTCATAAGCATAACGGGCTTTGCACAGCTCGTAGTACCCTGCGATATCACCGGGCAGGACATCCGGCAGTTCATCGCCGCATTTTTCAAGTCCGTACCTGATTGCACTGCTGATTATCTTTTGCGACAGTTTAGCGGTCAGCGGATAAATCGGCATAATTCGCCCAGTCAGTGAGGAAAGACAGGGTGAAGCAAGGGGACGGGGGTGCTGCTTTAGGAGTGAAGCAGCACCCCCGTCCCCTTGCTTCACTCTTTCAAATATCGGGCTTGTCATTTCGGGGCGCAGGAGTGTCCCCGAAATTCTTCCGTAGAATATGTAGCTTTCGCCTTGTTTTATAGCGTCTTTTATGAAAGGTTGATTGAAAAATGTAATTTCAAGTGAGCCGGATTCGTCCACGACTCGAACTTTTACGATGTCGAGTCCTTTTCTGATGTGCGAGAGCTTAGGTTGTGCCGCTGCCATTGCCCGGACGCACACAGTCTGCCCGATTTGCAGATCTGTTATTTTGGAAAACAAAGTCCTGTCTTCATAGGCACGCGGAAAATAGCTGACCAAGTCTCTGAGCGTAAATATACCCAGCTTCCCCATCAACTTCTCGCGAGCCTCGCCCACGCCTTTTATGTATCTTATACTTGTGTCTAATGTGTGTTTTTTCATGGATTGTAGTTTAGCATAGTTTGATTCTTTTTACCACTTCGGGGAGCATTTCGATTATATCCGTGGCGGTTACGGAATATTCCCCCATTTTTTTAGCACATAAATCCCCTGCAAGCCCATGTATATACACAGCCGCTGCTACTGCGTGGACTACGGGGAGTTTTTGTCCTATAAGCGAAGCTATCATACCTGCCAGCACATCGCCTGTCCCGCCTTTTGCCATAGCAGGCCCACCCGTTGTGTTTACGTATGCCGTCCCGTTTGGCAAAGCTACTATGCTTCTATGCCCTTTCAAAACTAAAATGCACCCATGCTTTGTTGCAAACTCTTTTGCCGCACCCAGCCTGTCTCCGGTTGTGAGATCTCCGCCCAGGCGTATAAATTCGCCCACATGTGGCGTAAGTATCAGCGGACATGTCGCTTTGTTTAGTATATCAGTGTTTTTTGCAACAGCATTCAGCCCGTCGGCATCAAGGACAATCGGGGTCTCAACAAGGCGCGTCAGCGATTGAACTAGCTCGGAAATCTCATCTGTTTGCCCCAAACCGGGACCTATAAGGCACACATCGCATTTGTTTGCATGACGCAAAATCTCGCTTGCTGCGTTAGCTGTAAGCCTCCCTTTCGAATCATCAGGCAAAGGAAACGGCATCTCCTCATTAAGTTTTATTGCCATTATGTCATAAATGGACTTCGGGACACCCAGATAAACAAGCCCTGCTCCAATCTTTGTCGCCGCTCTCGCCGACAAACCCGGTGCACCTGTGTAACCGACGCAACCCGCAATGATGAGCGCACGCCCGTAGCTGCCCTTGTGCGTGTCAGGTTTTCTCTTTGGCAGGGTTATATCTGCCTGCGTAGCGGCAAAAGTGCGTACAGGTATGTTGTTTATCACATTTTGAGGGATACCGATATCTGCAACAATGAGTTTTCCGGTGTAAATACACCCCGGCTCTACAAAATGTCCCGGCTTTGCAAGTGAAAAAGTTACCGTAACATCTGCTTTTACAGCGTCTCCGTGCACTCCGCCCGTATCTGCGTGAATCCCGGTGGGTATGTCTGCCGCTATTACAAAAGCCTGGCTGCTGTTGATAAGCGTTACCGCTGTAAGTGCTTCATCAACCAGCATTGTGTTAAGCCCAATCCCGAAGATGGCGTCAATCACTACGTCGCAGCCCCTCATCAAATCTGTGTTGTCGGCAGACTTGTCAAACGGTTCAAGTGAGCCTTTTGCGCGTTCAAGCCTCTCTTTCATCACAAAGCACTCGTTTGTCAGCCTCATCGGGTCGCCAATCAGAAAGACTCTCACACTAATGCCTTTTTCAAGTAACATTGCCGCAGCGCAGATTCCGTCTCCTCCATTATTTCCCGTGCCGCAAAACACAGCTACACGTCCGTTTGGCGGGATGTGCTTCACCGCTTCGTTTACTATGTGCTGCGCTGCATTTTCCATAAGTGTAGTTCCCGGGATTCCGAGGTCTTCTATGGCGTATCTGTCTGCTTCACGCATTTGAACCGCTGTCGCCAGTTTCATTAACACTCACCTCGTATATTTTCCGCATATGACGGGAAATTCACTATGCAAATCGCCTATCACCTGCTAGTCTGTGCGTAAGTCCGGGCGTTTAGCCTAACTCTAAATTTACCAAAATTTGATTGCAAAATCAAGGTCTTTATGATAGACTTTCTGCACTTAATTTTCTTGGAGGAAACAGAGTGAAAGAAAAAATCGAGAAGATACTTCATGATGGCGAACAAAAAATAAAAGATTCTGCTACAGTTGCTGCGCTACAAGATGTTAAAGCAAATTTACTCGGAAAACAAGGTGTGATAACCGAACTTTTAAAGGAGATACCCAAACTCGAAGCAGAGCTTCGGGCTGATGCGGGACGAGCTGCAAATGAGCTTAAAAACCATCTCTCGGCATTGGTTGATGGACGCAGAGAGGAGATAATGCTCAAAGCCTCTGAGATTTCTCCTGATTTCGACTTGACCGTACCCGCAATCTTACCTCATGGAGGTGCACTCCACCCCATCACGCAGATGTGCTACGACTTAAACGACATATTTCGCTCTATGGGCTTTGAAATATTTGAAGAAAGTGATATTACCAGCGAATTCTACGCCTTTGATAATCTCAACTTCCCTCCCGACCATCCGGCTAGAGAAAGCATGGATACCTACTGGCTTGCAGGGCACGATGAAGGAAGCGGCGGTGAAAGGCTTTGTCTGAGACCTCACCTCACAGGCGCAAGCGTCCGTTATTTGCAAACGCACAAGCCGCCCTATAGATTTGTCTATCCGGGCAGGGTTTATCGCAGTGAGTCTACCGATGCCCGACATGAGCGTGCTTTTTTCCAGTATGAGGCTTTAATTGTTGATAAGGATTTTACGTTTTCATCCGGTAAGGTTATGATAAACAGTATTCTATCCAAGGTGTTCGGACGTGAGGTACCTGTCCGTATGCGTGTGGGTTTTTTCCCGTTTGTTGAGCCGGGATTTGAAATTGACATGGGCTGTCTTGTGTGTGACGGCAATGGTTGCAGCGTATGCAAACATGTAGGATGGATTGAAATTATGCCCGGCGGCACGCCTCACCCGAACGTACTGCGAAGTGCAGGGCTTGACCCCAAGGAATACACCGGATTTTATGTAAACATAGGGCTTGACCGCCTTGTTATGATGCGATATGAGATTAACGATATCAGGCTACTGCGGAGTGCCGACCTTCGGTTTCTCAGCCAATTTAAGTAGGAGGGAATACATTTAATGAAACTATCACTCAATTGGATAAAAGATTATGTAAAGCTTCCTGAAAAATTTAACCTCAAGAAACTTGCCTACGACCTCACAATGTCAACGGTTGAAGTCGAGGGAATGGTTGATTTAAGCCAAAACTTTGAAAACATGGTCATCGGCGTTGTAAACGAAATACTCCCCCACCCCAATGCAGATAAGCTTGTTTTGTGCCACACCGATGTGGGCGACGGGGATATAAAGGAGATTGTCTGTGGCGGCAGTAATCTTTATAAAAATATGAAAGTTGCAGTCGCTCGCCCGGGTTCTTTTGTGCGCTGGCATGGAGAGGGTGAGCTTATAGAACTAAAAAAGACAAAGGTTCGAGGCATTGAGAGCTACGGCATGATTTGCGCATCTTCCGAGATTGGTCTTTTTGACCTTTTCCCATTTGAGGACGAGCATGAAATTGTTGATTTGACTGCATTTGACGCTCCTGCAGGCACAGAACTTGCTGTTGCACTCGGGCTTGACGACATTGTTTTAGAAATAGATAACAAATCACTCACCAACCGCCCTGACCTTTGGGGTCACTACGGTATTGCTCGTGAGATTTCCGCTATCTATGGCTTTCCGATGCGTGAGATTGCTCCATATTCCCCCCCCGAAATAGCTGAAAATTCATCGGATTTTGAGATAATAATTGATGACCCGGAGCTTTGTCCGAGGTATGTCGGCACTCGGATTGATGGCGTTTCTACCACCTCTGCTCCTTTTGAGATTCAAAGCCGCATTTGGCGGGTGGGTATGCGCCCAATCGGTGCTATTGTAGATATAACAAACTATGTAATGCTTGCAACAGGGCAACCTACTCACGCTTTTGATGCAAATGTTGTTGAGGGTAACATAGTCATTCGCCGTGCAAAAGATAAGGAAAAACTCTTACTGTTAAATGGCATGGATTTGTCGCTCACGAGTGAAGATTTGGTGATTGCCGACCGCAAGGAAGCAATTGCACTTGCGGGCGTCATGGGCGGTGAAAAGGATTCTATACTTCCCGATACAACAGATGTTATTTTAGAAATCGCTAACTTCAATGCACTCAGCGTAAGGCGCACATCTATGCGTCATGAAGTGCGAACGGAAGCCGCAACCCGCTTTGAAAAGGCTATTGACCCGCAGCGCGTTGACTTGGCGCTTTCCCTTTCGCTTAAACTGTTTGGCGATATTTTCCCGAATATGACCGTAACAGAATTTCACGACAATTATCCAAAGCCGCTCGAAAGAAAACAAATTGATGTTTCGCTCTACTGGCTATGTCGAAGACTTGGAAAGTTCATTGAAAATGATGAACTTGCCGATAAACTGGGACGACTCGGTTTTGATGTCTCATTTTCGGGCGACGATATGCACTTGGAAGTTCCCACATGGCGCTCTACGGGAGATGTTTCCATTCCTGATGACATTATGGAGGAAATCGCAAGAATTCACGGTCTTGAAAATTTTAAGCCTGCTCCTATCACAGCCGAATTTGACGGTGCTATTAATCAAATTAATATAAATATTGACAGAAACATCAGAGAATATCTCGCTTTTCGTTGTGGGATGAATGAGGTATATACCTATCCATGGGTCAATGATGAACTGATAAAAGCTGTTTTGGGTGATAGCGATGGAATGGTCGAGCTTTCTGCGCCTCCCTCGTCAACAGAAAAGTTTTTGAGGTCGTCACTTCTCCCTAATCTTTGCAATGCAGTTTCTGACAATCTACGTTATTTTAATGAGTTTGCTATTTTTGAATCTGCACAGGTATTCTTTAATGACGGTTTTTCGTCGCCTTACGATAAAAAGGAATCGCTTCCCCGTCAGCGCAGGTATGTCGCAGGTGCGTTTGTCGCTCCGCGTGAAGATTATGAAAAAATATACAGGCAGGCTAAAGGTGTGATTGAATCTATGGCACGCTATATTCACTTAAAGCCGCTTACACTCGGGCAAAACCGGAAAGCATATTGGGCTGACGATATTGTTTGGCAAAACATTATGCTCGGTGATGAACAAATCGGAGATATGGCAATTTTATCTCAAACGTCAGCCCGAGGCTGCGGGATAAAAAATGCATCGGTGATGCTCTTCGAAATTGACATTGACGCACTCGTACCACTGTCGTCACGAACAAACAAGTTTGAGCAAATATCCGAGTATCCCATGACAGAATATGACGTATCACTGCTTTTTGGTGTGGGAACCAAATGGGACGAGATTTTGAGAACCGCCGAGGGTAAACCGGGTCCCGACAATTTACTGAGAAATGTATCGTTTTTTGAGGAGTATAAGGGCAAGCAGATTCCCGACGGCAAAAAATCCATCACGCTAAGGCTTCTCATTGGCTCAAACAAAAAAACGCTAACATCTGACGAGATTGAAAATTGCGCAAGCGCTGTCTCTAAGAGACTTACAAAAGTGCTTGGTGCGCAAGCAAGGAGAGTAGTTTGAAAACTGTACATGTGTATTTCCCATCTATTATGGCTGTTAAAAAATTTGTCGAAAGTATTTCTCCATTTGAGGGTTGTTTTGACCTGGTTGACGGCAAGTGCATTGTTGATGCACGGTCGCTAATGGGTATTTTCGCAATGGATTTATCCGTGCCTGTTGAGCTGCGCATTGAAAAGGATTTTGAAGAAACGCTAAAAGCGATTGAAAGCTTCATCGTTTAAGGGTATTGGAGGATTTTATGGACGAATCGGTCAACAGCGAGTTTATAACTCTTTCGCTGGGTAAGCAAAAAAACATTGCGCTGATTGCGCATGACGGAAAAAAGCAGGAAATGCTCGACTGGTGCGAGTGGAATAAAGAAATTTTGGGCAAGCATTTTTTGACCGGAACAGGCACTACCGCAAGGATGATAACCGAGCGCATAGGTCTTCCTGTGAGGATACTAAACAGCGGTCCGCTGGGTGGTGACCAGCAGATTGGTGCGAAAATTGTTGAGGGGGTCATCGACTTTATCGTTTTCTTCGCAGACCCGCTGACTGCCCAGCCACATGACACGGACATCAGAGCACTCTCACGCATAGCGTTGGTGTATGATATCCCAATCGCAACAAACCGCTCATCAGCTGACTTTATGATTACCTCTCCTCTTATGAACGAAGAATATCAGCGCAAGGTAATAAATTTCCATCACACCGCAAAACAACGCGCTCAAACACTCAATATAAACACCGAGTAGTTTGCGCTTAAGAATGGGGGTGTCACGAGTGCCTAAATCAGGTGTAAAACAAGTTGTAAGTAATAAAAAGGCCTACCATGACTACTTCATTTTAGAAAAGTTTGAAGCAGGTGTTGAACTTTTCGGAACCGAAGTGAAATCTATCAGGCAGGGTAATATAAATCTCAAAGAGTCGTATTGTTTGGTCAAGGACGGCGAGCTTTTTGCTCGCGGTATGCACATCAGCCCCTATGAAAAGGGAAATATTTTCAACCGCGACCCGCTGCGACCCAAGAAGCTTCTAATGCACAAGCGCGAAATAAACAGACTCTACGGCCGCATCAAGCAAGATGGTCTGGCATTGATTCCGCTCTCCGTTTATTTCAAAAATTCACTGGTGAAAATCGAAATCGGTCTTGCTCGCGGCAAAAAACTCCACGATAAACGTGATGCCGAAGCTGAAAAGAGTTCAAACCGCGAGATTGAGCGAAATATTAAAGAGAAAAACTAAAGCTATTTCAGTGAATTTGATAAAAATTACCCAGACTTTTTTTGCAGGTCTTTTTAATCGCAGCAATATCCTTTGAAAAATCATCAAGATTGTTGTAAGTACGAGTCTTATTTGTTATCCCTGCGACCGAAAGAGTCGCAATAGGGAAACTTTCTGTTACACCGTTTCTGTTTTTAGAAACAATAAAACCGTTTTCCAAATCCTCATCGCGGTACAGCGATTCGACCTGCGATGAGAAGTTGTCTATGACTGCCCTGCAATAATTATCTCCTTCATGATAGTCGCATATGACTATAAAGTCGTCGCCACCTATATGACCTATAAACTCGTCCTTTAAAGCGCATGATTTCAGTATATCGGAAATAAGTGCAAGCATCAAATCGCCATTTTGAAACCCATATGCGTCATTGTATGCCTTGAAATTGTCTATATCATAATATGTTATGCAGTATGGCTCATTGCCGAAGACACGGTGTACAATTTCCTTTTCAATCATCAAATTGCCCGGCAGTCCTGTTAACGGGTTTGAATGTGTTGCTACTTCCAAATCCGCTTTCATACATGATTCGAGTAAATCCTTAACCGTCACGGTACCGGAGTAAACTTTTCCTTTTTCTACAACAATAGGGTCATACAGTTGTTCACATGGTCTTTGCATGGCAAGGGCTGAAACCTGATTTACAGGCATGTTATAGTTTACTCGCAAGAAATCCGTATTCATCAGCTCACCGAGCTGTTTTTTTGAAAACAGGGTGAATCCGTATCTGCCGCCAAGTATTTCATTAAGCCTTGTTTTTGTCATAAAACCAACAGCAACTTCATCCTTGACCACAGTGAATTCAGAAGCGACAGGATTAAGTTTCATAGCTTCATAGACGCTCTCTGCGGTTTCATCAGGCGAAAAGCACATGCCATTTTTTGACAGATATCCGATTATCGGATATATCGAACTCTTTGTTCTTTCAAGATATTTTTTAGTTGTGCATTTTTCTATTATTTCCAGTTTCTCAGGTGCAATCTCATTAAAATCCTCTCCGGGAACACAAATAAAATATCCCTGACAATAACCCACATCCAATTTTATGAGCGTTTCCAGTTCTCCCTCGGTCTCTACTCCTTCCGCAATTATCTTAATATCGGCACTCAAACCAAAATCTACGAGAGCTTTGCATAATAACTGCTTGGTTTCATCCTTGTCTATATCCCTTATGAGTGACATATCCAGCTTTATAAAGTCGGGCTTTACCTGCGATATAACACTCAAACCGGAATAGCCTGCACCAACATCATCTATTGCGATTTTATAGTTTTGCCGCTTGTAATGGTCTATTGAACTTAAAAACGCACTATTGTCCGAGATTGCAACACGTTCAGTAATCTCAAATATAACATTGTCAAAATTTAAGCCATATTTTTCAATTCGGCTTTTTGTAAATCCGTTTTTAAACCCCTCATCATGCATTATGTTCGGATTGACGTTTAAAAATAGTTTTTTGCCGGAATCCATACCCATGGCACCCTTAAGAGCCTTTGCCCTGCACAGGGATTCTAACTCCCAGACTCTGTTGCTTTTTTCGGCTGCTTTGAACATGTTTTCAACAGTCATGTTTAAACCATTGGCGCAAATTCTGCTCAAAGCTTCGTAGCCGAATATTTCTCCGTCGGTCAGTGAAACTATCGGCTGATAAACAGGCTTTACAGCCTCGCGTTTTATTATTCCGTCAAGAATTGAAAATTCGGAAAATTCTATCAAATTGTCAAAGTCCGGCATATGCTTAATAGCTGCAATATTCATTTAGTTACGTCACCTCATCTAGATTCTGTTTTTCCGTCAAACATATATTAACAAATCGTGAAAGTGTAATCCATAGAAAGCATGTAAAGTGTTTGCGAAACTTATGTAAAACAACGGATGTGTTCACAAAGGTAGCATCTGATGTGCAGTTTGCGGAGTCTTTTTTGCGAGAACAGTGATGACGATATCGCTGGCTCGCAAAAAAGCGGAGCAAATTGCACATCAGATGCGGGAGGCATGGTGGGTATTACTAAGCGCAAAATAAATATTTTCAGAAATAATTAACACAAAACGAAAAAAGTGCGGTATAATAACGGTAGGCATCGTGCCAAACGAGGGACTGTAAAGGTTTCGACGGGGGTGTGGATGCGTAGATAGCGGGCGGAGAAGCCGACTCCTAAAAAGGCAAACTTATAAATTGAAGAACGACGATTACGCTCTTCCGGTAGCCGCTT
>Ga0209755_10001387_pt1 | contig 38069 bp, 34 predicted proteins | sample TergutCo191P1_FD_187301 | JGI IMG/M metagenome (GOLD analysis project Ga0209755, IMG submission 187301) | Cornitermes sp. P1 segment gut microbial communities from Petit-Saut dam, French Guiana - Co191P1 (SPAdes) (version 2) | ecosystem: Host-associated > Arthropoda: Insects > Digestive system... | reverse complement strand
TTACACCCGATAAAACACGATAAAATAGGCTGGCTTTGGTGGCAAAACCGACGAAATCGGCTCTTTTGGCCCCCAAAAATTGTAACTTTGAATTGCTGCAGGGTGTCACGTAGGCCGGAAGTAATGCCTGTCGCCGTTGCAAGATGGGCCACGTCCGTCGCCCATGTGTCTAAGGTTGGTACGCGCTGGATATCTTAACGGCCACTTGAAAAACGGAAAGCGTTCCGCATATTGACAATAACACGCCCATTCCCTAGCGAAAACCTGGGATTCAACTATAATTAAAGTATGAGGCATACCGCTGTCCTTATGCTTTCCTTTGCGGTTCTGGTTTCCGGCCCCGTTTTGGCCGATTACCCGGGAGTGGATGCGGAAACGCGGGCCGCTGCGGCGGTTTCCGGCGCTGAGGGTGGCGCGCCCGTCAGCGGCGCACCGGGGGTGGGCGCGGAAACCGCCGGCGATGAATACGAACGTGAACACAAACTGGGTTTTGCCGCCAGACTGGGGATCACTTTTGCGATAATCGTCGGGCAGGCGTTTTTAATCTGGCTTATCTGGGCGAAGTTCTTCCGGTTTCTTTCCGGAAAGATAACCGCGTCTTGCCACGGGAAAATCAAGCCGTTTAGTATTCGCAAACTCAAGCTGCTTAGCGTCGCGCAGATTGTTCGCGTTATTCGGGTTGGTATCAACGTGGTGAAATACCTGATAACGGGGCTGCTGTTTTATTTGACCCTGCCAATAGTTTTCAGCATGTTTTCCGCCACCAGGCACATTGCCGCCAGGCTTTTTGGCTATGTACTGAATCCGCTGCACGACATTTTTTTTGCCTTCGTTCGGTATGTTCCAAACCTGATAACCATTGCCGTTATTGTTACCGTTACCCGCTATGTCGTCAAAGGGCTAAAGTTTTTTGCCGGCCAGATCGAAAAAGGCAAACTGGTGCTGCCGAATTTTTACGCGGACTGGGCCAAACCGACGTATAAAATTTTGCAGGTTTTGCTGTGGGCTTTTACCCTGGCCATAGTTTATCCCAATCTGCCCGGCTCCGACTCCAGGGTGTTCCAGGGTGTTTCCGTTTTTGTCGGCCTGGTTTTTTCGCTGGGGTCTTCCAGCGCAATCGGGAATTTGGTGGCGGGCTTGGTAATTACGTACATGCGCCCGTTCAAGATTGGCGACCGGATTCAGATTAAGGACACCGTCGGTTTCGTGGTGGAAAAACACATGATGGTGGTGCGCATCAAAACCCACAAGAACGAGTACGTCACTTTCCCCAACATGCTCATTCTCAATTCCAGTGTTACCAACTTTAACACTTCGTCCAGCGAAAACGCCGAGGGGCTTATTCTCCACACGGAGGTAACCTTTAGTTACAGCGTACCTTGGCAGACCGTTCACGAGATATTGATAAACGCGGCACTGGCGACGGATCACGTACAGAAAAAACCCATGCCGTTTGTGCTGCAGACCGGGTTCGACGATTTTTACGCCCGGTATCAGATTAACTGTTACACGCGGGAAATCGAAAAGGTTCCCGGGATTTACACTTTGCTTAACGAAAATATCCAGAGCGCGTTCCGGGAGGCGGGGATTGATATGACCAACACTCACCGGTACCGGATTGAGGAGGGCTAGCCTTGGCGTTGTTCCGGCGGGTGCCGGATTCCGCGTCCGGCGGCGGGCCGGCTTGGGGTGAATACAAAAGGCGGGAGCCTTTGCCCCCGCCTTTGAAGCGGAACCGCTTTACGCGAAACGTTAGAACCGGAAATACGTCCTTATCTGAAAGCCGAAAATGTGTCTCGCCTGAGTGTTTTGACCCCAGACCGGGATGACGTACTGCAAACGGAATTCCATGGGCACAGGCCAGCCCATAAAAAACACGGTCAGGTAGGGACCGACGGTGAGGCGGTGCACGCTGCCCTGATCCAGATCGCCAAACTGGGCCGTGGCAGCAGCAGGGACATCGGAAACTGTAAATCCAGGGGTGAAATAGTAGGTAAACGGCAGACCAGTTTCAATCCCGATCAGGTTTTGCGTACGGTGGGTGAAGGTGGGATCTATCTCGAAAGTAAGATCATAGCGGAAGTTGACATCAAGTCCGCCGATGTCTATCGTTCCGGAACTCCCGGCTAATAACCCTAAAGTCTGTCCACCCTGCTCAAGTCCGAGATTCCTAAACGTCCCCTTTTGGGGGAAGAACCTGACTTCGTTAAAGAGGTTGAGGTAAAAGAACGGGCTGGGTACCCAGTCAAAGGCGCTTCGCAGCCCCAGGCCGAATACGTGGCGATCGAGGGGGGCAACCCTAGCGTTATTATTAGGCACAAACATAGGCCCCTCCTCAGGGTGCATTACCATCGTGCCTTCTTCGGAAAAACCTCTGCCCCCTGCGGGTATCATGATCCCGGGGGCAAAGGCCAGGCGGAACATGTCGTTCCGCACCGGTGCTCCGGGGCCGATTACCTGTATCTTTGCCCCAAGCATGATGTCTGCGGAACCGGTAACTCGACCGGAGATTCCGCCCGGAAGGTCCACGTCGGACCAGAGGTTGACTCCGGGGGCCCACTGTACGGCTGCGGTAATCCACGAGTTAATCCCGTACTCCAAGGCAAAGCCCAGGTTGAACATACTGGTGTCCGGGGTGCTAACGGGGTTCCCGTCCGCATCGAAGTTCCAGCCAGCCGTGATAAACGTGGGCGCAATGTAAAACCGTCCCACCCGCGCCGGCATTACAAGGGCGTTGTCCGCGAACAGAGCGGGTGCCGAAAGCATAAGAGCCAGGCCGAAAATCATCAGTTTTTTCATTAGAAACCTCCAAAAACAGTCTTTCACCGCTGTTTCCGGCCTCGACGAAACCGGCGGACGGCAAAAACCGCCCTTCAGCATATGCCATTTTTGCACGGAAATCGAAATTGTGTCAATGGAAACTTAAGACCTCGCCGGAAAAGCTGTTGCGCGAACTGTACTGCGCCCCGGAAGGCGTAACCCTGCCTCCGGACACGCCCGCCAAAATCAACACCCTCGTGGGCCCGGAATAGCCTGTTACTCCACCCCGCTTATGGACGCGCCGCATATGCACGCTGTGGCCGGCCCCCGGAAGTGGTTGTACTGCCGTTCCTCCTCGGACATTCGCAGGGTGTCCTGAACCGCGGCCATGTTGCCGGAAATGGAACCGCCGGTTACGGGCACGGTTTTTTCGCCGTCAAAGTAGAAGCCCAGGCGAATTTCGCTGCCAAAGTTCCCCGTTACGGAATCCACCTGGAAATCGGAAAAGGAAACCAGTTCCAGATAAGGATCGCGCCGAAGCTCTTCCCCGGTGGCCGTACCCCCGGTAACGCGAAAGTTAGCGATGTTGCCGGTGGGCGTTATGTTCAGGTAACTGGAAAAGCGGGTGTCGCCCCAGAACTTCAACAACTTTCCGTCCCGGATAATCGTGTGGCTTTCCAGCGGCAGACCGTGTTCGTCATACGGACAACTGTGGCTGGAGTATTCCATCGCCGGATCCAGCGTTAGGGTGATGCGATCGCAGGGGATGTCCACCGCGCCCTGCACCGTTGCGCCTTCCTTAAACGTTGACAACTTTCGGTAAACCATTTGGGCGTTGGAGCAGACGCGGTAATAGCCGAAAAATTCCGCCAGGTACTCGCCGGTTAACAGTACGTTAATATCGCCGGGGCGTGGGGCGGGCTGCGGATTTTCGTTCCGCCACGGAAAACAATTGGGCTACCCTGTCTTTCAGCATGGCGCACGCGGCGGACGTGTCGGAGGGCAACACCACGGGCAGACTTGTCTGGAAGGACTCCAGGATTTCTATTTCCTTTTCGTGTTCCTGTTCAAGCTTGCCCTTCCAGTGGACGGCGGTTTCCGTAAAGACTGTGTAGGTTGTGAAACTTACGTCCACGCCCCTGGAATTCAGAATGCGTTCTTCGTTGCGGGTTATGAAAAATTCGCTGTAGCTTATGTGTCCCCCGTCGTGGCAGTCGCCGGAATAGAAGGCGGCCTGCAAATCCTCCAAGGCTTGAAACGCGTCCGTTTCGGTTTTCGCCGTTATCCTTGCCCCGGCGGCGGAAGGTTCCACCAGCGGGAAAGTTTCGTTCTTTACATAGTTTGCCGTTACTATACTGGTTGCCACTTTAACGCGAACTTCATCTGGGGTCATACCGGGGTGGATTTCCGTGCTGGAGGAACCGCAGTATTCTTTGCCGTCCTCGCTGTGCGGCACGTACACCACCAGGTTATACCCGGCGGTTTCCACGTCGCGCAGCATTTCCGACTGCTTTTTTATGTTGTAGCTTTCCAGGCGACGGGTTTTGGTTTCCCGTATCAGCCAGTCCGCTCCGTCAAATGCTTTCAGCCTTTCCAATATCAGTTCAAGCATTAGCCCAACCTCGCTTTTGTTTTGATGTAAGGCCCGCCGCTGGAAACTTTGACAAGTTCCTTGTAACCTTTGCCGCAGGCTCCGGGGCCGAACAGTTCGGTCTTGTCGGATATCATGGAAATGTTTTTGAGTAAATCCGGAACGTAGCCTGTCATTACCACCGGAGTTACCCAGTTGTCGGTTATTTCTCCATCGACGATTTCCCTGGCGTGGCTGAACATGCACTGAATGCCCCAGTCCTTGGGGTCTTCCATGCCGCTGGCCGCACCGTCTATAAAATATCCGTGTTTGATAGAGGCTATCATGTCCTCCAGTTTGTCGGTGCCGGGGGCGAAAAAAGTGTTGGTCATTCTGCTGTAAGCCTTGCTGGCAAAGTTTTGGCGTTTTCCGTTTCCGGTGGGGGGCAGCCCCAAACGCGCAGCGGCCAGCGCGTCCGAAATACCGGCGCGAAGTATTCCGTTTTCTATAACCACGGTGTCGCGCCCCAGGGTTCCTTCGTCGTCAAACAAATAGGACGAAACGTGGTTTGCGGATTTAGCGCCGTCGTGCATACGAACGATGGGCGAAGCCACCGGTTTTCCCATGTACAGTTGGGCGTTGGCGCGGTTTTTCAAAAACATATCCAGTTCCACGCCGTGGCCAAAAGCCTCGTGGACAATCAGCCCCGTGGCATCGGGTGAACAGATTACGTCATATTCGCCGGGGGGGATCGGCTTTGCGTCCAGCAGTTTGCACGCGGTGGAAACCACTTCTTTTTCGCCGCCCGTCATGTCTTCCAAGATTTCCAGGCCCTTCATTCCGGAATAGCTTTTAAAAGTTCTGCGACTTATTTCGCCCCGGCGAGCGGCGGCGATGAGGTAGCCTGCCGACCAGACATAGTTCTGCTCCAGGTCTTTTTGGGCGGAAAGAAAAATTTTGGAGACTTTGGCGTACTCCAGTCTGACAATGGCCTCCGCCACAAACGGCGACGATTCGCGTATGTCGCCGTTAATTGCCGAAAGCCAGCCAATGACGGTTTCATCCCCCATGGTTTCGGGCAGCTCTTCCGCAACACCGTTAAAAGTTTCCGCAATGGATTCCTCTTTCGGCGGCGGATACTTAAAAGAGTCGCCCCGCACCCTTCGCGCCGATTCGGTAATGCGCCGAACCAAAAACTCCATGTCGTCGCCGGATTCACATACGGGCCACTTGTTAAAGGCGTGTTCGTAATAGCGACCGTCCTCGTAAACGCGCACCACGAAGCCGCGTTCGCCCCATCTGCCGTCGCTAACGGTGGTAACGCGGGACGACACCTCGTAGGTTTTGCTCTGCACGTCCGTTCCCAGCACGGACACATAGGCAAAGTTTTTCCCCAGCCGCTTTATCAGTTCCTGCAGCCTGGATTTGTTTTTCCGCAAGTAAGCGGACGGCGGTACGGTTGGCAAGTGCCCCTCCTTGTTTTGTGGTTACGCTCTTGCATCAGTGTAACACAATAGCGCGAAAAATTCACCCCTCGCCGTCGTCCCCTTCCAGTTTCCGGTGCAGCGTTTTGCGTCCTATTTCCAGCGTCTCGGCGGCCCGGCTTTTGTTGCCCTTGTGGTAGGCGACCGCTCCGCGAATAATGATTTTTTCCGCTTCCTCCAGGGTAATGTTCACCGGAACGCGCACCCAGTCCTCGTCGCCGGCGGCTTGCAGGGTTGGCGGCAGATCGTCTTCGGTAACCAGTGGGCCTCGACACATTACCACGGCACTTTCGATGCAGTTTCGCAGTTCGCGGATATTGCCGGGCCAGTTGTACGCGTACAGCCGGGAAAAAGCCTTTTCGTTGATCCCATCGACGGCCTTGTTGTTGTCGGTGGCGAATTCCTTCAAAAAGTTTGTCACCATGATGGAAATGTCGTCCTTGCGATCCCGGAGGGGGGGGACGTTGATGCTTACCACGTTTAGCCGGAAATACAGGTCGTCCCGGAAACTGCCTTTTTCTATTTCCGCTTTCAGGTCCCTGTTCGTGGCGGCAATAATGCGAACGTCCGCCTCAATGGTTTCCTCACCGCCCACGCGCTCGAACTCGCGCTCCTGCAAAACACGCAGCAGTTTTATCTGTAGGTTCTGGTCGATTTCGCCAATCTCGTCCAGAAAAAGCGTTCCGCCGTTGGCAAGCTCGAAACGACCGCGCCTTCTGGAAACCGCCCCGGTAAACGCGCCTTTTTCGTGACCGAACAGTTCGCTTTCCAGAAGGTTCGACGAAAGTGCCGCACAGTGAACCTTAACCAGCGGTTTGTCCTTGCGCGGCGAAAGATTGTGAATGGCGTCGGCAACAAGTTCCTTCCCAACGCCCGACTCGCCGGTTATAAGAACGGAAGCCCTGGTTGGAGCCACTCGGCCTATAGTGTCAAGGACTTTACGCATAATCGGGGACTTGCCGATCATGTTCTGGGAAAGGCGGTTGCGTTCCAGGTCCGCTTCCATTTCCCGGTGCCGCAGAACAAGTTCCCGGTTTTCCAGCGCCCGCTTTACCAGCATGGAAAGGCGGCCAAGATTGACCGGTTTTGTAAGGAAATCCCAGGCCCCTTCTCGCATGGCGCTTACCGCGTTTTCCACCGTGCCGTGCCCCGTCAGAACGATTACCGGAAAGCCCGGGGTTTCCGCCAGTATGCGGCGCATAAGTTCGCCGCCGTCAATTCCGGGCATACGCAGGTCGGTAATCACAAGATCAACGTCGCCCTTCTCGAACAGCTTCCAGGCTTCGTTTCCGTCGGCGGCGCAAACGGTTTTGTAACCGTCCATTTCCAGAGACTCGGCAAGCCCTTCGCGAATGTTTTTTTCGTCGTCAACAATCAGGAGTTTGAACTTCATCGACAGTTACCTCGACTTCCCCGCCTACATGGGGGTATTGTAAGGGAGAAGGCGCTGCTCCTTGTGGTAGACGGGCAGAATGATTTCAAAATCGGTACCCTCCCCCTCCCTGGAATTCACCGAAATCTCGCCCCGGTGTTCCCGAATGATTTTATACACCAGGGTTAACCCCAGGCCCGTTCCGTTCTCCTTTGTCGTAAAATACGGCTCAAAGATTTTGCCAATGTTTTCCTGGCTAATCCCGGAACCGGTGTCGCATATGTTCAGTCTGATTTCGTTTTCCGAAGCCATGGTGGCAATGGTCAAAAGACCGCCGTCCGGCATGGCGGCCTGGGCGTTTCGCACCAGATTAAACAACACCTGTTTGATGTAGCGTTCGTCCATAAGCGCGGAAGGCAGATGCTCGTCAAGTTCCAGAAACAGGCGGATTTTGGACTGGTCCAGTTCCGCGCCGACGAATTCGGCAAGCTCGTGGATAATAAAATTAAGATTTTCCGCGCGCAGTTCCAGCGTCATGGGGCGCACCGCAAAAAGGAAATCCACGACGATACGGTTCAGGCGATCTACTTCCTCGTTAAGGATTCCGAAGTACTTGTCCAGCGTGGCTTCCGTCCGCGCTTTTTTTTCGCCGTGGATACTGACGCTTTCGGCGGTATTTTCGTCATCTCCGGCGGCCATGCCGATGGCTTTCTGCATAAGCTGGAGGTGAATGGAAATGGCCCCCAGCGGGTTTTTTATCTCGTGGGCGACACCGGCGGCAAGCGTGGTAAGGCTGGCAAGATTTTCCGCCCGGCGCAGCCGCAGTTCCCTGGCGCGTTTTTCGGTAATGTCCTCGATGTGAACGAGCGAACCGGATATACGCTGCCGGTCCACCAGAGGGTGAACGCTGATCGAAAGCAGGCGCGTGTGGCCGCGCACCGCGATGTCCTCTTCGTGTTCCAAAACGCGGTCGCCGTTCCGGAGCGTCCTTTTGAAAAAACCGGCAAGATCACCGTCAAGAACTATTTCCCACAGAAGGCCGCCTTCCGTTTGGCTCAACGGCAGAAAACGCAGGGCGGATTTGTTTGCCATGATCAGCGAATGCGTTTCGTCACAGACAAGAATTCCCAACGGCAGGGAATCAAGTACGGCACGCAGTCTAAGAATCTCCTCGGAAGCGGAAACAAGAACTTCCCGGTACTGCGCCTCGGTAAGGTTGCTTTTGCTAAGCGCCCTCCAGTAAAAGCCGCTCATTCTACCATGTCTTCCCTTAGCCGGGAGAACAGCGATTCCAGGCTAAGCTCCGGCCTCTGGTTGTAGATGGCGTAGGCCGTCTGCGATTCCTCTATACGTTTTTTCCACATTTCGCGAAACCTGATTTTGTCCGCGCCGGATTCGCACAGCGCCAGCGCCTCCGAAACAAGTTGCAGGTTCAGTAACAGGAAACGGCTGAACGACCGGCCTTCGAAACTCAGCGTTTGCGAAACCAGAGTGGCGATAGTCTGCCCCGCGTCTTCGGTTCGTTCCAGTCCGGCGTTCTCCGCTATTCTGGCGCAGTAGCTGCCCAGGGAGTTAAGCGCCGGCGATATTTCCGCAACGCCCCTGCTCCTGCCGAAAACCACCGCCGCGCGAGTAACCGCGGCGATAAAAAACGCGGCCAGCGGCAAAAGTTTTTCCGAAGGCTGCGGCGTAAACGAATCCAGATACGCGCCTACCATCCCCGGCACGCTCTGGGGAAAAACGTTTTCCCGCCCCGGATTATGCCTGTTGTCCCCGGTTTCGTCGTCCCGGATATTGCGGGAATCCCGAAAAACCCTGCGGATGATTTCGCGCTCCTCTTCGGCGCTGCGAAGGTTAAACCGGTACGGCCGCAAACGTGAAAGAATCGTTGGCATTACCGATTCCCGCCTCTGCGCGGTAAGAACGATGCAGAGCGACTCCGGCGGTTCCTCCAAAAGTTTAAGCAGGGCGTTGCGGGCGTCCTCCTTCATGCGATCCGCGTTTTCGATAACCAGCGTTTTGCGTTTTCCGGACGGCGAAAGCCGGCTCCAGTACGCGGCCTTTCTGACCTGGGCGATGGGGACGGACTCGCTCATACAGTCGTCCTCCAGTTTGAAAGCGTTTTTTGCAAGAGACGCGGAAAGTTTTTCCAGCGCGGCGGTGTCCGCGCCTGTATCCTTAGCGGCGTTTTTTTCAAATTCCGCAAGCTCTTCTTCCAGCGACTGCAACAGCGACAGCGGGTTAACCCTGCCGGATTTTGATTCGTGTTCCCAGACCGCCGGCGAAAACCGTCCCAGCAGTTTCCGCAGCGACCGGACAAAAAGCGAACGTCCCGCGGCGGAAGCGGTGTCCCGCAAAAAAGCGGTGCGCGACGCGGCTATCTCGGCGGCGAACCCCCTGGGGCCTATCATCGCAAGATCGGGATGAACCAGGGAGCGGTGTCTAACGCAGGAAGCGCAGGGGCAGTTCCACGGCGCGGCCCCCTTTTCGGCGCTTCCGTTTTCGCAGGAGAGCGCCCGTGCCAGTTCCAGCGCGGTGCTTCCCTTTCCGGACGCGGCCGGCCCAAAAAACAGCATACTCGGCGCGAGCCTGTTCGCAAGAACGTCCTCCTTTAACTGGTCCGTCGCGGCCTGCGCTATAATGTTTTCAAACACAGATTTATCCCTCCCCGTATTTCCCTTGCCCCGGCAATCATCGCCGGCAAATTAAACTCCCAATTGCGGCCCATTATAAACGGCATTAACAAATCCGCAAAGAAGCTGTTTCGCAAAACCGGCCCGGAATCGAACAGCGGCTGAATGTTTATCAAAAACAGAAGCAGGCAGACGACTACAACCCCTTCCGCAAAACCCAGCACCGCCCCCAGAAAACGATCCAGCCCGTCAAGCCCCAGCCCCCGGATAACGTTTTTCAGCATCGCTTCCAATATTCTTGCAACGATAAAAACAACCAAAAACAGCGCGACGAAGGCGATGATTTCCGGAACGTGCGCCATATCCGGCATAAAGTTTTCGCGAATAACGCCCGCCAGGGCCCGAAAGAAAAAGATTGCTGTCAAGGCCCCTAACACCAGCGACGCCAGCGACACGACCTCGCTGACAAAGCCGCGCACAACACAGCGCAGGACAAAAAGAACTATAACTCCGGCGAACACAAAATCTATAACCGCAATATTCATTGGTCTTCCCCTTTTTCGCCCCGGGAGCGAAACATCTCGTTAATAGAATCGCCTATAATTGCCGCACCGTCAAGACTCCCGATTCGCGCCGACGCTTCCGCCATGCGTTCCCGGCGCGGGGTGTCCCGGGCAAGCGCGTCTATCGTTTCGGAAAGGTTTTCCGCGTTCGCTTCGTCTCCGGTCAAAACCAGTGCGGCTCCTTCGCGTTCAAAAAAACGCGCGTTTTCCACCTGGTCGCCTCTGGTTCCGGGGCCGCTCAGCGGGATCAGCACCATGGGTTTGCCCAGTGTGGCGCTTTCCCAAACCGTGCCCGCCCCGCTACGTCCCAGAACCAGTTCCGCCGCCGCAAGGACGTGGGGCATTTCCGCGTTAATGTAGGGGAAGGAAATATGGCCCCGGGTTTGCGGCACGTCCCACGACCGCCCCGGCCCGTACTGATGCACCACCGTGTACCGGCGGCAAAGGTTCTCCAGACAGGCGCGTACCAGATTATTCACTTCCGCAGCGCCCTGGCTTCCCCCCAGAACCAAAAGAACGCGTTCTTCCGGGCCCACTCCCAGAAAGGCACGCCCTTTCGCCGGATCGGCCTTGCGAAAAACGGAGCGCACCGGGTTGCCGCTTACCGTTACAATGTCCTTTGGCAAAAACCGGGCGGTGTCCGAGTACGCGGCAAAAACCCGCCCGGCGGTTTTACGCACAAAGCGCAAATTCAGCCGCGTTGCCAGACCGGGGCTAAAGTCCGACTCGTGGGTAAAAACCGGAACGCCCAACGAAGCGGCCGCCGCACAGGGCGGAACGCTGACAAAGCCGCCCTTGGAAAAAAGCAAATGGACTTTTCGCTTTTTCAGTATTTTCCGCGCCGCGAAAAAACCGGCGGCAACCCTGAAAGCGTCCGGAAGCGTTTTTAGGGAAAGGTAACGCCGCAGCTTCCCCGCCGGAATGCCGAAAAACTCCAGCCCGGCCGCTTCCACAATGGCGCGATCCATTCCCCTGTTTGCGCCAATCCAGAAAACCCGGTACTCCCGCCCCGCGCCAACCCCCTCCAGGAGCCTTTCCGCCACCGCCAGCCCCGGATAAATGTGCCCCCCGGTTCCGCCACCGGTAAAAGCGATGTTTACCATACGGTAATGATACAGCATTGGGCCGGGATTGGGGAGACGTAAAACGGCGCTTGCCACGACTCGATCTGACACTCGAAGAAACTCACGCGCCCTGTCCGTCAGATTCGTTGCGGCCGGGATAAGCCTGCCCTGGAGAAGCAGGGCGAACTTTATTTTTTTGAGCCGTCCTATTCCAAATTTCCCCGTCTTGTGCTATATTTACCAAATGAAACGCTTACCACTAGCAACCTTCGGCCTTCTGGCGGCATTTTTCCTTTCCTCCTGCGCCACCAGGGTAATCCCCTATGGGCTTGGCCCGGAGGAACTGATCCAGCGCGGGCAGGAAGCTTCCGACAGAAACCGTTTCAGACACGCTTTACAATACTACCAAGCCGTGTTGGAAAGACACCCCGGTAACTCGGATTCCGTCGTCGCCGCGGAATACGAAATCGCCTTTATCCACTACAGACAGAGAAACATGTACCTGGCCCGGGAGGGAATGAACGCCATTCTTGAACGTTTCGACGCCCCGGGCGGGGACATGCTTCCGGAAAAGTTCAGGGTGCTTGCCCGAATGATCCTTGGAAGGATAGACGAGCATGAAGCCCGCCGCGGCGGTTTTTTTCGCAGAAGATAACGCGTGGAACGTTAAGGGTGCGGCAGAATTATTGCGTGTAAGTCTATGCCCTGGCGCACTATTTCCGCGTCAACCATCTCTCTGGTTATACGCCCCCTGGGGCGCGGGTGCGGCGGCGCGTCGCCGATAAGTATCATTATTCTGGTTTCCCCTTCCCACGCAAGCTGTGTCGCGCCGGCGTACAGCGCCTCGTGAACCGCCTCCGGAATATCGCCCCCGCCGCTGACCCGGACGTTGTTTATGCTCCGCTGGAGCGTGTTGAAGTCCTGCGTAAAGGGAACCACCCTGTTAAGGAACTCGTCGAAGTAGTCCTTGTAAAACACCATGCCAACCCGAACGGACTCCAGTCTGGCGGCCATATCCCGTATCGTGGGAACCAGGTACTGGCGTATCTCTCCAAAGAAGGGCCGCATAGACGCGGTAACGTCCAGGCAAATCACGATGTCCACCGTGTCGGTTTCCACATTGGCAAGAATTTCCCGTATCTGGTGCATCATCTCGACCGGGTTCAGCGCAATCAAGGTATTTTCCGGGCCGGCAAGCAAGGTAAAGGCCTCCACGGTTTCCCTTAGCAGAACGCGCTCCGGCGTGGGTCGCGTGAATTCCTGCGAAACCCGAAGCATAAACGGGTTGTCCAGGAACGGGCCCCGGTAATCCGCGTGGGCGTAGTAAAAGGCCCTTATGTTCAGGTAGGTTCCATCGCCTACGTGAACCTCGCCGCGCCTTCCGCCTTCGTAGCCGTACAAGAGAGTATTGGGTATGTAGATATGAAACGCCCATCCCAGAGTGTGGTGCCACCTTGGGGTGGAAGACACCAGCGAATAAATGCCGCTTTCCCGAGGTATGGGAAACCCGTCGATAAGGCGTATCTCGTCCCCGTTAATCGCGTTCCATTCCGCCGCGCGATACGCAAAGTTCGCCTCGCGAAAAAGCGGGTCCCGAGTGGTCTCGGTAAGCAGCACCGAGGAAATATCCGGCTTGTGGCGAATAAAAAGGTGAAAGCCGCCGTCCGCCCTAAGCTCAATCAGCAAATCGTCCTGGGCAATACTTAAATCCCGGGCGTACACCAAAGACGGCGACACCACGGACAACAACAAAACCGGCGACATCAACAAAAACCGGCGACACCGCATCTGAAACCGGAGGGAAGACCTTGCCATACCTTTCATTATCGGATCAAAGGGGTGAAAAATGAACCTGTCGGCAGCTTGGATTGACGTTTTCGACCGAAACTGGTATAGTTCTCGTAATATGCATCGATACATGCAATGTTTCACTGCGGTTTCAAAAATCGCAAGCCTTCCTGGCATAAGGCGCAATAAATACGGTGACAAGTTTTGGAATTGTGTCAAAACGGGCGGCGCGCAGTGATTTCGTTTATCCGAAAAAAAATATTTTCGAATCGGCACAAAAATACAAGCGCGCCGTATATTTTGCTAATCCTGTGCGGGTACGTCACGGTGGTATCGGCTTACACGGGTATCTTTTTCAGCATTCCCTGGATGCTCATCAGAATTGTCGTCGGAAGCGTTATGATTCTGGGATACATCCTTCTTGAAAGGAGTTCGCTTAGCCGTTCGACCCTGGCGTTTTTGACGCCGATGTTGCTACTCTCTAAAATCATCGCCGGAACCTTGTATTTTGGCAGCGATTTTTTGGTTTTTACGTATTACACCGGCGCGGCGTTAATTTCGCTTACATATCTGAAACCGAAGGGGCTTGCGCTTTACATCCTTGTGGGCGGTGCGATTATGGCGGTTCTGCTTTTCGTGTTTAATCGCAACCTTCTTGGCCCCACGTTTGCGATGGTACAGAACTACCTGAATTTTGTCGCGTCGCTCGGCATAAACGGCTTGGTTTACATATTCGGCAGATCATACGTCCGGACGCTTTCCGACATGGCAAAGGCCCGCAGCGAGGCCAGCCAGGCGGCAATTGCAAAAAGCAATTTTCTCGCCAGTATAAGCCACGAAATACGCACCCCCATGAACGCCATAACCGGCATGTCTGAATTTCTTTTGCGAGGGGAACTGTCGGACGAATCGCGCAGGCATGCGCAGGACATAAAACACGCGGCGGCAAACCTTCTGTCCATCATCAACGGCCTGCTGGATTTTTCCAAGATCGAGGCCGGAAAACTGGAAATAATCCCCGCAAAATATTTTCTTTCATCTCTCGTCAACGATGCCGTTACCATTATCAAAATGCGGCTTGTGGATACACCCGTTCGTTTTTATACCAACATTGACGGCAACATTCCCAACAGTCTTATAGGCGACGAGGTTCGGGTGCGCCAAATCCTTATCAATCTTCTTTCCAACGCGGTGAAGTACACGGAGAAGGGGAACATCGGTTTTTCCATTACCCGGGAAAAACGTATCGAGGATACTGTTTGGCTTAAGATTACCGTGAACGACACGGGGTATGGCATAAAGCCTGAAAACATGGAAAAACTTTTTGACGACTTCGTGCGGCTGGATACGAAAAAAAACCGCACTCTCGAAGGCACGGGTTTGGGTCTCGCCATAGTCAAGAGACTCTGCACGGCGATGGGCGGGGATGTTATCGTAACCAGCGAATACGGCAAGGGCAGTTCCTTTGCTGTGCTGATTCCGCAGGGAATCGGTTCGCCGGAACCTTTCGCGGTTGTGAACGAGCCTGAAAAAAAGAAAGTGCTGGTGTTCGAACGTCACGCGACCTACGCCCAGTCGGTGTGCTGGTCCCTTAGCAACATGGGAGTTCCGCATTTTTTGGCAAACGATTATGACACTTTTGCCGAGGCGCTGTTTCGCGAGCAATGGTACTTCGTGTTTTCCGGCCATGGCCTTCACGACAAGGTTAAGCTTACAATGGATCGGCCCGGCGGGGATTTCCCGGGCGGCGAAAAGCCGTCCGTGCTGTTCATGTTGGAATGGGGCCTCGAAGCCTACGATTCCAATGCGCACTTCGTGTCCATTCCGGTACAGTCGCTGTCCATCGCCAACGTGCTGAACGGCCAGGCGGATCAAGGAGATTATTGTGAAACTTCCAGCGTGATTCAGTACGTTTTCCCGAAAGCCCGGTTGCTGGTGGTGGACGATATTTCCACGAACCTCAGGGTAACACAGGGGTTTCTTGCCCCCTACAAAGCCACGGTGGATACGTGCATAAGCGGGCTGGAAGCCATTGAGATGGTAAAGCGGCATGATTACGATATCGTTTTCATGGATCACATGATGCCCGAGATGGACGGTATCGAGGCAACGGCAATCATCAGGGCCTGGGAAAAAGAGCGCAACGAAAAAGAGGAAAGGGAACGCGACCCAATTCCCATCATCGCGCTGACCGCAAATGCCGTGTCCGGGATGCGGGAGATGTTTGTCGAAAAGGATTTCAGCGATTTTCTTACCAAGCCCCTGGAGGTTTCCATGCTTGACGAAGTTCTTCAACGCTGGATTCCCGAAAGCAAAAGGGAGCGAAACAGGGATACGGGGAACGCCGCCGCTTCCAGACTTTCCCCTGGCGAATCGTTTCCGGTTATTCCCGGAATTGATATTACAAAAGGCGCCGCCAGGCTTGGCGTTAAGCGGGCGGGATATTTAAAACTACTGTCCATGTTGCACAAGGATGTAGAGGGCAGACTGCCGGCGTTGCTGGCAATGCCAAAGCCGGAAACCCTGACCTTGTTTGTAAGCCATGTTCACGCCCTGAAGGGTACGTGCGCAAGCATGGGGGCACTGGAAATTTCCGAAAGGGCGGCGGAGCTTGAAGTTGCCGGCAAAGCGGAAGATTTGATGTTCATCGAGGAAAACCTGGACTTCTTTGTGGAACGTCTTGCGGAATTGGCGAAAGACATTGACGCCGCGCTGAATGCCCCTGGCATACGGGAAGACGTTCCTTAGCGCGAAAACGCAATTTTCAGTGCCTTGCCGGGATGATAACGTCGCCGTCAACCGACACTCTGCGCCTACGATTTCTTTCTTAGCTCATATTTCTGAAATCCGTGCCCCTTAAAGTTAACATCATACTTAGCGGCCCTGGCACAATAAACAATCTCATCTATAGTAGCATACAGGTTTAATGACAAGAGAGCAACGACAGACCACCACGGCACATCGCGAACAAACGCCCAAAAACCTATTACAACGCAACAGCTTGCGGCAAAAAACTTCTGCGGGTACGAGTGCACCATATTGGCGGTACCAAAGAATTTTTTCGCATAAAGATTTCCGTTTAACCTATTGGCTAAACAGAAAACCAATGCGCCAATATAAAGCCAGAACTGGAGGGTGGAAAGGTTATCGAACGCAAATACAATAAAAACAGTTGCCGCGGCAATTACGATCAGCACCGCATCGCTGACGGAATCCAAAACAGCGCCAAAACTGCTTTTCGCGTTAAGCCTTCGGGCAATAAAACCGTCGAGAGGATCCGTTATGACTATAAAAGCGTATACCAAAAGCCAAACCCATGGAACCGCATTAAAACGACCAATGTCCCTTTCAAAACCCATCAAAAACAGAAGCGAAAAGGAGCCAAAAAGGCGGGTGAAAGTTAAAATGTTTGGGATATGTTTTTTAAAGCCGGTGGCTTTTATGTTTTCCATAGCGCAAACCTCCTATGCAGGCGTAAACATGAAATATACGTTGTTTTTTCAGAACCATTTACCAAGAGCATCATAACAAACCGGAAATTTAAAGTCAAGCATTTAGCGAGGCAGCATTTTTGCATTTACCCAACTGGAAGAAAGAACATCGAGCGCTTTGCAATGTTTACCTAATCGGGCAAAGACCATTTTTCGCCTCGTCCCAGAACCCGTCCATTGTGCCAAGGTTTTCGGCTCGCATTTCTTGGCCGGTTTCCTTCATCTTTTTTTCCATGTACTTGAACCGTTTGACAAACTTGCTGTTCGTTTTGCGAAGCGCGACGGAAGGCTCGACTTTAAGGTAGCGGCAAAGGTTGACAACGGAAAAAAGCAAATCGCCAAGCTCCTCCTCGGTTTGTTCGCGGTTTTTGGTTTTGGCGGCTTCCAGCGCTTCGGTAAGCTCTTCCCGGATTTTGGCGCTTACGCCGTCGATGTTGGGCCAGTCGAAACCAACTTTGGCGGCTTTCTTCTGGAGTTTCCAGGCACGGTCCAAAGGGGGTAGCGCGGCGCTTACCTCGTCCAGCACGGAGTCTTTGGGGCTGCGGCCTTCCTGTTCAACTTTGATTTTTGCCCAATTGTCCAGGACTTCGTCCGAGTCCTTTACCTTGGTTTCGCCGAACACATGCGGATGCCGCCGGATTAGTTTTTCGCAGACTGTCCGCAATGCGTCCGCCACGGAGAAAACGCCCTCCTCTTCGTGGAAATAGGCTATCATTGTTGCCACCAGGAAAATATCGCCCAGTTCTTCCTTGGTATGGGCGGGGTCTTTCTCGTCGATTGCCTCTATGCACTCGTAAGTTTCCTCGATTAGGTTTCCGCGCAGGGAGAAGCTGTCCTGTTCGCGATCCCAGGGGCAGCCGTCAGGTCCGCGAAGGCGGGCTACGGCGTTGTACAACGATTTGAAGGCATCGTCGGGCCGGTTTTCGTCCTGGGGTGTGTTTGGCTGGTCTGGCTGTGTCATAACCAAATTTTACCACGACGGGGCCGTAAATAACAGTACCGCTTCCGCGGATTTTATCCGCGAAACCGAAAATTTGCAAAACCGGTGCCGATGGGCCTTGAAGAAAATCGCAGGTTGGGTTAGGCTATGCGTAAACAAACCAGAGAGGGAAACTATGAGTGTAGGAATAGACATAACCAGCGGTAATTTTGAAGATGAAGTGTTGCGGTCGCCGATACCGGTTTTGATTGATTTTTGGGCACCGTGGTGCGGGCCGTGCAAAATGATAGCCCCCTTTATAGACGAGCTTGCCGGCGAATATGAGGGAAGGGTCAAGATTACCAAAGTAAACATTGACGACGAAAGCGGGCTTGCGGAACAGCACGGAATTGTGTCAATTCCCACTCTTGTTTTATACAAGGACGGGGCCGTGGCGGAACAGAGAAACGGAGCCGCCCCCAAACGAGACATAGAAGCGATGTTTAAGGACCTTGTCTAAAACATTTGGTTGCTCGCGTGAACCCGGTGTCTGGAAATCGGCACTGGACATACAATCATGAAACACGTTCTTAGCAATAATTATTCCATTGCCGACATTACCGGCGATCCCTTTGGGTTTACGTTCAAGGAAACCGCCAAACTAATGGGGGAGCATGATGCCAGGGCGCTGTTTGCGGGCCTGTACAAAAACAAAAACACGTCCGGGAAAAAACCCCATACAATGCGCGCAAAGGATATTTTCAGGGACGCGGACACGCAAAAGTATGTCTACGAACTGCCCGACAGCAGGTGTATCGAAACCGTTTGCATAAAACGCAAAACCGGTGTAACCGCCTGCGTGAGTTCCCAGGTGGGGTGTTCCGTCGGGTGCGTTTTTTGCGAATCCGGCAGCAGCGGGCTACTCCGGAATTTAACGCCTTCCGAAATTGTGCAACAGATTGTTTTGCTGAAGGAAAAAGTAAACAGAATCATTTTCATGGGCATAGGGGAGCCTTTGCACAACTACGATGCACTGATAAAGGCGGTTCACGTTTTGCGCGACAGGAACGGGCTGGATTTCCCCACGGACGGAATAACCGTTTCCACGATTGGGCCGGTAAAACAGTTGAAGAAACTGCGGGAAGAACACGTAAAAATCCAGTTGGTGTTATCGTTGCACGCAACAACGCAAAAAACCAGGGACTATATCGTTCCCGGAATGCGGGGAAACGACATTCGCCAAACGGTGGAAGCGGTATTGTCATATTCGCAAAGGCACAACCGGAAAATCACTATCGCGTATCTGCTGTTGCCGGGAATAAACGACAAACAGTCGGACATACGGCAACTGGCGGAATGGTTCGGGCACGAAAACGTGATGATAAACCTGCTGGAATACAACCGGACAAATTACAGCGGCATCAAGAAACCGGAAAAGCAGGACCTGATACGTTTTAAGAACAAACTGGAAAGCTGTGGCCTGGAAGTAAACATAAGGGTGTCGCACGGTAGAAGCATAAAAGCGGCCTGCGGACAACTGGTAAGTAAATACAACAAATAACCCCGGCAGCCGGTTTCGCGATTTTCATGATACCGGTGCCAAGCAAACGGGACAGACTTTCCAGTTTGCTTGCAATTTTTCCCTACAGCCTTTGCAAAGTTTGCTTACCTGGTGTTCCTGCTCGCGTTTTCCGAATAATACCACCGCCTCAAGCAAGTTTAGTGTTTTTTCACACAGGGCCAAATCGAGGCCCTCTTCTTCGTGCAGTCTTTGCGCAAGTTGCTGTTTGCAGTTCCCGCGATTCGGTTCGGAAACGCTGTTCAGGATTTGCGCGTATTTCTTCTCCAGACATTTTATGAACGCGTATTTTTGCGGCTTTGGTATGTCCCGTGCCAGATCCGCAAAAGAAGCCGAAAAGCGGTCTGGCTCGAAAAGAATATTTTCACCACCATAAGCGACAATCTGTTTCACTATGTTAAGCAAATCTGCGTTTATGTGCGACACTGCCGCCTGCTTAGGCGGCGATTCCGGCTGAGGGAAAGCGGTGGCAGTTTGTGGTGCGGCAATACTGGTGGTTATATCCTTTGGGCGATTCTCATTTTGGGTGCGTATATGTTTCTCGTTCGAAAACCGCTTTACCACAAGCACAATCGCAATACCGGCGCCTAGGAGGAACAACAACGGTAACCAAATAAAAATAATATCACCAACAGTAGGTCCCATCACTTTTCCCCTTCACCATAACCTGAAATACGCATTCCCCACACAACCAACACTGTGCTTGTGTGGGATACTGTTGCCCAGCCAGACTAAATCCCCATCAGCTTACCGTATTCTTCCAGCGCGGAATCCCCGGAATTGCCGGCAAGAACTTTTTTGGTAAGGATTTTGCCAAGCTGTACGCCCTCCTGGTCAAAACTGTTGACGTTCCACGCAAAACCCTGGAACATCACCTTGTTTTCAAAGTGCGCCAGCAGGCTGCCAAGGGCCGCCGGCGTAAGCCGCTTTCCGTGGATAAGACTGGAAGGCCGCCCCCCGGGGAATTCCCTGTTCCGGTTGGAATCGTCCTGGCCCTTGGCGAAGGCGACTATCTGCGCAACCAGATTCGCGTTGAGCTTGGTCTGGCTTAGGGAGCCGTCCACGCTTACGTCGTTGCCGCCCTGGCTTTCGGCAAAACCGATAAACTGCAGGGGGATAACGTCCGTGCCCTGGTGCAGAAGCTGGTAAAACGAATGCTGCCCGTTGGTTCCCGGTTCGCCAAAAACCACCGGCCCGGTCGCGTAGGAAACGGGCTGACCGTCCCGGTTCACGCGCTTGCCGTTGGACTCCATGTCAAGCTGCTGCAGATGCGCCGGAAACCGGGAAAGGGCCTGGCTGTAGGGCAGAACCGCAGTGTAGGGGTACCCCAGAAAGTTGCGCTCCCACACGCCGATAAGCGCATCCAACAGCGCGGCGTTTTTGCGAACGTCCGGTTCCAGCGCCAGCCTGTCCGCCTCCGCGGCGCCGGCCAGAAAGTCCCGGAACACCTGCGGGCCAAAGGCAAGCGAAAGCACGCAGCCCCCAACCGCCGACGACGAGGAATAGCGCCCGCCGATATAGTCGTCGATATAGAAGGAATCGAGATACGCGGGGTTTCGCGCAAGCGGACTGGTCTGGCTGGTAACGGCGACCATGTGCTTCGAACTGTCCAGCCCGGCTTTTTGCAGCTTGTCTTTCACAAAAAGTTCGTTCGCCAAAGTTTCCTGCGTCATTCCGCTTTTTGAAACCAGAACGAACAGACTCTGATCCATAGGCACGGATGCGATTACCGCTGCCGCGTCGTCCGGGTCAACGTTGGAAATAAACTTTGCGTCCAGCTTTTTCCGGCCTTCCTTTGCGGCCCAGTTTTCCAGCGCAAGGTACAAAGCCCGTGGCCCCAGGTCCGAACCGCCAATGCCAATCTGCACTACCGTGGTAAAATCCTTTCCGGTGTCGCCCTTAAACTTGCCCTGCAAAACAAGTTCGGCAAAGTCGCAGAAACGCTGCAGCTCGCCCCGGTAAAATTCGCCAATGTTTTTGCCGTTTTCCAAAACCGGTTTTCCCTGTTCCCCCCTGGAAAGCTGGTGCAGCACCTTCCGGTTTTCCCCGGTGTTGACAACCTCGCCGTCAAGGAGCGCCCTGTATTTGGCGACAAGCCCCTGTTCGTCGGCAAGGGCCTGAAGCAGGTCCAGCGTCGCGTCGTCCACGGCCTTTGCAGCCCAGGAATAGCCCAAACCGGCGGCCATCTGCGTGCGGCACTGCCTGACGCGGGCCGCGTCAAGAGCCGCCCTAAAATCGAAACCCTTCCATGCCGCGACATGGTCCGCAAGCCGCCCGTAAGCGGAAGTCCTGTCAAGATTCGTGAATTGCATTTGTCCCTCTCTTTGCGCTTTTTTCGAGTGGTTCCCTAGAATTGGACGCGGATTCCCGCCGTAACGCCAAAGTTGTCGCCGAAATTCCAGAAGCCGGTAAGGTCAAGCCTAAGCCGGAACGGAAGCAGAAACGACATACCGCCGAAAAGGCGGGGGCTAAAACCGGCCCTCTCCACTGTGTTGGAAAAACGGTTTCCATACAGGTCCAGGTCAATATCTTCCGCCCGCAACGCTTCCCTTGCAAACCAGAGGTCGCCGGTGGAAAATATCCCCCCCCTTGCCGTCAGGCTGGAGGATACCCTTGACCACCCATAGCTTAACCCTATTCCCACGTACGGGATTACCAGGGTTCCTTGCCAGGACGCCTGCAGTTTGAAATCCAGGGCGGTGGTAGACCAAATGATTCCGGCGTTGGGGTCTTCGATACGCAGAATGTGAGTGTCGTCGCCTTCTTCATATTCAATCCAGACATTGTTTCCGACGGTTCTCCTCATCTCTCCGGAAAGGCGGTTAATGCCCACGCCCAAGGAAATAGTGGGTAGAAAATATTCGTTTCCCTCAACCATTCGCAGTCGGATATCGCCGCCAATCAAAAAATAGTCGTCCGCGTCATCAAAAGGGCCAAAAGGAACGGCGAACGTTCCCACTTTGAATCCAAGGTCAAAGTGCAGGGAGAGGCCGCCAAGCCGCCCTTCCACCACCCCGCCGGGAAACGGCAGGAAGTCGCCGAAACCGGAAAGCTGGCCGGAAAGACCGGTGCCGAATATGTCTAGCAGGTCTGCCAAGGGGCTTATATCCATGGTTGTAAAACCGGCGGCAACGCCAAAACCAAAGTGGGGCGGCCTGGCCGGCAAAAACAGGCCGATATGGGAATCGGACCAGTTTAGCCCCATGCTGGCGTTAAACGGCAACGCCCTGGTCATGTCCCTGGCGAGTCTGTCCATTGTGTCCCGAAAATCATTAGCCGCCGTTACCGGTGGCGACGAAAAAACCGGAGCCCCAACTCCCAGAAAGAGGATTGCGCAGAGAAGCGCGGTTTTTACGCCAGTTTTGGTGCTTGCTTTCATGCCTACTATAATTATCGTACTGTTGCGGGCTTTTGGCAATGGCAACGAACTACCGAACGCGCGATGGGGCTAAATCTGGATGCGTGCGCCCAGCGTGGCACCAAAATTGCCGCTCCTGGCATTGTAAAGCAGGGTAAAGTCCAGCCTTAAAACCAGAAGGTTCAACGAAAGGCCGCCGAATGCGCGAAAACTCCAGCCGTTGACTCCCACTTCGGACGAAAAACCGCCTGTTTCATCGACGTTTATGCCGTACAGCTTTAGAATCTCCCTGGTTTCGTCCATGGAAATGTCCGATGTTTCCAGTGTCGCGTTTACGCCGTAGGAGACTCTGGACCGGCCGTGGCTTGCTCCCACTCCCAGATATGGCGTTACCACAAGAAGCGATTTGGATATTTGTGCCTTAAAGTCCAGAGTGGTCGTGGACCAGTTAACGCCAAGGCGCGGATCGTTTACGCGCAGGGTGTGCGTTCCGGTGGGCGAATCGAATTCAAACGCGGTGTTCCCAATGCCCATTCCGATTCCGGCGGAAAGGTGGGAAAAGCCCACGCCCACGGAAATCGCGGGCAGAACCGCTCCGCCGCGTAGCAGCGCGTAACGAACATCGCCGCCGACAAGCAGGTAGTCCATTTCCAGCGAACCGGAACCGGAGACGACAGGCCTAAACCCGAATTTTACGCCAACGTCAAACGGAAGGAAAAAACCGCCAAGCCGTCCTTCGGCGATCCATCCGGACAGCGGAAAGCCGCCAAAGGTAAAAAGCATGCCGGAAAGCCCGGGGGAAAACACGTTGAGCATGTCCCCCAGAATGTCAACGTCCACGGTGGTAAAACCGCCGGAAATGCCAAAGCCAAAGTGGGGCGGCAGACTGGGGAAAAAACTGCCGATGTAGGCATCGGACCAGTTCAGCCCCATGGCGGCGTTAAACGGCAGGGCCGTCGCCATGTTTCCCGCAAAGGTGTCCAGCGCGTCCCTAAGCTCTCCGACGTGCGGTATTCCGGACCGGGAAAAGGCCGGAGCGCCGGTTCCCAAAAAAACCAAAGCGCAGAGGAGGGCGATTTTTACGCCGGTTTTGTTCGCTTTCATGGCAACCTCCCGCCGCTGCGCTTTTGGTCTACCGAATACCACCTGCGTATAATATCGCGTTTCTACAGCCTCCGGGCAATAGCGCCCACGAATTCCCGCGAATTAAGTGTGTTCGCGGCCAGCGCAAGGAGTTTCAAGCTGGGTAAAGACCGCGTATTGCCATTTCCCTGCATTAACGGTATATTCCAAAACACAACCAGAGCAGCGAAGGCGAAACTAATGAAGCAACCAAAGCGACAGCAGAACCGGAAGCGGGACACCCTGCACATATTCGATCGTACCATCAAATATCTTTTGCACGAAACAAGTCCGGTTAACACTGTGTTCTTGGTCAACGCGCTTTTTGATAGGCACTACGCCCACGACAGTCCGGTGCGCTTCGAAAAAACCGAGAAGGTGCGGAAACGCGGAAAAACCCTGGACCTCTTCCACGCGGACATCCTCTTAAACGTGGCCGGCGACGATTTCGCCATAGAGTTCCAGATGGGCGACGGCGAAATAATCGGGCTGCGCCTTTTCGAGTACGGCTTCAGACTCGCCCACGGCACAAAACGAATGTTCGGCAACGGGGAACTCATCGAAATGGACCTTCCGGACGCCTGCGTCGTATTCTTCGAAAATACCAAAAACACGCCCGGACACATAACGTTCAGGCTGAAAATCAAAATCGGTGAGTCGTTCGACTATAAAATCAGGGTTTTCAAAATGGAAGAGCAGACTCTCGAAAGTCTAGAACGGCAGAGGCTCCTGCTGCTGCTTCCGTTTTGCCTTCTGCGGTTTCGCAAGGAACTCGAACGGGTAAAGTCTGCCGCCGATGGACGGCGGGAAATAGCGCAAAAGGAGCGGCAAACGCTGGACGAACTTGAAAACGTATTGGTACGCGTCCGGGAGAGTGGCTTTTTGGGCACGGACGATGGTATACTGATACTGGAGAGTATATCGCAAATGCATGAGGAACTATACGGGACGTACCAGGAGTTCCAGGAGGCAAACATGGTGGTGGACGAGCGAATCAAACTAAGGTGGGCACCCTACAAACGAAAGCTAATCAAGGAGACCAGGGCCGAGACAAAAGCTGAAACTGAATCCAGGATAATAGGCCTTTTCAAGCAGGGGCACACCGTGGAAGAGGTGGAAGCACTGCTCGCCCGGGAAAGGGCGGAGGAAGTTGCCGGCACCTCCCCGGATACGCCTCGGTAGAAAGCCGCTTGCAAAACCGGAACCCGCAGAGAGGCTCCTTTGTGCAGTATACACAAAAACAGGGGCGGCGGATATGGTCAAACTGAACCGTTCCGGATTGTTTACAGCCTTAACGACATTACCGCGCCGTTTCCCGTAAAGTGAAAAGAGAAATTGTTTTCACCATTGGAAGCCGGCAGGGGCCTTCTGTGCAGCGTCGGTATTAACCAGCCAAAAAAGGAGCCGATTGCCGCTCCGGCCAGTACGTCCGTCAGAAAGTGGGTGCCGGATATTATTCTGCCTGCCCCAACAACTGCAGCTAATGTATGCGAGCCAACAATGACAGGGATTCTCCAGCGAGAATCAGGAAACTCCGCGGAAAAGGTAACGCTGAGAAAAGTAGCCGGCATAAAAGCCATGGCAGTTGTACCCGAAGGAAAACTATTGACAGGAATTGGGCCCTCCACAAAACCGTCTAAATAGTGATGCGGCCTGGGTCTTCCAACTATTCTTCCTATAACTCCGCGTGTCCCGCGTGTAAAGCCCAGTGCCTGAGCATACATTACACCGTATGTCAGCCAAATGTTAAAATCGCTTCTTAAATCTGTCCATCCCACCAAAGCTATAGGAACTATAACCGGCAAACCGCCAATCCAACCTGCCAGAGTAACGGAAGCCACACTAAGTGATTCGCTGCGGTAAAACAATACCAACCCTCTATCAATCATATTAATATCACTGACATTCAGATATTGGTTGTAGAGCACGGTTTCCCTGATTAAGTCCCTGCCAAAAAACATGCCCACGGATAAAGCAGAAATAACAATATCTCTTCTTAAATCGAGGGCAAACACGGATCCCTCCCGATCCACTGAAAGCACGGGTTCCGCGGTATCCGTGTATTCCGTTAAATCCGCAGCATATTCGGATTCCGCGTACAGATTAAACCCCAGCGCAAAAAAACAGAGTAGAAATAGCGGTTTTTTCATTAGTTGTTCCTTGACCCACTCCAGAGCGAGCCGGTGCCCGGCCTCCATCCGGGCGGCCGGCGGCCGGCGCTACCGCCAAAGCGGTACCACGTCAAAGCCCTGGCCTTCAAGCAGGGTTAAAACCTTGCCGAAATCGCCGCCGATTATGTGGGCCACGCCTATGGTAACGAAGAAGGTCGTGGGTTCCGCGGTTTCGCGAAGCAGACGTGCGATCTCGTCGGCGAAAATGTGACACCGGGTGTGAAAGTTGACGTGGTGGAAGTATTCCTCAAAAGGAGTGGGATCGTCGCTGAGGGACGAACTCATCGCGTCTCTAAGCATGGCGATGTCCCCGGCTTCGTAGGCTTCCACCAGGCCCATGTCCACGACGGACTGAATCATCTCGTCCCAGTCCGCCGCCCAGTCCACGTCGTCCCAGTCCGCGGGGCTGTCAAACATGGTTACCTGTATGTCCATGGGGATGTTGAACACAAGATCAAGCTCCCGGAATATATCGTTCAGGCCGATTACCGGCCTGTCGTTGGCCAGCGCAAAAGCGTTGACGTAATCGTCCACCGAGTATTCCGCAAAGATACCCATAAGCGGCATCAGTTCGACCATGGTAATAATCAGCATGGCGCCAATCGGGGTAAAGTTCGCCACCATTTCGTACGTAATGGTAGGAAGGACTTCCAGGCTTTCCAGGAACGCCGTGAAAGCTTCCGGCGGCAAAATGTCCTGTAGGGTCAGCCCGCCCGGAAGCATCATCAAACTGGACGTATGCATGACTATTTCCGGGGAACCCATAAGCGCCATGTCCACTTCAAAGGCGAAAACGTCGGCGCGGGCCATCGCGTCCTCCACCACCGGATTCAGCGGAAACCATTCCGGCCTGCCAAGGTGCATGGAACCCAGAATGTAGGCCACGTTGCCGCCGTACTCAATCCGGGAAATAAGCCCGTGAATGTCCGGTCTTGCCTCCACCCGCTCGGGGGGCGATGCGCAGGCGATGAAAACGGAAAAGATTACAAAGGCTGTCGCCAGAATCAGAAAGCGCGTAAGGTTTTTTTTCACTGATTACTCCTTGGCTTCACTCTAACCCGATCCGGCGCCCGGTGTCCATAGGTGAGTAAAAATTCCCAAAACCGGTTTCGATGTTAAGAAACACATTGACGCGCGGCGTTAAATCGGTTAACATGTTTCCCGTGCGGTTGGCGGCTTTTGCGCCGCTCACTTCAGGAAGGAGCGTTTACCGTGAAAGAAAGGGAAAACTTTAGTTCCAGACTCTCGTTTATCGTGGTGTCGGTTAGCTGCGCCATTGGCCTTGGCAACATCTGGCTTATGCCTTACCGTGCCGGCGCGTACGGCGGCGCGTTGTACATTCTGCTGGTAACGGCGTTTATTTTTCTGCTGGCCATTCCGGTCCTGATGGTTGAGTATTCCGTGGGCCGGGGCAGCGGTCAGTCCGTCGCAAACCATTTCCACGTTCTGCAAAAACCGGGGCAAAAGTGGCACGTCGCCAGCTACCCCATGATTGCCGGCAACTACCTGCTGCTGATGTTCTACGTGATGATCTGCGGCTTCGCGCTGGCCTATTTGGGAAAAGGCATTTCCGGCGAACTGATTGGGCTTGTTCCTTACGAAGCGATGAAAGACGTTTGGAATCCGGAAACGCTGGAATACGCCCCGGGATACGTTACGGTGGATCCAATCGCGGGGGCGTGGCAGGCGTTAACCGGAAGCGCGACAAGAAGCGTCGTTATGATGGTCGCGATTGTCGTGCTGGGTATGGGCGTTTGTTACTTTGGTTTGCGAAAAGGCGTTGAGCAGGTGGGTAAAGTCACCATGGGCCTGTTTTTCATCCTGGTTGTAATCCTGCTTGTCCGCAGCGTAACCCTGCCGCGCGCCTACGAGGGGCTCCGGTTCCTGTTCGTGCCGAATCTGGAGGCGATGCGGGAACACGGCACTTTCCGGATTATCCACATGGCGATGGGCCAGGCCCTGTTTTCGCTTTCCGTGGGCATGGGCTCCATGGCTATTTTTGGCAGTTACATCAACAAGGAAAACCGCCTGTTCCGGGGCTCCTTTACCGTGGGCGTTCTGGACCTTGGCGTTATAATGCTTTGTCTGCTAATGATTTTCCCCGCCGCTTTCGCGTTTGGCATTAATCCGGCGCAGGGCGAAGGTTTGCTGTTTGTAACGCTGCCGCACATTTTCAACGCGATGCCGGCCTCGTATGTCTGGTCGCTGCTTTTCTACATTGGCTTGGCCTTTGTCGCGTTCTCCACCGCGGTTGCCGTAATGGAAAACCTTACGGCGATTGGTATGGACAAGTTTGGCTGGTCGCGCAGAAAGTCGGTTACGGTTAACCTTGTCGCGCTGCTCGTTCTGTGTCTGCCGTCGGCGCTTACGCGAAACGTGCTGGCCGGCGTTGCACCCCCGGGGTTCCCGCACCTTGGTTCCTTTTTTACGTATCTGGTCATGGAGATTGTACTGCCGCTGGGTTCGCTGGTTTACGTCCTGTTCGTTACGCGCAAGAGGGGGTGGGGCTACGACAAATTCCTGGCGGAAGTCAACACTGGCGGTCAGGGCTGGAAGTTCCCCGCGAATTTGCGCTTTTACATAACGTACGTCATCCCCGTCGTGATAGCCTTCATCTTCGTGTTCGGCCAAGTGCAACGATGGGTTTTAACGCCCAGGGGGATAATTCTCTAAGTTACCGGTTCCGCTGCGGGTAAAAGCGATGTTTACCATGCGGTAATGATACAGTATTGGGCCGGGATTGGGGAGACGCAAAGCGGCGCTTGCCTACCCCTTTAGCAGGTCCCAGATTTTCCCCGAGACGGTAAACTGGTTTTCCCGAGTCCGCAGAACGGCAATGCGTTCGTCCCTTGCCGCCTCCAGCATATCCGCCGGAAGGGGCCGCGAGTTGCAGACAACGATTACGGAGACGTTGACCAGGGTGGCAACCGCCACGGTGTTCCGGTGCGCCTGAATCGTAACAAGCGCGCCGCCGTCCTTGGCGTTGGCCATAACGTCGGAAAGCAGGTCCGAGGTGTAGGCACCGGTAAGATCGCCGTCAACGAACTCGCCCTGGTGTATTTCCGCGCCCAGGGCTTCGGCAAGCTCGTTTATGGTCATACGCCCCCCCTTGCGTCATTCGCCCTTCAACGAGTTGACGTATACCACGGATCTTACCGTGGTTCCGGTTCCCGTCGCGGACTGGATCGAAAATTCGTCGGAAACGCGCTTGGTGTTTGCAAGCCCCATGCCCGCGCCAAACCCCAGGGTGCGGACGTATTCGCTGGCCGTGGACCAGCCCTCCTGCAACGCCAGGTTTACGTCGGCAATACCGGGACCGGAGTCGGAAGCTACCACGCTGACTTTGTCCGGCAGTATGCTACAGCGAATAGTGCCGCCGTCTGAATGGGCGACAATGTTTATTTCAAGTTCGTAGCTGGCAATGGCGACCCGCCGGATAATTTTTGGGTCTATGTTGCGCCCCTTCAGCGCCTTCTTGATTTCCGTAGAGGCCCTGCCCGCCATCTCGAAATCGAGGCGGGCAACGTTGAACTCCATTTCCGAAAAGGCGGATGTCATGCCGCTCTCCTTTGAGTGCATTTTTTCAAGCCGGATTATTTCCCGGTTCATCTCGACCAGCAAAGAACGCACCACGTCGACGGAACTTATGATTCCCACAAGCTCCTGTTTCTTGTTCAGCACCGGATAACGACCGTAATGGTACTTGTTGAGGTACGAAATAGCAAAAGACAGCGGCATGTCGTCCTGCAAAACCACCACGTCGCGGGTCATACGCTGGGAGGCAAGGCTGTCGATAAACCCCTTGTCCAACGCGCTGATAATGTCGTGGATGGAAATTACGCCCACAAGTACGTGGTCCTCCACAATGGGAATACCCGTTATCCGGTGTTCCCTCATGATGTTCTGGAGGTGGCGCATGGTGTGGTTTGGGCTGCCGCTGATGACCGCCCTTGTCATGACATCCTTTACTTTCAGTTGATAGATAAGTTCCAGCACAACGGAGGAATCGTCCGTGCTTATGGGAATGTCCGGTTTCTGGTGCGCTTCGTCGTCGTTCGTAACGGTGCCGGCGTCCGGAGCGTCGCTCATTAGGGGCCCCCGGTTTTTGGCAGGACGTGCTTTTCGATGACTTCGGCAACGCCGTCGTCGTCGTTGGTTCTTTCGGTAACGATGTCCGCTACGCTTTTTATGTACTCGTTGCCGTTCGCCATGGCCACACCGGTTCCCGCCCAGCGCAGCATGGCTTCGTCGTTTCTGGAGTCGCCCACGGCAAGAACCTCCTCCCGCCTGACTCCCAGAAACTCGGCGACTTTCGCAAGCGCCGTTCCCTTGTCGGTGCGGGCCGGCAGTATCTCCAGAAAATAGGGTTTGCTGGTAAACAGGGTTACGTCGTCGTCAAGGTATGCCCGCAGCAGTTTTTCCAACGGAGCAAGCAGCACCGGATCGCCAGGGACAAGCAGCTTGTGGCAACCCCCGCCCACCATGGCCCGGAAGTTGTCCACCACAACCTGGCGCAAACCGGTGAGCTTTTTGTCGTACTCGGTATATTCGTTGTGCCGGGAAACGTACATAATGTCGCCTTCGTAGATTTGCACCGGAAAGTCCTCCGCGTCCACTAGATCGAAGGCGGAAAGCGCGGCCTTGGAATCTATCCTGATTTCGTAGGCTATGTTGCCGGCAAGCGTCTCCTGAATGACGGTCCCGTTGTTGCATATAAGATACCCCAGCCTTCGGTGCATCCCCAGAATTCTTGCAAACGATTCCATCGCCGCCGGAACCCTCCCGGATGCCAGCACCACCTTTACCCCGGCTTCCTCCGCCTTTTTTATGGCGTTCCTTGTGCGGTAGGAAATTGTCAGGTCGGATCGAAGAAGAGTGTCATCCAAGTCAAGGGCCAGGAGTCTGACGCTGTTCATTTCTTAATGATACCCATAAAATGCCGGCAATTCAAGACTGCCCGTAAACATTGCGTATCCGCTCCTTCCCGGGCAGTCTGTAAATGTCGAAGTCCTTGTCCAGGCTTATAATTTCCCGGATGCCTGTTTTTTCGGACGTAATTACCAGAGTCGCGTCGGCAAAATCCATGGGAAGATCCGCGTATTTCGCGGTTAGCGCGGCGACCCTGTGCATGTCGTTCTGGTGTATGTCGCTTATGATTACCCCTTTGTGCATAACCCATTCGTAAAAATCCTGCTGGGCTTTGGCGGAAAAGTCCAGCATGTGGGAAACCTCGGTAAAAACCGCCAGGGTGCTGACAAACCGGAAAGAACGGCCCTTTATAAACGCCTTTACCGGTTCGTGGTGTTTGTCGCCGGAGTCGAAAAGGGCGATAAGCGGCCCGGCGTCTATAAGGATCGAGGTTGTCACGAAGGGGTCTCTTTGGAGGCCGACTTTTGCCGGAGTTTTTCCTTTAGGCGTTCCTTGTAGGTGACGGAGCGGTCGCTTTCCCCGGAGCCGTAGTTGCCGAAGTAGGGTTCGCCCACCGTAAAGGAGCAGATTTCGCTTTCCTCGTATTGGTAGTACATGTCCACCGATTCCTTGATTATGTCCGACTTGGTTTTGCCTTTGATTTTGGCAAGGGCGACGAGTTTGTTTCTGGTTTCCGGGGGTAGCCTGGCTGTGGTTATTTGCGCATTCATGTCATGCCTCCATATTACACAGTGTAATACCTGGCGAAAAAACAGTCAAGGTTTTTCCCGCGTTTTAGCAGCCTTTTCGCACTTCGATTAATCCGTCCGAGCGGCCGATGTAGATTACCGGTGTTTTTCGGGAGAAAAAGCCGTTTTCCACTATTCCGGGAATCCGGTTGAGTTCCAGTTCCAGTTCCGCCGGATCCACCGGCGCGGCAAACAGGATGTCCAGTATGAGGTTGCCGTGTTCGGTGATTACCGGTCCGGCCTTTCGCAGCGCTTCCCGCAGGGTGGCTTTGCCGCCCAGCGCGGCGATTGCCTTTGTCGCGGTAACCCTGGCCCCGGGGATCACCTCCACCGGAACCGGAAAACCGGTGCCCACTGTTTTGACGATCTTGGATTCGTCCACCGCCACGGCAAACTCGGAGGACGCGTAAGCGGCGAGCTTTTCCACGAGCATCGCCCCGCCGCCGCCCTTGACAAGCCGGTTTTGCGGATCGACCTCGTCCGCGCCGTCAATCGTAAGGTCCAGACTCCCGGAAAGTTCCCGCGAATTCAGCGGGTAAAACGGAATCCCCAGCTTTTCGCATTCCATCTCGGTCTGAAAGCTGGTGGCAAAGGCCGCGATATCCCGCAAAGCGCCGTTCGCCAGAAGCTCCCCAACCCTGCGAACCGCGTGGACGGCCGTGGAACCGGTTCCCAGTCCCAGTTTCATGCCGCTTTTTACCAGAGCCTCAACCGCCGCCCTGCCGGCCGCTTCTTTAATCGCCTGTTGGTCAATTTGTCCCATCAAAACACCTCCTGTTTTATCCTTGGCAAAAGGTGCTCCGGAAAGTCCCTTCCCACAAAATGCGCGTACTGGTATTTGGCCTGCCGTATAAACATGTCGTGCCCGTTTTGAATCTGGCAACCGGCGTCGGCGGCGCGTTTCAGGAAAGGGGTTACTTTCGGCCTGTAGATCAGGTCCATGACTTTTTCCTTTCCGGTGAAGCTGTAGCCTTCCGCCAGATCGCCGGTGTCGCTTCCTTCCATTCCCACCGGCGTGGTCTGGATTATTACGTCGCTGTATCTGTCCACCATCTCGACGTCCTGGCTGTCCAGACAACCCCAGGCGAACTTATAGGGGAGCGCAAGCGCGCGCGCCTTATGCACGGTGCGGTTCAGGATCAAAACCTTTGCGCCCAACCGGTGCAGTTCGGAGACCGCGGTTTTTGCCGAGCCGCCGGCTCCGATAACGGTGACCCGAACGCGTTTAAGGTTAGTCTTGCCGATAAACTCCGTAAGCGAATCGGAAAAAGCCCTGGGGTCGGTGTTTGCCCCCAGCCAGCCCTGCGAGCCCCGACTCATTAGGTTGCACACGCCGATTCTTTGAACCTCCGGCGTTTGCCCGTCCAGAAACGGAAGAACCGACTCCGTGTAAGGGAGCGTTACGGAAAGCCCCTCTATGTTCAGTTCCTTTGCCAGTTCCATGCAGGCCGGAATGGAGTCCGCCGGAAAAGGCACGTATACCGCGTCGATGTTTTCCATTTCAAAGCTTTTGTTGAAAAACCGGGGCCCGTCCGTAAACGCGAGGGGGAATCCGGTTTCGCCGTAGATTTTCGTGGAGGCGGTAATGTCGCGAAACCGGTACGTCCGCGCCAGGTCCTTCGCGTCGAACTGGCCCGGCGCACCGTAGACCGCGTCCTTGTCCGTGGGGGAAGATGTGTAGCTTAGAAACGAACCAAACTGTTCCGCCAGAATTCTGCTGTACACGCCGTAGTGCCCTATCGCGATAAGGATTTTGTCCCGTCCCTTGAACTCCTTGCCCAGGCGCAGAAGGTTGAGCACGTCCCAGGTGGACTTTGCCGTTATCCCGACTTTTACGATTTCGTCGCCGTTGCGGAACATCGAACGCGCTCTTGCGAACAGGTCTTTTTCGTCCCCCCTTATGTTGTGGTAGGAGCGGATAATTCTGGTTCCGAAAGTCCTGGCCGCCTCTTCCAGACTGGGAACGTTAATGTCCTCTTCCAGGTCGATATAGGCGAAGTTTTTCCGCTTGTCCATGTCGGCGTAGGCCAGTCCCCTTGCCATAATGTTCACCCTTGAACCCTCGCCCGAAACAAAATGCCCGCCGTCAATGTCCCGGCGTATGGTCAGAATGACGGGAATGTTCGCCTGCTCCGGAAAACGCCGAATCAAAAGCCTTTCGTCCGGGTCAAGGCAGTCAACCCGCAACTCCGCCAGGTCCACATACTTGCGGTATTTTTCGATTATTTGCAGATTACGCCACAAGGTCTTTGCCGTAAGGCAAATGCAGATTTTGGCCAACGGTTCCTCCGCTTTTCAGGGTACCAAATCAGGTTGAGGGTAGCAAGTAAGCGGCGAGGCGGTATTTCCGGCGCAGTATTCCCTTACATCCCCCGGTTTACCGCGGACACAAGCGCCAGAACCGAGGCCATGGTAATGTCGTTGTGCACCCCAACGCCCCACACCGGTTTGCCCGCCTTGTCAATGATCTTCACGTAGGCCGCGGCCCTGGCATCGGAGTCCCCCTCCAGGGCGTGCTGCACGTAGTCCGCGAAACGGAACTCCAGGGCGTTTCGCAGGGCGTGGCTCACCGAGTCCAGCGAGCCGTTGCCGGTTCCGGTAAGGGTGCGCTTTTCGCCGTTTAGCAGAACCGCCATGTTCGCGATCTTTTGGCCGTTGTCCCGCCGCCACTCCACGCTTTCCAGCGAGAGTTTCGCGGAAACGTTCACGTACCCCGCGACAAAGGCATCGAGAATTTCCTGCGGCGTAAGCTCCTTGTGTTCCCTGTCGGAAATGTCCTTGATAAAGTACCCCACCTCCGGTTTCAGTTCCCGGGGCAGATGATAGCCGAAGTTGTTTTCCAGGATGTACGATATGCCGCCCTTGCCGGACTGGCTGTTGATGCGGATAACGTCGGTCTCGTATTCCCGGTTTACGTCGCCCGGATCCAGCGGCAGGTACGGCACCGTCCAGAAGCCCTCGCCCTTCTCCCTGCGGTACTGCATTCCCTTGGCAATCGCGTCCTGGTGCGACCCGGAGAACGCCGCGAAAACCAGCTCCCCGGCGTAGGGGTGGCGCGGCCCCACCGGCAGCCCCGTGGCTTCCTCGTAGGTACGCACGATGTTCGGCATGTCCGAAAGGTCCAACCCCGGATCCACCCCGTGGGTGTAGAGGTTGAGCGCCAGCGTAACAATGTCCACGTTTCCCGTCCGCTCCCCGTTCCCAAGAATCGTGCCCTCGACCCGGTCCGCGCCGGCAAGCAGCCCCATCTCGGCGGCGGCGACCCCGGTGCCGCGATCGTTGTGGGGGTGCAGCGAGATAATCACGTTTTCCCGGTACTTCAAATGCCGGTTCATGTAGGCGACCTGCTGGGCGTAAACGTGCGGCATGGAAGACTCCACCGTGGCCGGCAGGTTGATGATAACCGGACGCTCGGCGCACGGTTTCCAGACATCGATCACCGCGTTGCAAATCCTAAGCGCGAACTCCGGTTCCGTGCCCGTAAAACTTTCCGGAGAGTACTCGAAGGCGAACTTCGTTTCCGGCATTTCGCCGGCCAGCCTGTCGAACAGCCTTGCCCCTTCCTCCGCGATGGCGATAATCTCGTCCTCGGACAGCTTGAACACCTGCTGCCGCTGGGCGTGCGAAGTGGAATTGTACAGATGCACGATGGCTCTGGGCGCGCCTTTAATCGCGGCGAAGGTTTTTTCTATTATGTGCGCCCTGGACTGGGTAAGCACCTGGATGGTAACGTCGTCCGGGATAAGGTTCCCGTCGATAAGGTTCCGCATGAACGCGAACTCGGTCTCGGACGCGGCGGGAAACCCCACCTCTATTTCCTTGAACCCTATTCCAAGCAGGAACCTGTAGTATGCGAGCTTTTCGTCCAGGCTCATCGGGGTAATGAGCGCCTGGTTGCCGTCCCGCAGGTCAACGCTGCACCAGGCCGGAGCCTTGGTAAGCCGGTCCTGCTTCACCCAGTCCGTATGTTCCCCCGGCGGCATGTAGTATAACGGGCGGTACTTTTCGACGTGTTTCATGTGTCCTCCTGCCTTGCACCGGGGAACCGCCGTTTTCGCTGTTTTATCGGCAATTCCCCAGCCCTTGGAATTTACCACGAATCGACGACCGTCAACAAGGGGAAGGCGAGAAGCCGCGACAAACGCACGGTAGAATTTTACGCGTTTGTCATGCGAGGCTGTGTCAAATCTATTCCTAAACTTTTAGTATGGCAGTCGAAATAACTCGCTGCGTACCAACAAAATTCACCCTGCAAGCCCGGACGCAAGGGCGTTCCGACCCACCGCCTCCGCCAGCCCCACGCACCCAAGGATGCCAATCGCCCGCTTGATGTTGTACGCAAGGAACGTCAGCGAAAATTCGCCGGCCGCGTTAGCTGGCCCCTTCGTCAAACAGTACGCGCCGTCCATCGCCCGCTTTATCGTCCCGAAGGGATGCTCCACGATTAACTTGCGTTCGCCCACGGTCGCCGCCTCCGCCTTTATCCTAACCTGACGGACGTGCAGGTTCTTGTCGTCGCATGTCTTGGTGAACGCCGCCTCCGCCATCGAAACCTCGTGGCGGTGGCGGGTCTTCCCGGTGCATTTGCAGGCGCAACTCTTGCACGCCTTGTTGTTGTGGAACACGCCGCGCTTCTTCGACTTGCTGTAGAACCCGGGATACAATACCTTCCCCATAGGGCAAAGGGCGACGTTCCTCTCCGGATAGTACACGCACCGCCCGTCCTTGTGCCCCGTTATCTCGTTGCCGGGCGCGTCCGCCGGGACGCACGCGTCGAAGTCCGTTCCGGCCACGTGCACCTCGAACCCGTCGCGGACGCAGCCCACGATATCCCGGGTACTGTCGTAGCTGGCGTTGGCGACCGCGGCGAAGGCGGCCGTGCCAAGCGCGCCGGCGGCCTTCGCCGCCATAGGCCGCAGCCGGTTGTAGTCGTTGGCCTGGTTGGTCACCTCGAACTCGGCGATCAGCTTGTGCTTGGAGTCAACCGCAGTCTGCACGTTGTAGCAGACGGCAACGCCGTCCCTCGTCTTCATCGGCCGGCTGTCCGCGTCCGTCAGCGACTTCTGCGTCTCGCCGGTCTCCGAGAGTTCCTTCGCGAACTTTTGATATTGCTCCCTACGGGTCGTCAGCTCCTTGACGATCTCTGTTATTTCGGCCGCGCTCTTTCCGCCGTCCGCGCCGCACTCGGCTTTGTCGTTGGACTCCGGTTCCTTCATGTATTCCTCGATCTTTGCGTCTATCCGTTTCATCCTGTCCCGCAGCTTCTTTTCGCTGAAGTTGCGCTCCCTGCCGTTCACCGCCTTGAACTTGCTGCCGTCTATCGCCACAAGCTCCTTCCCGTACAGGCCGACGAAGGCGCGGAACGTGTTCTTCAGCGCCTTCCCGTTGTCCCGTCGGAACCGCGATATCGTCTTGTGGTCCGGCGACAGCCTGCCAGGCAGCCATATCACCTCGAGGTTTCTTCTCGTCTCCGTCTCCAGCCTCCAGGACGAGCGCACCCGATACATGTATCCGTACACGTATAGTTTCAGCATGTCCTTTGGATCGCAGGACGGGCGGCCGGTGTCGTTGGGCGCGCCCCGCTGAAATCAAGTCCGTGCATTTCAAGGCCGTTCACGAACGCGTCTGTCACGCGCACGGGGTTGTCCTCGCCGACGTAATCCTCAAGGCTGTCGGGCAGAAGCAGGGTCTGCCCGCGGTCTTCTCCGCTTATGAAATCTATGTGTTATTATATCACGGTCGTTGTCATTTTTTGCGCTTTTGGCACAGTCTGAGGCGCGGATAATCGCCCTGACGTGCAGCCGGCCTCCTGAGGGCAGGAGCAGGTGGACGCTGAAGCTTCTGGCCCAGAAGACTGTGGAGCTTGGGATACTGGACAGCGTCTCGGACCACGGGATAGGGGACCTCTTAAAAAAAACGCGATTAAGCCATGGCTACGGAAGCGGTGGTGCGTAGCCGAACCGTCCGCGGAGTACGTCCAAAAAATGGAGGACGTCCTTGAGGTCTACACGCGCCCGTACGACAGAAAGCGCCCCGTGGTCTGTCTGTCTGGACGAGACCAACCGCCAGCTGGACGGGGAGATGCGCGAGCCCCGCCCCGTCCGACCCGGGCAGCCGGCCCAGTACGACTACGAGTACGCGCGTAACGGCGTCGCCAACCTGTTCACGATGTTCGAGCCGCTGGGGCAACGGCGTGAGGTGAAGGTGACCGAGCGGCGCACCGCGGTGGACTTCGCCCACTGTCTGCGCGACCTGTCCGATACCCATTATCCGGACGCGGAGAAGATCGTGCTTGTGATGGACAACCTTAACACCCACTCGCTCTGCTCGCTGTACGCGGCGTTCGAGCCCGCACAGGCGCGTCGCCTTTGCGAGCAATTCGAGATTCACCATACGCCCAAGCACGGCTCGTGGCTGAACATGGCGGAGATCGAGATAAGCGCCTTGAGCCGTCAGTGCCTTGACCGACGCATCCCGTCGATGGAGGAGATGGCCGCGGAGGTACGGTCATGGGTGGCGCGGCGGAACGCCGAGAAAG
>Ga0209755_10001386_pt1 | contig 38082 bp, 30 predicted proteins | sample TergutCo191P1_FD_187301 | JGI IMG/M metagenome (GOLD analysis project Ga0209755, IMG submission 187301) | Cornitermes sp. P1 segment gut microbial communities from Petit-Saut dam, French Guiana - Co191P1 (SPAdes) (version 2) | ecosystem: Host-associated > Arthropoda: Insects > Digestive system... | reverse complement strand
CCGTGGCCAGTGCGGTGCGGCAGCAGAAGCCGTTTATGGTGCTGGATCCCAAGTGCAAGGCGAGCATCTGTGTCCAGCATCTGGTGGCACGCATGGACAAAAGCAGCCCGATAAAACCGGCAGGCTTAGCGGCCATGTTCAGAAGGTTATTCAGTCGTTCACAAGGAGGAAACTTAGGGAATGTTTAACGTAAAATGGGCTGCTTTTCCTGCGGGGGGCGCATTTCTGCTGGCTCTTTTGATCAGCCTGGTTTTTGGGCAGGTTGGTTTTGGTATTGCGCTGTTGCGTGCCGTGATCTTTGCCGTGTTGTTCTTCGGTATTGGTTGCGGTGCTTGGGTGCTTATAAGCACCCATATCCCTGAACTACTGATCCCCGACACCAACAACAACACCGGCGACGGTGTTTTCCCTACGGATTTTTCCTCGGAGCCGTCCGCACCCAGGGTGAATATAACCCTGGACGACACCATGGATGCCGCCCTGCCCGGTGATACTTACGGCATTGACGGCATAGGGAACATTGCCGACCTGGTCTCCAGGCCAGCCGACCTGGGCATGGGCACAAGGGCGGAAACGGATTCCGGGGCGGAAAATGCCGGGGATATAGACCAATCGCCCACAAACGGCTATACTTCTGAACGAGGGGATTTAGACTTCGCTCCTGAATCGGATGCGGCTCCTGCCCCCACAGCGGAAGCCAGCGGACTGGGGGATTTTTCTTCGTTTTTTGACGGACTGACTGCCAAGGGCGTGATGGGGGAATTCGACGATTCCTTCACGGATCTTTTTCAATCCATGTCTAGCAATGGATCCTCGGGTTTGGAGGAGGCTCCCACTGTGGTGGAACGGGAACGAAGATCCTCGGAAAGCAGGCCGGTGGAAATGAAGGGGGATTTTAGCCCCAAGGAAATTGCCGCAGGCATACGGACAGTTTTGGCAAAAGAAAAAAGAGGTTAGATTATGGGGAATGGCGTGCCGGAAGACAAATCAGAAGAAGAACGCTGGCTTGAATACCGCAAAACACGGAATCCTTCCCTTCGAGAGGCCTTTATCAAGCAGTATGCGCCGTTGGTAAAATACGTCGCTGGAAAGGTCGCCATGGGAATGCCCCAGAACGTCGAATTCGACGATCTTGTCGGGTTCGGGGTTTTCGGTTTAATCGATGCCATCGACAAATACGACCCTGAAAAGAACGTCAAGTTCAAGACATACGCCGTGACACGTATTCGTGGGGCGATTTTCGACGAACTCCGTCAGATTGACTGGGTACCCAGATCCGTAAGGCAGAAAACCAGGGAAATAGAATCAACCGTAAGCTCCCTGGAAGCCCATCTTGGAAGAACCGCCTCCGACCAGGAAATCGCCAAAGCCATGGGCATGAACGAGGACGAATACCTCAAGACCATACAGAAGATTTCGGGAACCTCGATACTTTCCCTTAACGACGTATGGTTTTCCGGCGACGAGAAGGACAGGGTTTCCATCGTGGACTCAATCGAATCGCCTTCCAGCCTTAACCCCGACGTGATAATGGAAAAGGAAGTCATCCGCCAGGTGATAGTCGCAACCATAAACGAACTTCCCGACAAGGAAAGAAAGATACTCATCCTCTACTACTACGAGGATTTGACGCTAAAGGACATAGGAAAGGTACTGGAAGTCACGGAATCACGGGTCTCCCAGCTTCACACCAAGGCCATACTGCGCCTAAGATCCAAGCTTACCAACATTCGCAAGGGGATAATATAGGGGAAACGCTGTGTTTTGAACCAAATTCGGGAAATTATCCCCTGTTTGCGTCAAGTTAGCCAGCGTTTTCCTAGTTTTACCGCCCAGTCTGCCGATAATTATATAGGTACCCGAAAAGCCTGAAAACTTATTCGGGCGCATTATCAATGCGGTATTAGTATAACAAGGGGGATGCAATGATCGACTTTGTCCAGCTTCAGGAAATCGCAAAGGAACACCTGGAACAGGATCGGGCCGTACAAAGCGTTGAGGTCTCCAGCCCTACCTTGGAACTCGCCGTCTCCGACGCCGCCGCCCTGCTTGACATCCCGGTATACCATGTCGAGTATGAGGTTTTGGAAAGGGGATTTCCGGGCTTCTGGGGAATGGGGAAGAAGGATTGGCGCATTCAGGCTTACGAAAGGGTTGTCCTGACAAGAAGGAAGAAACAGAAAGAAGCCGAGATCGAAGAAGCTGCGGAAAAGAAAGTCGCCGTCATCGAGGACAGGGACGGAAGGGCCTTTGTCTTCATGCAGTCGGGAGGGGATGTGCTGTTAAAGGTCACGGCTCCCCAAGGCAACGGAAAGAGGGCCGTCGAGGCATACGTCTTACAGCTTCTTAATGACAGGAAGGCTGTCAATATCAATACCGGCCTGGTCTCTAAAACGGTTGGCGAGGCGGAAAGCACCTATGTCAAGGTCGCCGATTTTGATCACCACTCGTACAACGACAGCGTAGTGTCGGTAAGGGCCGCCAACGAGGATATGCAGGCCTTCATAACGGTGTCCCCTCCTGGCGAGGGCGGCTGCGATATCCCATACGAGGAGTATATAATCCAACTGAAACGCAACATGATTGTTCACGGAATCAAGGAAGACTTTCTGCGTGACTTTGCGGATCAGCCCATATACAGGGAAGACATCGAGGCGGCGGTGGGCTCCAAGCCCATGGACGGCAAGAGTGCCTATATACAGTACAATTTCGAGACGGATCAGGCCAAGGCACGGCTTAGGGAAGGAACCGACGGCAAGATTGACTTCAAGGAACTGAACATAATCCAGAACGTGGTGGAAAACCAGCTTCTTGCAACGAAAATTCCCCCACAGAAGGGTACCCCGGGCGAGACGGTTACGGGAAAGATGCTCCCGGCGAAAAACGGCATGGACATAAGTCTGCCGCTTGGGGAAAACGTGCACGCTTCGGAGGAGGGGGACGCAATCTTCTCGGACATAAGCGGACGGGTAGTCGTCGTCAACGGCAAGATAAACGTGGAGCACGTACTTCTTGTCGAAAACGGCGTAGGTGTCGAAACCGGGAACATCATCTTCCTGGGAACCGTAATTGTGAAAGGCGACGTGGAGGACAACTTCATCGTAAAGGCGGCTGGCAACATCGAGGTGCACGGATCCATCGCAAGGGCGGAACTGGATGCCGAAGGGGACATAATCATACACCAGGGTATAAACGGGAAAGGCGGCGGAAACATACGCACGGGAAAATCCCTTTGGGCACGCTTTATCGAGAACGCCAACGTCCAGGCGGGCAACATGGTGTTTGCGTCCGACGGAATCATCAACTCCAACATCGATGCCCTAAACCGAATCATCTGCCAGGGAAAAAAGGCGGCCATTGTGGGTGGAAGGCTGCGTGCCAGCGAGGAAATCAACGCCAAGATATTGGGGAACGCCACAAGCGGTACGGAAACCGTCTGCGAGGTCGGTTTCGATCCGGAAAGCAAGCAGGAACTGGCCAGCCTCGAACTGGAAAAAGAAACCTTGGAAAAAGAGCTTGAGGACATCAAAATCAACATGCAGACCCTCATCAACATCAAGCAGCAGAAAAAGACCCTCCCCGAAGACAAGCAGATTTATTTTGATGAGCTGATAGAAAGGCGTGACTTCCTGATGAAGGAGCAGACGGAAAACGACGAAAAGGTGAGGATGGTCAAGGAGCATCTGAGCAACCTGAAAACCAGGGGCAAGGTTTCGGCTTCCGCAAAGGTGTTCCCTGGGGTTAAGATAGTGATCCGTGATGTCAGGGATGAGGTACAGATGGAACATAAGGCCGTAACCTTTGTGCTTGAAGGCGGTCTTATCAGGAGATCCAAATACGAAGAGCCGGACAAAGAGGCGATTAAGGGTCCCGATGGCTATTCAACCAATTGATCTGCAGACACTTTTTTCCCAGATAGACAAGGTGGCCAAGGCTCAGCTTGCTCAACGGGAGGGGCTTGCCCTTCAGCAGGCCTTAAAGGGTGTCCAGATTCAGCGCAGGACCGATGAAGAGACAAAGACGGTACACGAGACGCAGAATACCGGAGACGACGGGGCGGAAAAGGTCAAGGATCAGGGACGAAAGGGACAGGAGGACGGCAAAGGGGGAAAGAAAAACGCCCAGGGGGGGGCTTCTGGCGATCCCAAGCCGTCGCCGCCCATTTTACGTGATCCCAGGCTGGGCAAAAATGTCGATATAAGTTTTTGAGGGGAAATGACAGTAGCCATTGTTTTTTCTGTTATTAGCCTTTGTGTCAGCGTTTTGAGCTTTTTCTTTTTCCGCTGGTACATAAGGCGGGAAACCGCCGTAACCAAACAGTTGGAGGTTTACCGCAAGGAGGTCGATGCCCTAATTGCGACGATCGACACCGTTACCGACCGGGATTCCCTGCTTGTCGAGGAACGGGTTAAAATCCTGAAGAAGCTGCTTGAGGATACGGACAAACGCATAGCCGTATACTTGCGTGAACTGCAGCGCAACCGCAGCGGCGAGGCGCTGTATGACAGTCTTGGCAGGGGTATTCGTGCGGCCCTGGATTCCCGTCCGCATTCGAAGGAACAGCCATCCCTGTTTCCGGCGGAACCTGCGTCCCCACACGGGGCGGTACCGCAGGGAACGATGATTGTCGCAGAAACGGGTGCCGCCACCGCAAACGAGGCTAGTCATGCTGCCGTAGCTTCTGCCAGCAAAAGACAAAAAAACAAAGTCAAACGCACCCAGGCTTCGGCGGGAAAAAGTACGAAAGTACAAATTGCCGAAATGTCCGCCAACGGCACCCCTCCACAGGAGATTGCCTCTAGCCTGGGTATAAGTATCGCCGAAGTCGATCTGGCGTTAAACTTAATGAACAGGCCAGCCAGTTAGCGACCTTTATTCCTCCGCAGGGGAATCTTCGGAAGCCTTGGCTATGGTTTTATACTTTTCCGTCATTTTTTCCTTCTTTCGCTGTTCCCGTAGCGACAGTATCAGTACCAGGAAAAACATGACCAGCAGGAAAATGATAAACATCCACAGTGCGTTGTTGTTTGGCCCTGTTTGGGGAGGGGTATCGGGGGGCGGCATATCCAACCATACGGTTGCGTCTGTCTCTACCACCGCCACTCCAAAAATTAGAATTATGCTTATGATTACGGTCAAAACCATAAACCCCAGCGCAACAAGGGCCGCAAGACGCACCTTAAAATCGGACTTTTTTGAGATCGCCATGTATATGACCCCAGCAAAAACAATGACACCAAGCACGATAGGGAGAACCATGGGAAGATAATACATCCACAGTGAAAAAAAGGCAAGGGGAAGGTTAGAAACAGCCCAAATACAGCCAAGTTTGACCTTTGGGGAGTCCGCAGTTTTGGATTGATTCGCTAATTCCTTACCTCGTAAGGAGTTAGCAATGCCACCTCGGGGAATTGAACCCCAGACACGCAGATTTTCAGTCTGCTGCTCTACCAACTGAGCTAAGGTGGCTAGCATCCGCAGGGTCTCTATCACCCTATGCACCAAACTATGCCAAAACTCAAAGATTTTGTCAACAGCCTGTGTGCCTTTGTCTAAAAAAAACCGCTATACTATCCTCATGTCCGATAGACTTGTCAAAGCCATGATCGAGGAAGTTGCCGCGAGTGGGGCTGGCCTAGCAAGGCTTGGCGGGAAAAGCGTCTTTGTGGAAGGGGGCCTCCCTGGCGAAATGGTCCTTTGCCGCATAACCGAGGAGCATCGCTCATGGGCACAGGCGGAACTGCTGGAAGTCCTTGAAGCATCGCCCGACCGTGTACAGCCTGCCTGCGGTTTTTACGGAATATGCGGAGGCTGTAGCTTGCAGCACCTAAGCTACTCCGCCCAGATTGCGGCAAAAACAGCTATCCTTAAGGATGCCTTTGCCCGTATAGGTGGTTTCAATCCACCCGAACCAGTGGTTCTGCCCTCCGACCCATGGGAATACCGTAACAGGATGCAGTTCCATGCAATAAGGCAGTTCGATAAAAACCGCCCAGACGCTTTCTGCGGTTTAAAGGCACGAAAATCCACCAATATTATCCCCGTTTCCGACTGCCCAGTTGCCGATCCTGGGATCCGCAGCCTATTATTGGACCAGGGAAAGGCCGCCAAGGAGTTTTTTGTGTCGCCTGGAAAGGATCGTGTTACCGTGTACGCACGAAAAGGACTGCTCCTAAGCGAAAACGGAGTTGCACGGGGAAAGACAAGGATACTGGAAAAGGAGCTTGTCTTGGATGCCGGGGTGTTTTTCCAGAGTAACGGTGCAATGCTGGAAAAACTGGTCTCTGATTTGCGGGAAATCGCCACTGGTTTGAACGGGGCCGAAAGGAATTTGCCGATGGCAGACCTGTACTGTGGGGTGGGTACCTTTGCCGCTTTTTTGGGTGAATTATTTCCTCGCACGGACATGGTCGAGGAAAACAAAGCCGCACTGGCACTGGCCCGGGAAAACCTTGCGTCACTCGGGTCGGCAAATTTTTACGCCAAGCGTATCGAGGACTTGACGGCTAGTAGATTTACCGCAAGCGCTGGCTTCAGCGGCTACGGTTTTGTCGTTGTTGATCCACCTAGGCAGGGACTCGACCAAGCCTTAACTCGCTGGCTTGTGGAAAACGGGCCACGGGTTTTAGCCTACGTTTCCTGCAACCCGGCGACGCTGGCACGGGACAGCAAAACGCTTCTTGAGACATACGAATTGGCGAGGCTCCACTGGTACGACTTTTATCCACAAACCGCCCACGTTGAAAGCCTGGCGGTGTTTGTAAAGCGGAACGGACCTTCGCTATCGCATTGATTTTAATCTCTGTATGTGGTACTTTCAAATTGTGGTTTTCCATGCAACAGGCAAGAAGATCCACTATCATCACACGGTTTGCAAGAGCGTGTTTCGGCCGCCTGAACGGACCATGTGTGCCTTTTCCCCTTGTACCCCAAGATATACGTGGGTGGATGAGTCTTGCCTTTTCGAATCTTGTAATTAGCCCAAGGATGCATATTGAAAAAATTATTGTTATTGACATTTGTGTTTTATAGACTGGCGGTGTTTCCACTGCCTTCCCAGGAACTGACCCACGCCAATGGTGATATGGCAGACCAGGAACTTATAGAAGCTTACGATCCACTGGAACAGGAAATCTATCCATTACCTTACAGCCAAGAGCAGCAGGACTTCGGTTACGGCAGGCTGTACATCATCGCCGCTTTTGAATTCGACATAAGGGGGCGCACACGTCCTAATGCCCTTATTCACAACGGGGATCTCAGGATAGGTGAGGAACTGCACGGGAGAACTGGCCTTGAGGAATACATCCGTGATAGAACCCAGGTTCTTACAAATATGCGGGTTCTAAGGGATACCGTGGAAATTAGCTACTCTGTGGGCGAGAGGCGGGAAGATGGCGCATATCCAGTAACCCTCACTATTAGGGTCGAGGACTCATGGAACATCATTGCTGTGCCCGTTCCATATTACGACACCAACGACGGTCTCGATCTTACCGTTAGGGCGAGGGACTACAATTTTTTGGGAACAATGAGCCCTCTGCGGATAGACCTGGGCTATCAGCGAGACCTTGATGGGCGCAATTCGTTCGAGTTGATGATAGATTCCAGCATCCCCTTTACGGCATGGGGTCACCGCTGGAATTTCAATTTTGAAAATGTTCTTCAATACCGGCCAGAGTCTTACGAGCCGTTTTTTTTCCGGAATACCACAGGGCTTTCGGTGGAGTTGCCTTTCCGCACCACCACATTTACCGTGGGCTTTGATGAGTCGTTCATATTGAACCAGGAAAATCCACGGGCCCACAGAGTGGGTGAGGGGGATATGCCTTGGTATGCGAATCCCGACAATTTCCAGCGTGGCCTGTATATGTCCAGCAGGATGTTCGCATCATGGCGAATACCCACTGGATTGACCACGCGCAACTTCGGGGAACTGACGTACACCCTGACTCCATCCGTAACCTTTAACCACGAACTGCCCAATTGGTCTTTGCATGATTTCCGCAGAGGACCTTTTGCGAATTTTTCCCATTCGTTGGGTTTTGAAAGAATCGACTGGCATGGCAATTATCGAAGCGGACTTTCCGTCTCTCTAAGAAATTCTTTCCATTATGATTTTTTCCGTTATGATATAGTTCAAGACCCGTTCCACACCACGCTTTTCTTTAGCGGTACTGGTCATTTTATCATAAGCAGGTTCTTTGGATTTTCCGCAAGGGTTCAGTCTAGGCGATGGTTTTTCTTCGAGGGCCGGGGCTACCACGACAACGCCGGCGATGTCCTGCGGGGTATTGCGGACAGGTCAATGCAGGCCGATTATATGTTGTCGCTCAACATGGATTTTCCGTTCCGAGTGCTGGTCTTTACACCTTCGCAATGGTTGAACAGTAGTAGGTTCCGCATTTTTGATTTTGAATTTCATATCTCACCTATGCTCGATCTTGCCATGTTCGATGATCCCAGAACTGGAAGGGACGTTGCGGCGGCGGGTGGGCTTGAGTTTATTGTGTTTCCCGAGGTTATGCGGGCATTGTATCTGCGCCTGTCCATCGGGGTGAATGCGTTGGAGGCTTTAAGGACAAGAAGTATTCCTGGTGGGAATAACCGTGAGATAAGTTTTGGCTTGGGGCATTTTTTCTAAATAATGAAAGTAAATATTATTATATCCACTATTCGCAAATTGTACGGGCTTCTTTCCCGAAAACACAGGACGTACTGGGGTCTCGTGATACTACTTAGTATCGGGTTTTCGCTTGTGGAGACAATCGGCATTTCTGCAATAATGCCGTTTATCTCGGTGGCTTCAAACCCCGACCTTCTTGATTCGGGTCTGTACAGAAGGGCGTTTGATATTGTTGGGGTGCCACACAGGGAATTTGTAATCTATTTTGGTATTGCCATTATCGTGTTTTATATATTCCGTGCTGTTTATAGTATTGTACACACATATCTTATCAGTAGATTTTCACATGCGGTATCGAGGTCTTTTTCCACCAAAATATTCGACGTAAGCCTTTCCTTGCCGTACACAGTTTATGTCCAAAAAAATTCAGGCGAGATAATGGGAGTGATTAACAGCGAAGCACAGCAGATGAGCAGGATTTCCATGGATATTCTGAAATTATTTACCGAGTTATTCACAATCGCCATGGTATACACACTACTAATAGTCGTCAACTGGCGGATGACTTTGATACTCACGTTTGTCCTTGCCTTTCTCGCCGCTGTTTTTTTGAAGGTGTTGGTTTCAAAAAACAGATTCATTGGCAAAAAACGTGTTGAAGCTGACAAAAAAACTTTTCGTCTATTAATGGAGGCCTTTGGCAATTTCAAATTTGTCAGACTCAAGGGAAACAGAGACGAGCTAATCAATAATTACGACAAAGCAAAACTAAAAGCGGCAAAGGCGAATGTGACAAGCAGCACTTTAAATGAAACACCCAAAAGCATATTGGAAAGTATTGGTTTTTCGCTTCTCATTGCGGCGGTCATTCTTATTTTGGTTCAATACGACGATGCGTCAATGGTCATTCCGGTAATTTCTATGTACGCAATTGCCCTCTACCGCATACTTCCCTGTATGCATCGACTTTTTAAAAACATTAACAGCATTGCCTTTTTGCAGCATTCCCTAGACACAATAGAAAAAATGGTTCGACAACCCATCGAAAACGAAGGGGACGAACCTATAGCGTTTAGCAAATCAATCAGCTTACGTAACGTTTCTTTTAAATATGCATCGGGGAATGAAGTAATACACGATGTTTCCTTATCCATACATAAAGGCGAAAAAATTGCCGTTACAGGAGAAAGCGGTGGGGGGAAATCGACTCTCATAGATCTTGTAATTGGTATTCTTAAGCCATGTTCTGGGGAAATACTTATAGACGGAAAGCCACTCTGCGAACAGACCGTGCGTTCCTGGCGGCAGAAAATCGGTTATATTCCCCAGAATATATACCTTTTTGACGGAACCGTCGGGGAAAACGTGGCCTACGGTTCCAAAATGGACGATGAAAAACTAAAAACAGCTTTGCATAAGGCAAATATCTGGGATTTCCTTTTAACCAAGGAAGGTATCGACACAAAGGTCGGGGAAGGCGGCATACAGCTTTCGGGCGGGCAGCAACAGCGTATCGGTATTGCCAGAGCCTTGTACAATGACCCCGAAATTTTAGTTCTGGACGAGGCAACTTCGGCACTTGACAATGAAACCGAAAAAAAAATAATGGAAGAAATATACTGCGCCAGCGAAAACAAAACGCTTATCGTAATTGCCCATCGTTTGAGTACCGTCGAACGCTGCGATCGTACAATTAGGGTAGAAAACGGCGAAGTGACTGAATCCTTTTCAAAACCCAAGTAGGAAATGTGAATAAAATGAAGCAAACGATAATTAAAATAAACGGTTAAATATATGAGAAAATACAAAAGCACATTAATAGGCTGCGGTAAAGTGGGCCCTGCGCATATCAGGGCATTTGCTGAAAACCACGATGGTATGGAACTTGAGGCGGTCTGCGATTCCGTTATTCAACGTGCCGAAGAACAGGCGGGAGAATACCGAAAACAAGTTCCGGGAAGTGATGTTCGCTGTTATACGGACTACAAAAAAATGCTCCGTGAAATAAAGCCTGACATTGTTGCTATAACGACCGAATCTGGTAAACACCCAGAAATGGCGATTGATTGCCTAAATGCTGGTGTACACGTTATTTGTGAAAAGCCAATGGCTCTTTCAACGGACAGTGCAGATGCAATGATATCTGCCGCAAAAAGTGCCGACAAAAAACTGGCCGTTTGTTTCCAGAACCGTTTTAACGAACCTGTACAACGGTTGCGTGCGGCGGTTAACGCAGGGCGGTTTGGAAGATTACTCCACGGCATGATACAGGTTCGTTGGCATCGCAGCCCTTCTTACTATGTCGAGGATCCTTGGCGTGGGACATGGGCGCAGGACGGCGGCACACTTATGAACCAATGTATACACGGTATTGATCTGTTGCAGTGGATCATGGGCGAGGATGCCGTGCGTGTTCAAGCTATAACTCGCAAATTTATTCGTCCCATTGAAGCGGAAGACTTCGGTGCGGCCATCGTCGAATTCAGGAACGGTGCCATCGGTATTATCGAGGGCACTGCCTGTGTGTATCCAACGGACTTAAATCAAACGCTGTCCGTTTTCGGGGAAAAAGGCACGGCGGTAATCGGTGGACTTGCGGTCAATAAATTGGAAACATGGCGGCTTGCCGATGCCGAAATTATTGGCGACACCGAAGATAAAGTTCTTGAGTCTATGACGGAACATCTCGCAAACACCTACGGTTCAGGTCATGCCGATCTTTTCAGAGATTTTGTAATGGCAATCGAAGAAGATCGTGAACCGCTGGCTTCTGGTGCCAATGGGAAAAAGGCCATGGAAATTGTGCTTGCAATTTACAAATCACAGAAATTAGGGCATTCGGTTGAGTTGCCCTGTAACTTTTCCACTCTTGAGATGGAAGGGTATTTCACGAAGTGAGGAATATATTTTGATCCAAAAATCAAAACGCCCTGTTCGTTTTTTTAACACCACTGGTCCCTGCAATCCATTCGATCATTATATGCTTCCACCGGCAGATCGCCTTGTTGGTGCACAGCTTCACCGGTACATCAGGGACAGCCTTTACTGGGTGCTTCACGCACCTAGGCAAACCGGGAAAACTACTTTTCTGCAAAATTGGGCAAGAGAGATTAACACTGGCACGGAAGCAGTTGCCTGTTGCGTAAGCATTGAAAGCTGTCAGGGAATAGCGGATCGAACGGAAGCAATGATTACCATCAATAAAGCTATCTGTGCGTTTTCCAAGAACGCTGGCTTGCCTATGCCAGAATTATCTTTTGATCGATTAGAATTTTTGTTGTATAGAACAATGCAAAAATGGGCAGAATTGGTTGCACCAAAACCACTTGTTGTGCTTTTTGACGAAGCCGATGTACTGGAAGGGGAGCCGCTTGTTTCTTTTCTCCGAGAACTACGGACTGGTTTTACAGAACGGGGAGTTGGGAAATTCCCAGTTTCAATAGCTCTGGTTGGCATGCGGGATCTAAAAGACTATATTACGGCTGCAAAAGGCGGCGTTGCGCCAAATCCTGGTTCTCCTTTTAATATAAAAACTGATTCCGTAACCTTATCTAACTTTACCCAGAGTGACATAGAAAATCTTTTTGCCCAACGGACAACGGAAACAGGCCAGACGATAAACAGTGATGCCCTTGAATATGTGTACGAGCAATCTAAAGGACAGCCTTGGATTGTGAACTCGCTTTTTGCACGAGCTACAATGCGTGTTCTGGATGAGGCAAGCACCGAAACAGTAGAATTGACACATATCAAAGAAGCTCGCGAACAAATGGTACTTGCTAGGGAGACGCACCTAGATGCTTTGGCCTACCGAATGGAAAACCCGAAGGTTCGCAAAATCATGGAAGGTCTAATTACTGGGGATTCGGATCCCTTGCTCGCCGAAGGTGAAGATTTCCGCCTGTGCCTGGACTTAGGTCTGGTAACCAAAGAAAAGGGAACGCCTTCCGTGGCCAATCCCATCTACCGTGAGGTGCTCGCTAGGCATTTGACTTACGGTCCTCAGCTTGCCATACCCGAACCTGAATGGCAGTGGGAAAAGGCAGACGGTTCTCTTGATATGGATACACTCTTAAAGGAATTTCAAAAATTCTGGAGACGCAATTCCGAAGTATGGGATGAAAAAATGAATTACACGGAAGCGTTTCCGCATCTTTTGTTAATGGCCTTTCTCCAACGGGTACTGAACGGAGGGGGACATATCGAACGTGAATATGCAGCGGGTAGGGGCAGGGTTGACCTGGCAGTTGAATACAAGGGTAAAACTTATATCGTTGAAATAAAGCTTATACGTTCTTATGATTCGCCCACAGAAGTTCAAAATGAAGGGCTAGAACAGATTACAAGGTACCGCGACAAAATCGACACGTCGGCACCTTCATACCTTGTTGTTTTTGATCGTCGGCCTGAAACAAAGAAAAAGCCATGGGACGAAAGGCTGGGGCAGGAAATTATAGGTGGTGTCAGCGTGGTCAAGTGCTGACGGAAAACTATAAAAATATGAATTCAAATGGATGAAAAATAATTTCAGGAGAAAACAATATGTCAAAGTTGAAAAAACGCTTTTTGCTAGCCATGTTATGTGGTTTATTTTTTTCTTTTTCACCGCTTTTTGCGCAGGAAGCTGTCAAGTCAATTGAGGAAATGTACTTCAATTTTCTCGTTCTGCGTGGATTGGCGCAACGGCCTTATCTTAATTTCCGTACTATGTCAGATTCCGTGTGGGATATAGACGCAGATATGGAACACCCATGGCGTTCACAAAGATTTGGCACTTTTCATCCTATGTTTGGCGATTTCCGTATAAGGATTTATGGCCCCGAGTTGTTTATGTCGGTCAACACCACTGCCCCTTACGGGCAAAATGACGGTGTACTCTGGCAAGGTCGAGGTTTTAATACACTTTTCAAGAGTGGGATAAGGATTGAGGGTCATGGTCTTGAATTGACGTTGTTACCGCATGTCGCATTTTCGCAGAACGCCCATTTCGACATAATGCCGTCACATAATAATAACGAATTCGGTTACTTCTGGGGTTACGGCGCTCCAGGATCAAACAGGGGCGGTGCCGACGCACCACAGCGTTTCGGCGACCAGCCATTTTTTGACTGGGATTTTGGCGATTCGGAAATTCGGTATACGTGGAGAACCTTAACAGTCGGTTTTGGAACGCAGCCAATCTGGCTTGGACCCTCATACCTCCATTCGATACTTCATTCAAATAACGCCCCAACTTATCCTAGGTTTGATATAGGGTTACGCAGGCAGCGTGTTAGACTTCCTTGGCTTGGCTGGGATATAGGAGAAATAGAAACACGTTTTTGGGTAGGGCGACTTACCCAATCTGACTTTTTTGACAATGGTGATTTACATACCCATACCATGTTTCACGGTAGGGCTTTTGCCTATGCGCCGTCATTTCTGCCTGGGTTAACGCTGTTTTTTAATCATGTTACCCTTGTTCCATGGGAATGGGAAAATTTGACCCATATGATTTTTAGTGCTACAAATGAAGATGACGATGACCATAAATTCTCGTTAGGTTTTTCATGGCTTTTCCCACAAGTTGGGTTTGAAGTTTTTGGTGAGCTTGGAATTGATGATCATACTGCAGGAGTTGAAGGGCTACCTTGGGTTTTTAGAAGGTTAATGGGGTATATACGAAATCCTACCCGTACCATGGTATTTACTGTTGGCACAAGAAAAGCAATTACAATCTCAGAACGACATAATGTATTTGGGCAGTTTACATTTGAGTGGAGTCATATGGAAATGTCCAAGGATTTCATGTTCGAATGGCCTTATTCATTTTATTTTCATCACCAGATAATCCATGGGTATACCAATAGGGGCCAATGGCTGGGAAACGGATTTAACCCTGGTGGCAACGCTCAATATTTAGAATTCAGGCTTTTTTACCCAAGGGGTACATCTTCTTTCTTTATTCATCGCTATAACCCTGACAATAATTTCATTTTCCATCATGCAATCTGGACTACACCCGCTGATTATGATCGCCTAACATTTATTAAAGGGTTTAAGGCAAATTTTGTAGTAGGGGTGACCACGCATCACAGGCTTACAGACAATCTGGGGATAGGCGGTAAGCTGGCATATAATTTGACCCTTAACCCTTTTTATTTTCACAATAAAGTACGTCCTGGGGATGAGGAATTCCGGCATAATTTTCATGTTTCCATGACTATTAGGTATACATTTTGATCCAAAAATAGAAGTCCACTATTTGTTTTCTATTACCTCTGGCCCTCATACCCCCCATTGTACTACACGCTTCCGCTGGAAGGCAAAAAACAACATCATTGCAATCGAGTGTTGAAAACATTGTTTGATGGTTTCATATATTTCAAACAAGATACATGCATAAAGGAGAAAGTAATATGAACGTAAAAAATATATTTGATTTTTTTCTTATAAAGAATATACCAAAATTTATAAGGGAATCATTGGTTTTATTGAAAAATATTTTCAATTTTTTTAGAAGAGATTTCAAGAAAATCACTATACGACAGAATTCCGTACTCATAATTGAATTTGCCAGTTTTCATGGAGAAAATTTTCCTAGTCTCACAAAGTACTTACTGGATCTAGGCTATAACGTTGATATTATTTTTAGAAAAGTCAAGAACAAAGGGAAAAGCAGAAATGAACTAGGGCTATTTTCGTGTTTCACTGGTGATTCTAGAGTAAGAGTCAAAATCCTATCAGGTATGGATATGAATTTGCTATTGCGTTCCTCCATTGTAGCTATATATAAACATATCATAATCGTCACTTTTAATAATAGAATGAAACGAAATCATTTTTACAAGATAGATTTTTTTAAGCTGAAACCAATTTGTATGATGCATAATTCTGACAATAGTAGCAATAATTATTTTCAAACTAGTAAGATAATATCCCCCGTAAAAATAGATTGTATTAATCGAAAATCACCACCTTACGTAGTTAGTATCCATTATTTCGGCAATTTTCCCAAAAAACATAAATCGAAAAAAACGACTTTTGTTACCCTTAATACAACAGATTTATTTCGTAGAAATTTACATTTATTATTTTCTGCTTGTGATAAATTATACATGAAAAAAATAACCAATTTTTCCGTTAAGATCATTGGGGATGGGTTGATAATACCTAAACGCTTTCATGATAACTTTCAAGTTTTTGGGTTTCTTGATTTCCAAAAAATGTGCGAAGAAATTGTTGAATCCGATTTCTTTTTGGCTCTTATTGATCAGGCAAGTGTGGAATATACCAATAAGGCAAGTGGTTCATATGGATTAAGTTATGGTTTTTTGAAACCAATAGTACTGCACCGCAAATTTTCCATCGTATCTGATTTTGACGATGAAAACAGTATATTGTACAATAATAATGATGATTTATCGGATGCGATGGAGAGATGCATAAATATGTCAAGCAATGATTATTCAACTCTGGTTTGTGCGCTTGAAATTTCCTCAAAAAAATTATATAACGCTTCAATGAATAATCTAAAAGAGGTGTTGGAGACACCCATCCGGTGCGTTTCCACCGATGAACTATTGGAGCACGAATAATACAGTGAAATTAATGTATAAACTGTCAAGACGCATGGGGTCCTTTTTTCGAAAAATAAAATACTTTGGTGTTAAAATTGCCTTTCTAGATATTCTCAATTCACTATGTCTTAAATTCAATATTTTCTCCAATAAAGTCAATCAGAAAAAGCATGATGCTATTTTGGCGTGGTTATCAAAAAATTATGATTATCTTGTGCAGAAATACAAAAGTCGATATATTACAACTGTCTTGAATAGGCCTGCTATTCCAAAGCAAATTTGGATATGTTGGTGGGACGGAATTGCTGCTATGCCTCCACTTGTTAGGGCCTGTTATAATTCCGTTCTAAAATATGCCAATGGCTTCAAAATAACCGTGATAACAAAAGAAAATTACACTAATTTTTTATCTCTTGACAATCATCTTATAGAGAAGGTAAGACATGGAATAATAACTGTTACACACTTATCGGATATTATTCGTATGCTTCTTCTTAGCAGGTATGGGGGTTTATGGCTTGATGCGACTGTACTGGTTACGAATGACATCAACTTAGATAACATGTCTTTTTTTGCTATCCGCAGGGATTTTGGCGGCAAATTTGTTCCTAAACAAAGATGGTCAGGTAACTGCATTGCTGGATCACCAGAAATACTTTTATTCCATTTTATGTCGGAATTTTTTTGTGAATATTGGAAAGAACATATCAATATGGTTGATTATTTTCTAATAGATTATGCTATAGCATTTGCATATTATTCGATTCCCGAAGTCAAGCAATTAATAGATGACATCATTCCAAGTAACAAAAACTATATGCTTTTCAATAGACATCTTCAAGATGAATATTCCCCTCAGTTTTTTAGTGAAACAACAAAAAATACTGTTTTCCATAAGTTAACATGGAAAACAGTTTATCCTATTACGAATTCCCAAAACAAAATAACACTTTACGGATTTATACTACAACAAAATGCAGGATAATTTTTTCTTTGCAGGGCGTAGAACATATTAGCATGTTCCATCTGAAAAAAAGACTAACAGATTATATTATTTTTATAGGAAAAAGGCTTCCTATTGATAGACCTGGACAAAATGTTTTAATTTCAATATCCACATTTAATCCACAAAGAAGGTTGCTACAGGTAATTTCCCATTTTCTTTACTGTGGCTATCGGTGTTGTATTGATATATCCTTTTTGCGATATCTAAAGTTAGACAAATATGGTGGAGAAGCGACTTTATTCACCGAAGTATACCCTGCAAGGAAAAAAAATACATCATATTCAGTGGTTATTAGTGATGACAAAAAAAAATTAGAACAATTCGATTCAGCAGTAATGAAAATTCATTTAAATTTTCATATGTTTGAGCACCTTAACAGTGTTACTTCTGATGATTTATTTTACCCCATAGTTTCACATAAGAAATACAACAATTCATTTATTGAGAGTGATGTTTTATCCAAATCTATAACAAAAAAAAGGAGGATAGGTGCTATTTTTGTGGGAAACAATGACTTTGGTTACAATAAAAGCATTACTAAAGAGCTTTTCGGCATAAATACAAGAGATGAAGTATTCAACTGTATATGCACTAATGTGTCCGATGTATATATTCCAAGGAGTTTGAACGAATTTGTTTCAGATATTGAATATGGATTATTGAAAAATAAAATTGTTTTGTTAATTACAACAAATAAATTTGAAATACCTAGTGATAAGTATCTTGATATTTTATTAGAGTCAAATTTCTATATCCATATGAGTGGACATATACAGCCATATTGCCACAATCAGATTGAAAGTATGATGTCTGGTTGTATTCCCATCACTCAATTCGCTCGTTTTTTTATTCCACCTTTTCAACATGAAGAAAATAGTTTGTTATATAATACTTTGGATGAATTAATAGAGTTACTCAAAAAAATTGCTTCTGGGCATTATACGAACAAAATCGAATTTATGAGAGAAAATATTATTCATTATTATAAAAAATATTACAGTCTGGTATCATTTAAAAAAAAAATATCTCATCTGATAGATAGCAAAGTGGATTATACCAATTATTATATAGCACTTGGAAATGATCATTTTCTGAGTAAAACTTCCCAAGAAATAAAACGTGCTATAAAAAACGACTAAATTTCTCGGTTTATTCTAGAGAAATTATGAAAAATTATATGTCTCGTGAAATAAACTATACTATCATTATTCCTCATAAGAATATGCCTGAACTTTTGCAACGTTGCCTTGATTCGATTCCACAAAGAGATGATATTCAAATAATTGTAGTCGATGACAATAGCGATCCAGATATAGTAAATTTTGAAATTTTTCCTGGAGTAGCTAAATCATACACAGAAGTTATTTTTACAAAAGAAGGGAAAGGGGCAGGTTATGCAAGAAATGTGGGCCTGAAAAAGGCCGTTGGGAAATGGATTCTTTTTGCAGATGCCGATGATTTCTTTGCAGACGGTTTTCTGGAACATGTGGATAAGTACCATAAATCAGCTTATGATTTGGTTTACTTTGGTGTTTACAGGATAAGCAAGGAGACAGAAAAGAAAAGCAATATAGACCCATATTATGAGAAACTAATGAAAGGTGCCATTTATGAACAAAAACATGAAGAATATAAATATGGGGCATATGTCCCATGGGGTAAAATTATAAAATTATCTTTGATTAAAGAAAACAACATTATATTTGATGAAACGATAGTAGCAAATGATAAAATATTTTCTATAAAAGCGGCGCATAATGCTACGAATATTCATTTTGATGAACGTAAGATATATACTTATATGCCAGCTAATAGTATTTTAACGCCAATCAAAACACCAAAAGCCAATTTCGACAGATTCTGTGTGTATGTGCGCATGAATCGATTTTTTGAAGATATATCTCAAGAAAAATATAAGATCAACCTGATTCTCCCATTAAAAAACCTCATAGATGCCAAAAATATGAAATATTTCTACAAGGGGGTTAGATTATTTAGGGAGAGCAACTTTAGTTTTTTCAGCGAGTTATTTAGATTTTGCTGGATATTCCCCCAAAAAATTTTGGGAAAACTAATCCGATAAAAAATACGCCAACGAGGAATATTCACGCAACTAATGGGGATAATAAAAAAATATATACAATTACTAAGACGTTTTTTTCTGGCATGGCACCTTTATGGTTTTTCCGTTGCCTTTTGGTCTGTTACATTTCCACTGCATCGTTTATTCATACATCTAAAACCGTTTTTGGGCGCAAAAAAGCATGGAGCCATTTTTCGTTATTTATTGGGGCACTATAAATATATCATAAATAATTTTACGGGAAAAGGCGCAGAGACAGAATCTTGCATAGCTCCCAAGTCCACAATCTGGGTGTGTTGGTGGGATGATTACGAAGCTATGCCTCCCATTGTAAAGATGTGCTACAAAACTATTGTAAAACATGCAGGTACACATTCTGTACAGCTTATAACAAAATACAATTTTACTGATTTTATATCAATCCCTGAATATATCATGGAAAAGGTACGTAGAGGAACAATAACAATCACGTCTTTTTCCGATATTTTAAGGGTGAATCTTTTGTACGAATACGGTGGTATATGGATGGATGCCACCATATTGGTGATGGAGGATATATTGATTGAAAATTCGTCTTTCTATACTCTAAAAGCACCAGCTAAAAGTGCAAGTGTTACTCTAGCTCGCTTTGCAGGGCTTTTAAATCCATCCGCTCGTATTTGTGATAATACAAATCTGCAAACAAGCCGTTGGTCCAGTTTTTTACTCGCTGGAGTAAAGCACTCTATCGTATTTGAATTCATGAGGGAAATTTTTTATGCCTATTGGAAAGACCACGATGATCAAATTGACTATGTACTTGTAGATTATATAATAGCTTTAGGTTACGAGTATATTCCAGTTTTCAAGAAATTTGTGGACAATGTTCCGTGTAGCGCCGTGGAAAAATTTGCTCTGGAAAAAAATCTTAATCATGAATATTCTAAAAATGGCTTTGCACAGTATCACAAAATACTATTTCATAAACTTACTTGGAAGAACAAATTTGTCACTCATACAAAAAATGGTAAGCTTACAATATATGGTCACCTTCTAGAGTCTGAAAACAAATGAAATATGTCTACGTTTTAACTAGTTCGGAGAACGATTTATACTACGAACAGTTTTTTCTTTCCATTACTTCTTTGCGTCTGCATAATCCAGAAGCTATTATTGTCGTGCTTATTGATTCGAATACAAAGAAAGGATTAATAAACAAACGTTCAGGATATGTGAAATTTGTCTCCGAAGCGATAACAGTAACCGCACCATGGGAGTTATCACAAAAGGAGGTTTCTAGGTGGATAAAAACCTCCATGAAAAAATATATTGAAGGGGATTTTCTATACATTGATTGCGATACCATTATTACTGATAAACTAAATATAGACTTCCCAACGGAAGTAAAAGTCGGCGCAGTTCTTGATACCCATGTTTCTCTTTCAAGGCATCATAAGGCACGTCATTTTGAACTGGAGGATATATCTCTCAAGTTCGACTCCTTTAAAACGGGGATTCGCTATAACGGAGGGGTCATCTTTTGCCGAGACACTCCAGAAGTCGATGAATTTTTCTCGCGCTGGCATTCGCTTTGGCTTTTTTGCAACAAGAACGGCAACTCCCAGGATATGCCGTCCCTGAACCAGGCAAACCATGAATTGGATAACGTAATAACGGAACTTGACGGAAAGTGGAATTGCCACATAACTTACAACGGCTTGCCTTTTTTGTTTAATGCAAAAATAATCCACTATATTGCTACCTCGTTTGACTTCATTGACTGCCCTTTTTTGCCTGCATCTAAAGCTGTTCTCCTTTCAGTAAAGGAAACAGGTGCTATTTTACCCGAAACATTGGAATTGCTCAAGAATCCAAAGAGTGCATTTGAATATAGTTCACGGATAATTTCGGATAAGGCAGAACTTGACGTAGTGAACAGCAAATTTTTTTTGTTGCTGCTTATTTTACGCAAGAAAAAACCCAAGTTATTCAATTCACTTGATTCTTTTCTAATCCGTTTAAGGCACAATCCATTTCTTAAAAAACGGTACAAACGCCCTCGTGTCGAAAATCTCCCCCAAGGACATTAACCGATGAAATTACTCATAACGGGAACTGCTGGTTTTATAGGCTATCATTTAACCAGACGGCTTGCGGAAGAAAATCACTCCATAGTATGCATTGACAACATCAATGACTATTACGATGTTGATCTGAAATATGGCCGCCTTAAGGCCCTTGGGTTTGAGCGGAACAAACTTGAGACGGCAGGTTCGGGCGACTTTGCAGTATCACCGATATTTCCTTGTGTTCGTTTTGCAAAAATGGATCTGTGCGACATGGAACGCATACTTGAGCTTTTTTCAGAAGAGTCTTTTGATGCCGTCCTGCACCTTGCTGCACAAGCAGGTGTCCGTTATTCATTGACCAATCCTCACGCTTACATTTCTGCCAACATACAGGGGTTTCTGAATATACTTGAGGCGGCAAGGCTGTATCCACCCAGACATCTTGTGTATGCATCATCAAGTTCGGTGTATGGCCAGAACACCAAAATACCGTTTTCGGAAAACGATGCTGTCGATCAACCTGCAAGTTTATATGCTACGACAAAACGTTCCAACGAACTTATGGCACATACATACAGCCATTTATATAACATTCCTACAACTGCGTTGCGTTTTTTCACGGTATATGGCCCATGGGGAAGGCCGGATATGTCGCCGTTCATTTTTACCAAGGCAATACTTGAGAGCAAGCCAATCAATGTGTTTAACAACGGAAACATGAAACGGGATTTCACTTTTATTGATGATATTGTTGAAGGGATTATACGTGCCATGAACAGGATTCCCGATGGAAATGGGATAGACATTACGCCTGCTATGATATACAATATCGGTAACGGTGGCCCTGTGCCACTGATGGATTTCATTCATACGTTGGAGGACACCTTGGGTAAAAAGGCGATAATACATTACGCTCCTATGCAACCAGGCGATGTATGCGCAACATGGGCTGACTGTTCCGCCTTGGAGCGTGACACTGGTTTCCGCCCCCACACGGCACTTTCTGATGGTATACGCACATTCATCGAATGGTATAAAAAATATTATTCATAAAGGAGAGCATTATGGCTTCTGTGGCAATTATTGGGACTGGGTACGTCGGGCTTGTTTCTGGTGCCTGTTTGGCTGATTTTGGAAATACCGTTATTTGTGTTGACATTGACAAAAAGAAAATCGAACGTCTGAAAAACGGCGAAATTCCTATTTACGAACCAGGACTTGAAAATGTTGTTGTTCGTAATACGCAGGCACAACGTCTGCAATTTACAGATTCACTACCAGATGCGGTGGCACATAGCGAAGTAATATTTATCGCAGTGGGTACACCGCCATCGGAAGACGGCAGTGCCGATCTTTCTTATGTGGAGAACGCTGCACGTGCCATCGGCAAAGTTATGACTACTTACAAAGTTGTTGTGGACAAAAGTACGGTTCCCATAGGGACGGCGCGAAAAGTAAAACGCTGGATTGGGGAGGAAATTACCAGTCGGGTAGAACGTGGCGAATTTGCGGAAAACGATCTAAGTTTCGATGTCATCTCAAATCCTGAATTTCTACGTGAAGGTGCGGCAGTGCATGATTTTACCCATCCAGATCGTATCGTTATCGGTGCGGAAACGGAGCGTGCACGGGTTATCATGAAAGATGTATATCGTTCGCTGTATTTAAACGAAACGCCATATATCGAAACAAATTTGGAATCTGCGGAAATGATTAAGTATGCATCCAATGCGTTTCTTGCAGTAAAAATTTCGTTTATCAATGAGATAGCAAATCTCTGTGAAAAGACTGGTGCAGATGTCAAGGAAGTTGCCAAGGCGGTTGGTCGTGATGGCAGGATCGGCGGAAAATTTCTTCACCCTGGCCCAGGCTACGGGGGAAGCTGTTTTCCCAAAGATACGCAGGCGCTTGTCCGTACTGCCAAAGAAGTCAATTCCCCACTATCGGTGATCGAAGCGGCAATACAAGCCAATGAAGAACAGAAAAATATGATGGTGCGCAAGATTGAGAATGCGATGGGGACTTTGCAGGGTAAAAAGATTGCTATTCTGGGACTTGCGTTTAAGCCAAACACGGACGATATGCGTGAGGCACCTGCATTGACGATTATCAACGCACTCACCACAAAGGGGGCTCATGTTAATGCTACCGACCCAGCGGCACTTGAGGAAGCGAAATGGCGGCTTGGGGATATTGGGGGTTCACTCACGTTTCTTGAAGATGAGTATGAGGCAATGGTGGGTGCCGACGCTCTTGTGATTGTCACGGAATGGAACCAGTATCGTAACCTTGATTTTGAACGTGTAAAAAAACTGCTTGCGTCGCCCGTGCTGTTTGATTTGCGTAATATATATAAACGTGCCGACATGGAAAAGAAAGGGTTCCGCTACTACGCAGTCGGGCAATAAGGCAACGGGAGGTTTTATATGCTGCAAATGCCCCCAAAGCGGCCTGTACGTTTTTTCAATACCACTGGTCCATGCAGGCCATGGGAACACTACATGCTTCCCACCGAGGAGCGTCTGGTCGGTGCCCAGCTTCACCGGTATATAAGGGACAGTATGTATTGGGTGCTTCATGCACCGAGGCAAACTGGGAAAACCACTTTCCTGCTAGACTGGATGCGGCAGATAAATTCTGGCGACGAGGCTGTTGCCTGTTACGTAAGCGTTGAACGGTGCCAGGGAATACAGGAAGCTGAACGTTCCATGCCAGATCTATGCAGGGCAGTTCAGAATTACGCCGCATGGTCGGATCTTCCCGTTCCAAATTTGGATGCTGAGAAGAGCAACAGTATGCTGACCGATATTTTGGCAAATTGGTCGGTGATAATTGCCCCCAAACCACTCGTTGTGCTGTTTGACGAGGTCGATGTTCTTGTTGGGGAAACGCTCATAAGTTTTCTGCGGCAACTACGCGGTGGTTTTATGAAACGCGGTGTTGGAAGATTTCCAGTGTCGATTGCGCTTGTCGGGATGAGAGATTTGAGGGACTATATCACTGCGGCGAAAGACGGGGTTGCACCAAATCCAGGATCGCCTTTCAATGTAAAAGAGGATTCTGCCGCATTGTCAAATTTCACCAAGGCAGCTGTTGAAAAACTCTTTGCCCAGCGTACAGAGGAAACGGGACAGAAGATAACCACAGAAGCAATTGACTACGTATGGGAACAATCATATGGGCAGCCTTGGATTGTCAATTCCCTTTTCAAACGTGCCACGATGCGTGTTTTGGATGAATCCAGCACAGAGACTGTAACACTGGAGCATATACGCGAGGCAAGGGAACAGATGGTACTTGCACGGGAAACCCATCTCGATTCCCTCGCCGTCAGGCTGAACGAACCTGGGATACGCAAAATGATGGAAACACTATTTGTAGGCGGTTTCGATCTTGAGCTTGCCAGCAGCGAAGCTTTCCGAGTATGTATGGATCTTGGACTTGTCCGCCTGGAAAAAGGCCTTCCCTCAATAGCCAATCCCATATACCGTGAAACTTTGGCACGACAAATAACATTCGGCGCACAGGCCATGATTCCGGAACTGGAATGGCAGTGGCAGAAGCTGGATGGTTCGCTTGACATGGACACGCTGTTACAGGAATTTCAAAAATTCTGGCGGGAAAATTCCGAAACATGGGAAGAACAGGCCCAATACACCGAAGCATTTCCCCATCTTCTATTAATGGCCTTTTTACAACGGGTGCTGAATGGCGGTGGTCGTATAGATCGGGAATATGCGGCTGGACGTGGACGGATGGATTTATTTGTGGAATACGGTGCGGAAAAATATATCATCGAGATAAAACTGGTACATGAAAAACAGTCTCCCGACACGGTTAAGGCGAAGGGGTTGGAGCAGACTGCTAAATACCGGAATACAAAAGCACCCGATGCCCATGCCTACCTTGTTATTTTTGACAGGCGAATTAAAACCAGGGAACAGCCATGGGATGAAAGATTGACTTGGGAAACCGAAAACGACATTACCGTTATTGGATGTTAAAACCAAAAGGATAAGCAATGCTGATACGAGCAAAGGCACCGCTGCGTTTGGGGCTTGCCGGCGGTGGAACCGATATTGCAAGTTATTACAATCGTTTCGGTGGTTATGTACTGAATGCCACCGTTGATATGTATGCCTACTGTACCATTGAGCCAACCGACACGGGTATGGTGGAATTTGTTGCGGTCGATTTAAACAAAAAAGAAGAGTATGCCAGCGAAGGAAAACTTCCCGTCTCCTCTGCCCTACCTCTGCATACTGGGATTTATAATCGTATTGTCGCTGATTTTTGCCACAAACCGCTCTCGTTCAAAATGACAACCTATTCGGATGCACCGCCAGGTTCCGGCCTTGGCTCTTCATCTACTCTGGTTGTGGCAATAATCAAGGCTTACGAGGAATGGCTTAACTTGCCTTTGGGTGAGTACGATATTGCCGCTCTTGCCTGCAAAATCGAGCGGGAAGATATAGGGCTTGCGGGTGGCAAGCAGGATCAATATGCGGCGACTTTCGGCGGCTTCAACTTTATGGAGTTCTATGAAAGCGATAAAGTCATTGTTAATCCCCTAAGGCTGAAACGTTGGATACGAAACGAACTGGAGGCCTCATTGGTGTTGTATTACACTGGTGTCTCAAGGGAAAGTGCCAACATCATAAACGAGCAAATTCGGCATACGCAAAAGAGTGACGGCAAAAACATCGAGAGTATGCACGAGTTAAAGAAACAGGCTGTTTTGATGAAGGAAGCCCTGCTAAAAGGGGATTTCAAGGGCTTTTCCGATTGCCTTTTGCATGGTTGGCAGGCAAAAAAAAATGCCGCCGCTTCCATTTCAAATTCATTTCTAGATGAACTATACCAGTATGCAATAGACAATGGGGCAGAGTCGGCAAAAATTTCTGGTGCGGGTGGCGGCGGCTTTATGATGATCTACTGTAATCCATGTCGCAGGATTGCACTTATTAACGCATTAAAAGAAAGGCAGGGTATGGTACTGACACCGAGTTTTACGGAAACGGGAACACAAGCATGGACCATTTACAACATCTGATCGAACGTTACCCTCAGCTTGATGTCATAAAGCTGGAGATTAACGCCACCTTTGATGTCATTAAAGAATCATTTTCCAAAGGTGGAAAACTGCTGATAGCAGGGAACGGGGGTAGTGCCGCCGATGCCGAACACATTGTAGGGGAATTAATGAAAAGTTTTGTCAAAAAGCGAAGCCTTCCAGATTCCTTTGTTTCGGGCATCAATGATGTCGATCCAGGCATGGCCGAATACCTTATTCCCCGTTTGCAGCCAGGCCTACCGGCTATTGCCTTGTCTAATCATGCCTCGCTCAATACTGCCACTGCCAATGATGTTGATGGTAATATTATTTTTGCCCAGCAGTTGTACGGTTACGGAAAAGAAGGCGATGTGTTTCTCGGCATATCCACCTCGGGAAATGCAAAAAATGTACTGTACGCCGCCGCTACAGCAAAGGCAAAAAAAATTAAAGTTGTGGCCCTCACTGGCGGCAAGGGTGGAAATTTGTTGAATTTCGCAGACGTTAGCATTGTTGTTCCCGAAACCGACACCTATAAAATTCAGGAACTGCACCTACCCGTTTATCATTGTCTGTGCATGATGTTGGAGGAGTACTTTTTCTGATGAAAACCATAATCATGGCTGGTGGAAAAGGCAGCCGCATTACATCAATAGCCAACGATATCCCCAAACCGATGATCCCCATTTGCGGCAGGCCGATTCTGGAACATCAGATTAATTGCCTTAAGAAAAACGGCTTAACGGATATAACCATTGTCGTGGGGTACCTTGGCAAACACATAAAAGATTATTTTGGTGATGGCGGCAACTTCGGATGCAACATCTCCTATTTTAGTGAAACCAAGCCGCTGGGTACTGCAGGGGCTCTGTATAAGATAAACAATTTACCCAGCGATTTTATCCTATTAAACGGCGATATCATTTTTGACATTGATTTTTCCCGCATGATTTCGTTTCACCATGAAAAAAAGGCATGGGCCACCATTGCTGTCCACCCAAATGACCATCCCTTTGACAGTGCGCTTATCGCCAGCAACGACAATAATCAGGTAACGGGCTGGCTTAACAAGGAAGACGAAAGGCTGTATTACAAAAACATTGTAAACGCTGGTATCCATATTTTATCCACCGAGTTTCTTGAAAACTGTCCCCAGGCCAATAACAAAGTAGACCTTGACCGTGATATACTCAAACCCACGATTCAAACTGGCAAGATTTTTGCCTACCAGACCCCAGAATACATAAAGGACATGGGTACCCCAGAACGTTATGCTCAGGTTTCCGCCGACATTGAAAACGGCATTGTGGCGAGCAGAAATCTGAGCCTTGCGCAAAAAGCCGTTTTTCTTGATCGCGACGGCACGATAAACACACTAAGCGGCTTTGTAACAAGACCGGAGGACTTTGAGCTTACCAGCGGCGCGGCGGAGGCGATAAAAACGATAAACGGCCTTGGGTTTCTTGCCATCGTTATTACAAACCAGCCGGTTATTGCCAGGGGTGATGTTGATTTTGCCACGCTAGATCTAATCCACAAAAAAATGGAAACGGAACTTGGAAAACATGGCGCATTTGTCGATGATATTTTTTTCTGTCCGCATCATCCGGATAAAGGCTACCCTGGGGAGCGCCCAGAGTACAAGATCGACTGCGACTGCCGCAAGCCAAAGCCGGGAATGATTTTACAGGCCGCCCAGAAATACAACGTTGATCTTTCAATGTCGTACATGGTCGGCGATGGAATGCGCGATGCTCGTGCTGGAATGAATGCTGGCTGTGTTCCGATTTTGTTGTCTGATGAAGAACTTCCAGAGGATATGAAAGACGTAGAGACATTTGCAAACCTTTCCAGATTTGCAAAATGGCTTGCGCAGCAACATGGGGAAGCATCATGAAAGTAGCCATCATACATTACTGGCTTGTAAATATGCGTGGCGGGGAAAAAATGCTTGAGGCCCTGCTGGAGATGTTTCCCGATGCGGATATCTATACCCATGTGTACGATGCGAAAGCGGTTTCGGATGTGATAAACAGGCATCGAATCATAACTTCCCGTGTGGGCCGTCTTCCTTTTGCAAAAAAATTATATCAATTTTATATGCCCCTTATGCCGCAGGCACTTATGGGCTTTGACCTTCAAAAATATGATCTCGTTATATCCAGCGAAGCGGGGCCTGCAAAAGGGGTAGTTCCCAACCCCAATGCCTTTCACCTATGCTACTGCCACAGCCCTATGCGCTACCTTTGGGACATGTATCACGAATACTTTAGGGGGACAGGTTTTTTAGTACGTTTTTTCATGAAGCGGCTTATCCCATCGCTACGGATGTGGGATATAACTTCGGCAAACATGGTTGATCGTTTTGTTACCAATTCCCACTATGTCGCAAAACGGGTACAGCGAATCTATAACCGCCAGGCCGAGGTTGTGTACGGGCCAGTATCTGTCGAAAAATATTTTACGGTAGAGAGGAAGCCCAGTGACTACTATCTATTCTTCGGCCAGGTTACTGGTTACAAGCGGGTGGATCTTGCCATCGAGGCCTGTATCAGATCGGGCAGGAAGCTTGTTGTTGCGGGGGATGGTGTAAAAAATAAAGATCGTAAAAAATACTCAAAATCGGGGATGGTTCGTTTTACGGGAAGGGTTTCCGACAATGAAGCATTGGTGCTTTTTGCCGAAGCCCGTGCGCTACTCTACCCAGGTATCGAAGACCTTGGCCTTGTACCAATAGAGGCAAACGCCGCAGGATGTCCCGTAATCGCCTTTCATGAAGGGGGGGCACTAGACACAATAAAGGAAAACGTCACTGGCATTTTTTTTGACGAGCAGACACCGGAGTCCCTCATCGCGGCGATGGAGCGCTTCGAGCGGCACGAGGAGCGGTTCCGTGACCGTGAGCCGTTCAGGAGCCATGTGCAGCAGTTTTCCAAAGCGGCCTTTATCGGGCGGATACGGAAAGCCCTTGAAAAAAGGGAACGAATGTAATAACTTACTAGCATGACCCTTTCGGAATTTGATGTCTGGTTCCGTACCCGTTTTAGTAAAACCAGCTCTGCCCCCATAGCCATCACGCTGTTGTTCTCCGATTTATTGGGGGTTATGCTGTCGTTCGGCCTTGGCTTTCTCTGGGTAGAAGCATACGGATGGACCATCGTCGGCTACAGTGGCTTCATCAATCTAAGATCCTTTGTAACTTACTGGCCTTATCTGCCCGTGTTTATAATTATTTTCCAGATATTTGGGCTATATCCTGGTATCTCGCTCGCCCCCTCCGAGGAACTCAAGCGTTTCGGTGTCGGTTCTGTTATGGCCTACGGTGCCATAATCCTTTCCAGGCTTATTGATTACCATTATTGGAGCGCAGTAAACTCCGCCTTTACCATAAGCGCTGTGTTCTCGGCGTTCATACTGCTCACCCTAAGGAGCATGGCCCATTCGCTTCTTCGCAAAATTGGGCTTAGGGGTATTCCAGCCGTTGTTTACGGTAGTGGTAGTACTGCAAAACTTTTTATAGATAGGGCACAGAGCAGCACAAAGGCTGGCTACGTGCCGGCACTTATCCTGGACGACGAGGCGTCAGGGGTGGAGGAATACAATGGTATTCCGATAATTCACGACATCGACATAGGCCCCGAAATTGTAAAGCGCTACAATGTAAAAATGGCAATAGTGGCAATCGACAAAAAGGATACGGAAAAGCACAAATTAAAACGGATAAGCCAATCGGTCTCTGCTTTTCGCTATCACGTCATTATTCCTGATTTTTTCGAAAGCACCAACATCTGGGTGTCCGTGCGCGATTTCGACGGCCTCCTAGGTCTTGCCACAAGCAAAAAACTTGACATGCCATGGAACCTTGGGATAAAGCGTTTCATTGATATTTTTTTTGTCATAATCAGCGGTATAATACTCTTTCCCGCATTGCTGCTTGTAGCCTTGCTAGTCAAACTAACCTCGCCTGGCCCCGTTCTGTATGGGCACAAACGCCTGGGAAGGAATGGGAAACCTTTTTATGCATTGAAATTCCGTTCGATGGCATTGAATGCCAATGAGCGGCTGGAAAAACTTCTTGAATCGAATCCCGAGCTTAGAAGGGAGTGGGAGGAAAGCCGCAAACTGAAAAACGACCCCAGGGTAACAAAATTCGGAAAATTTCTGCGGCGAACGAGTATCGATGAGCTTCCCCAACTTGTTAATATATTGAAGGGCGAGATGAGCCTTGTAGGCCCCCGTCCTATTACCGATGACGAAGTGGAAAAGTACGAGGGGAATTTTGACTGGATATTTTCGGTCAAGCCGGGTTTGACAGGTTTGTGGCAGGTCTCCGGGCGTTCCGAAAAGGATTATGCGGCCCGTGTCTCGTACGACACGTACTATCTGCAAAGCTGGTCCGTATGGCTGGATATATGGGTGATATACAAAACATTCGGTGTGGTCATATATGGTAAAGGAGCGTATTAAATGCCGGTTCTATTCTGGTTTTTGGTTCTAAAGTGTCTGGTTCTGTTTCCCATTGCGGCGCAGAGTCCCCAATCCGCCCTGCGTTCTTTTGACGATATTTTTCCGAACCTCCCACCTGCCGTGCGTACGGGGGCATTTTCGCAGGAAGGCTATTTTAGGGCGTTTTCGAGGAGGGCGGTACCCGACAGAGATTTCGGGCAGGATATTCTCCAAAGTGCGCTGGATAGCGGCATCAGCGAGGTCGTCCTTGGAGTGCAGCCCCTGGTTCTAGTGGAATCGATTTTGGTTATCCCCGGCGAAGGCGGCAGATATTCCCTGCTGGATGTCTACAATGCCCTCAGCCAGACAAGGAACCTACAAGGGCGGCTCTACCACTCGCATAGGCGTAGTGCGTACATTCCCCTGTTCGAGGAAGTTACCCGTCTTGACGCCAGCAGAAGGAACGCTCCCATTGAGGATCCTGCCCTGGCTTCGAGCGTTCCCCAGTCCGAAACAATCTATATGAGGCTGAGGGATGCGAATTTCGGGAATACCTTTTACCGTGCACAGATGAACCTTGACGGGTACGGCCTGCGCTACAGCCTGACCAACAACAGAACCATCACCTACCTCATGTTTCCCGCCATAAGGGAAGGAAGATTTGTCGCCCAGATGTATTTTGAACCAATTGCGGAGGGAATTCTGATATACAGCCTTGCAGGTGTCGATGTTTCCAATTTTGTGTACTCGCAAATTCATATGAGTTCGGCAATCAGCAAACGGCTGGCCGTGATAATCGAATGGGCTGTGGACGGAATTACCAGGTGACAGAAGCATAGTAGGCCATAGCGTTGACAAATGGGGTGTCTGTGCTTATACTTGAATTGTACAAAGGGGGCATTGTCAAAACCTCCTGGTTTTGAAGCGAGCCCAAGGAGTTTGACTGATGGCTGGAATAATAGGTATAAAAGTCGCTAACGGTGATTTCTACCCCATAGTGGGCGAAAATTCAACCGTAAAGAAAAGGCTTGTCCTTACCACCGTCCACGATAACCAGGATAGCGTGCAGATAGACCTCTTCAGGAGCATATCAAAGTCCATGCTGGATGCCCAGTACATTGGCAGCCTGGTGGTGGAGGATATCAGATCGTGCCTGAAAGGGGAACCTTCCATAGAAATGTTGATTTCCGCCAGCCAGGACGGAAATATTACCGCAGAAGCCTATGATCTCGATGCCAGCCCGGACAGCGATCACCATATATTGAACGTGTCGCTTAAAACCATGGACACTTTCACAAAACCCGACGACTTTCCCGATTTTGAGATGGACAATGACGAATCGCAGGTTGCTGCTGGTTCTTACAGCCAGTCTCGTCAGAAAGACAAGAGAGAACGAAAATTCCCTTGGGGGCTTATGGTCGCCGCAACGTTGTGTGTTATTTTGGGGATTGCGGCTCTATGGTTCTTCATGCTTAGGGATAGGGACGGGCGTCCACTTGCCGAAGCTGGTCCTGTTCACACCGAGGTTGCACAGCCTCCGCCCGTGGCAGTTGAGCCGCCTACGCCGCCTCCTTTTCCCCCACCAGCAGCCCAGCCCGTTGAGCCGCCACCGCCACCTCCTCCAGCGGAGACAGTTGCGGTACCCGTGACTCCGGAACCACCACCGATAGCGATAAGTCCCCCAGTCATTCAGGCACCGGTTGCTCCGCCCCCGGAGCCACCTCTGGTAGTTCATCGCGAGCGTCCTCCGGCACCGGTTCTTTCGCACAGGGTTCCGGCGGTTATACCTCCAAACGGGGTGGTGTACCAGATACGGTGGGGCGATACGCTCTGGGATATTGCCGCCGCTTTCTACCGAAATCCTCTGCTGTATCCACGGATTGCAAGGCATAACAATATCAGGGATCCGAATTTCATTCTTGCTGGCTTTAACGTCAGGATACCTCCCCTGAATTAGCGGCCTATATCACGATACTCAGATGCAAGATTCCACCATGCAGAGAAAGTGTAGGTTGTGTAGAAAAGTGCCTTTGGGCGTGGAAAAATGCCTGGCATTTGTTGGGGTGCTTTTACTAGTTCTCGGTTCATGCACAACAACGAAAACACAGCAAGTCGTAGGTACCGATTTTTATGAGGGCCTGCTGAAAATGCAGAGTGGGGCGGAAACCGAGGCCATCGCCCTTTTTAAAAGGGCCCTGAGTAGCTCCAATTCCCATATCGCCGCAGCCGCAGCCGCCGAACTTTTGGGCCAGTACCTCACCATGGGTATCGAATTCGATGAAGAAACATGGGGCCTTGTCGGGTCGGTGGCAACTGGTTCCTGGGCCACCGCATTTAGGGTACTGAGTAATGCCGAAACATCCCAGGGACGGGAAGAAGCACTTGCCTTATTGCTGAGTCGTTCAACACCCAATGCCGTCCTACATGCAATGAGTGACTGGCACCGTAACCAGCTTAACGCAGGAACCATCCCAGCCAACCTTGTCTTTACCGATGCCGAAAATGCGGCACTGAACGGGCGTGTGGCAGCTTCCCGTCTGCGACACCGAGATGCCCTGTTCTCTTTCCGCATAGTATTAGATGAATCGCCCGATTTGTTTTTTCGATATCCCGATCTCTTGAACGATCTTGGAAGGGCCTTTCAGTTTACGGCAACAGGCACGGAGGGAATCGACCTTTTTCTGGAATGGGATGCCATTGTCGCCGCAGGAGGGGAGGCCCACTGGCAAGGAAATTCCCTGGGCATAATCAACGCCGAGAATGAAAACCTGATTCGGTTCCATCTTTTGTTTTTCGCAGGGCGGACTGCTCGTCAGCGCAACCTCGAACACAGAGAGCTGTTTCAGCGAGCACTGCCTTTTGCCATGGAGGTCTCTACCTTACAGTCCGATGCCACCATCTGGTACATTCTGCGTTCCGCCGTTGACCAAAGCCCCGAGGTAAAAATCGCGTATCTGGAAAGGTACGTTTCCTATTGGCACAACGACATAAGTTTTTTCGACGTTATGGACAGGCTGAGCCGCCAGCTTATCCTGGACTGGCAGTGGGACCAAATCTTGCACGTATTTGAGGTGGTCAAGGATCGCCAAAGTGGGATAACGGCAAAATTCGCATGGATAATTGCAAGGGCGGTACAGGAAGGTTTCGTATCGCAGCAGCAGGCTCTTGCCGTTCTGGGACAGTCGTCGGGAGACCCCGTTACGGCGCTTATGATTATCGCCTTTCATTCAAGCGGAAGGTCGTTGTATTACAGGCTTATGAGCGCCATTTTCCTCGGCGAGACTTTCCTTGCGCTGCCCCAGGCAGACGGAAACGTATCCGGCAGAGTCGATACGGCGCATTCCGATGCGGTACAGTTTCTCCTTGGCTTTTTCGAGAACGATGCCGCACAGTTTGCCATTCAACACATTAGGGCCCTGGAAAACGAGCTTTCACTTGACGAACTGCGACCCATTGCCGAAGCGCTTTCCATGACAGGCAATTACCTGGCATCCATAACGTTGATTACACGCTACACGAGACGCGAGAATTTTCATTTTTCCAATATGACTAGGAGGGACTGGGAACTATGGTACCCACGTCCGTTCGGGGATTTGATTGAAAGGTACGCAAAACAAGTGGGCATTGAACCTGCTTTGATGTTGGCCCTTGTTCGTGCGGAAAGCGCCTTCATGCCGTCGATTGTCTCCCATGCTGGGGCCATCGGCCTTACCCAGTTGATGCCTGCCACCGCCGAGGAAACAGCCGCCCGAATACGCCGACAGGGAGGCCCGGACTTTCGCCTGGAAAGCGGTGGCGTAGGATCCACCAACCTCAACCTGAACGATCCTGCGGTAAACGTTCATATCGGCACAGTCTATCTTGGCATTCTAAATCAAAGGCTGGGAGATCCAATGCTGGCACTGTTCGCATATAACGGTGGCACGGGCCGTGTTCGAAGCTGGCTTAACAGCACACGTCAGACGCTGGGCTTTGACCTGCCGATCGACATTTTCCTGGAAACCGTGCCGTTCCCCGAGACCAGGAATTACGGCAGAAGCGTTACAGCAGCTACGGCCGTGTACAGGAAACTGTATTTTAGTGATTAGTGGCTTGGAAGTTTCCCCTTATCTTCCGATGGGGCTTCCAATCCTTATTCCCCCATGCAGAAAATCCACTTTGCTTCCCTCGATAAGTATCTGCACATCGTGCACGTTGGGGAATTCCGTGGCAGTCCAAACTATCTGTTGTACCTGAGAGTTAAAGCCCTCGCCGCCGCTGGTGTTAAATCGGAAGTATTCGTTAAAGTTGATGTAAGCGGTATCCAACCTCGTACCTCCCGCAGTGTTCCCCCTTACCTGGACCGAAAGAATCCTGGTGTTTGGCGGTATAAAGCTAACCATGCCACGGGCCGATTCCTCGGCGGTAGGCCCGGCAAGCAATGCGTTAAGACCGTCAATTAGAGGGGTGTCCGAGATCCTCAATGTCCGGCTAACCCTTGTCAGGCGCAAGTCGGCCCCATCATCCTCCACTTGAACAAAGAAAATTCCCTGTTCACGGGTTCTAACGGGTAACTCCGTAGGTGGGGGAGCCAGCTGTGGGACGTAGACGTATGCTTGCGTCGGAGGTGTTTCGTCTGGAGGGACGACAGGAACGGGAATCTGTTCCACCAGGACATCTTCCTGCGGTACTATCTCTGGGAGCACTTCTGGATAGGGAATCTGCGGTGGTGTCACACTGGGTGGCTCTGGCTGCTCCACTATAGGTAATTCACGAGGCATATTGGCGTTGTTCCGCACCGTCTGCAAGAGCACGAAAAAAACGACGGCAATGGCAATTACAGAAAATACCAAGAGAATTGCCGAGAACGGCACACGTCCTCGCCTTACGGTCCCTCTCGTCGGCTTCCTTCCAGAATTGCCAGATCCAGCTTTCCGAGCATTAGTTCTACGAGATCCCATGCTTAAATGATAGTATATAGAGGGAAGCTGGTCAATTATCTCTGTCGGGAAGCTTGCCCCTTCACTTAAGTTTCTTTGTCCACACCCTTAGCTGGTGGGCGGCCCAGTGGCTTACCAAAAGTTGCAGGTGCCTGTGGGAAACCGCCTCGGCATCCAGCAGTGCCTGCGAAAAAACGTCCTGGATGGTTTTAAACGAAAGATTGTCGGAAAAGGCCGAAACGGGAAGTTCCTGTATCCACTGCGAAAGGGGCGCAGGATCGTTCCCGTGAACCATGGACGACACAGCCGCCTGGATTGTTTCGGCCTGTTTCGCAATCGGGGCAAGCTTGTCCCTGTTCCTGCCTGGCTTTATTCCGCCAAGACTTGTCCCAAAAAATTCACGGGCCGTCTCCGCCGCATCCATGGCAAGGGTTGGGGCAAGGTCGGGTTCCGCAAGAAACCGAACCAGGGCACGGTTGAACTGGTTTTGAATTCCCACGGTTTCCGCCATCGCAATCGCTACCTCGTCACGCAGGTAGGGCGGCGGATCGGCATCCTTGAGTATGCCGATAAGGGCGTTAAGCGAATCCGCCGAGCGGTAAATGCCAAGGGATTCCACCCCCATTATTTTAAGCCTGGGGTTCCGGGTTTCCACGATTATCTTCTCTAAATGCGGACGAAATGCGGTATCCCTAAGCCTGGCGAGCGCAATCATCGCCTCCCCTGCAAGCACGTAGTCCGTGGAGTATATAAGCTCCCTCAGAATGGGAATGGCAGGGGTGTACCCGTGGTTTCCCAGGATACGGGCGGAGATGTACGCTGTCGTGAAGGGGTTGTTGATGATATCGTCCACCAGCGCTTTTTCCGCGGCCTCGTTCAGGCGATCCAGCCGCTCAAGGGCACGGATCGCTTCCATGCGTGTGGCAAGCCTGGGGGCCTTCGCCTGCTCCAAAAGGCCCTTTATCGACAGCTGGGAAGGGTTCCTGTGCAGTGCGTCCAAAAGCTGCTCCTGCTCCTGGAAATCCCGGCTTCTGTCCAGGCGATCCAGCAACGAGATCGCCTGCAAATCACGGTAGGAGAACATCACCTTTACCGCCCCCGCCAGCGGAAGGGCACCCAGTGGGGTCAGCTTACGCTGCATGAGGACGGCGATCCCCGTGAGCACGATGATTGCGGCAAAAAGTATCCTGAACGAGACGGACGGGGAAAGCCCCACGAACATAAGGGTATCCAGCAGAAGCCCGGCAAGAAATGAACCACCGGCCCCGGCAATGCCGAAAACGAAAAAATACAGTATGCCCATGTCGAGCATCTTTGCCGGCGGAACCAGGCCCATAAAATACGTCTGCGCAATCCCCTCGGAACCCAGGAACCCGAAGTTCAGCATGAAGAACAGGAAGGCAAGGAAAAGTATCGCCATGGTTAGGTTGTAGATGGCGGCCTGCGGAAAAAGCACGATGGGGATCATCGTCGCAAGGCCGATCATCACGCAGATGATGAACAGGGGTTTCGCGCCTATCCTGTCAACGAGGAATTTCACCATCACCCCTATCAGCAGGTGCCCCAGTCCGCCGAAGACCGAGTAAAGCAGAATCATGCCGTCGTCCTGGTAAAAGACCTCCCTGGCGTACACCACAAGGAAAGTCCGGGACACCCCGGAAACCAGGGCGACAATCATGAAGATTACAAGGAAGAGTCTGATGGGCGGCTGGGAGAATGCCTCGCGGAAAATGCCCGTAAGGCGAATCTTCTCGGTTCCCGTCTCGCCGACGGGTTCGGGCACCTTACGTATCATCAGGCCGCTCGTAATCCCACAGACGATGCCGGCGGCCATGATGATCGAGTAGAGAAAGAGCGGCGGCTCCCTGCCCAGAAGGATGGCTATGGCAAAGCCGGAAACCATGCCCGTAGCGCTGTTGATAATCTGTATCTGGGTCATGTAGCTTCCGCGATCCGGGCCGGAGGCAAGGGAACTAAGCACGGGCGTGTTGCCCACCATCCCGATGCCACGGGTAACATGGAAGATGGCGACGCCCAGCATGGTCAGGCCCAGCGCCAAGTCCTCGTTCCCCAGGTGCACGGCCAGCGGAGCCAACACCACGGGGATCATCCCCAGAGCGCGAATGATCCAGGCAAGGCTGAAAATGCTGATTATGGTTAACTTGCGTACAAGAAGCCTTCCAAGCGGAAGAAAAAAGAGCGACACGTAAAGCAGGGCCGAGAGCGTCCCGATGTAGGTGGCCGACGCACCCAGCCGCATGGCAAACAGGGTGATGATGCTCCCCACCATCATGCTCCATGAGAGCGCATTGAAGACGTTGAAAAGGTTAAACACTTCACGT
>Ga0209755_10001385_pt1 | contig 38104 bp, 22 predicted proteins | sample TergutCo191P1_FD_187301 | JGI IMG/M metagenome (GOLD analysis project Ga0209755, IMG submission 187301) | Cornitermes sp. P1 segment gut microbial communities from Petit-Saut dam, French Guiana - Co191P1 (SPAdes) (version 2) | ecosystem: Host-associated > Arthropoda: Insects > Digestive system... | reverse complement strand
TTCGTTCTGAGCCAGGATCAAACTCTCCACGATGAAGATTCCTGCCGGCCGAAGCCGGCGGGATTTCCCTATGAAGCCCCGCCCTGGCGGCGGGGTTTTACCCGTCGAACGTCTCGCCGCGTTCCACCGACCCGAAGGCCGATGGCGCTTATTTCCCTCTCCCCTTCCCTGATGCCCGCACCCACTGGGTACGGACGTTATGCCAAACATCGCGCGACGCTCCCGTTTCCGGATGCCGCGGGCCCGGACCCGCAAGACCGAGGTCTTTTGCGGGCCCGTTCCGCAAACATATCATTTTTCGCCCAATCACGTCAAGTGCCCAAGGCAAAAAAAAATCTTTTTTTCGACCGCCAAAACACGCTAACTTCCGGCCGGCGATATTCACGCCGGCATCGGAACTCCCGTATATTATCGAACGGTACAGGTGATACTTGAGATTATTGTAAAAACGTCCCAAGAAACTATATGACATGGCCTTGCGGGACACCCGCAAAGCTAAATCAATCAACCTTCTTCCAAGTCAAGTCAAAACCAGGGCTCCGTTTTTCGCCCGGCGACAGGTTAAAACGTACCCTGCCCTTCAACTTTTGTCAAGCGGCCAAGGGAAAATATTCGAAAATATTTCCCGACACGTCCACTCCGTCCAAGTTTCAGTCTACTCGACTTCCACCCAAACAGTCAAGGGGGACAGCACCCGCCGTTTACACTCAAAAAATTGCCCTCGGGCAGGCCGGAGTTGAACCGGCGACCTCTTGGTCCCGAACCAAGCGCGCTACCATCTGCGCTACTGCCCGGAAACGACCTGGGTCCTAACGAACAGCAAATCGTTGCGGCGCCGGAAACGTTTTTCGGTGTTTCCGGTTACGGGAGCGACGGGGCTTGAACCCGCGATCTCCGGCTTGACAGGCCAGCGTGATAAACCAACTTCACTACGCCCCCAACGGTTTTTACAGCATAGCCTTTTTCCAAAACTATGTCAATACGCCCCTGCCGCTTTTTTTCAGGATTGGCCGGCCGTCAACGGCTACGCAACGTAGGCATCAAGCCTGGCCTTCCTGCTGGGGTGCTGCAGGCGCGTAAGGGCCTTTTCCTCAATCTGGCGAATGCGTTCCTTGGTAAGGTCGTAGCGCTCGCCGAGTTCCTTGAGGGACATAGGCTCCTGTTCTCCCAGTCCGTAGCGAAATTTTATAATATCCGCCTCTCTTGTGTCAAGAGTGTCAAGCACTTCCCTGATGTCGTTTTCCAGCGATTTTTTCATGGCCTCCTGTTCCGGGGCCCTGTGCTGAACGTCCTCCACGAAGTTGCTCAGGGGCGAGGAGCCCCTTCCGGTGGAAACCATTTTTTCAAGCGAAACCAGTTCCCTGGAAATGGCCATTATGCCCTCGATGTGCTGCTCGTCCATGTTGAGAAGCCGGGCGATTTCCTTTATTTCGGTATCGCCGCCGCTTTGACCGGAAAGCATCCTTTGCGCCTTTCCAATCTGGATTAGGTCGTTCGCGCAGTTTACGGGAAGCCGTATGAGCCTGGATTTCTCGCAGAGCGCCTTCAGTACGGATTGCCGTATCCACCACACCGCGTAGGAAATAAAATGATACCCCCTGTTGACATCATACTTTTCCACGGCGTTTATCAGCCCTATGTTGCCTTCGTTGATAAGATCCGCCAGCGGCATTCCCTGCCCCTGGTACTTTTTCGCGACGCTGACAACAAAACGAAGATGCCCGTTTACGAGTTTGTTGCGGGCTACAAGATCGCCCAGCACGGCGGCTCTGGCCAGAGTGTCCTCTTCTTCCCGTGTCAGCATTGGAATTCGGCTGATTTCCTTGAGGTACATCCGCAGAACGTTTTCGTCCGCACCGGATTTTTCCGCTTTTCGAATTCGTCTTTCCACTGTCGTTTTCATGATTTACCTCCTCGCGCTTGTCAGGTTATAGTAGCAAAAACCATGCCAAGCTGTGCCTTTCCGGAATTTGGCCGGCACTTAATCAGCATAAGATCGCGGGGTTCAAAAAAACTGTGGCGGACGCGGAAAAATCAAACAATCCATGGACAAACCTCGGGAAAAACGCAAAAAATCCGTCGATTCGGCGGCCGCAAAAGAAAAAACCGGAACATTTGCCGGCCGCCCGGTTTATTTTCGGGCCAAAACCTCGGCGGCTTTCGGCAAAAGTGTGTCAAAATGACACGTCGGTCTCAAAAGGCCTAAAAACGTGTCATTTTGACACAGATACTTCGCCCTACAGCGCCTTTTCGCGCCAAACGGGTTTACCGTCGCGCCTGCCCCGGAAAAGAACGTGGCCGGCGTATCCGGCGTCGCACAGAACCCGCCGGACTTCGCCGTAGTGTCCGTCCAAGTCTTCCGCCCGATGCGCGTCGGCCCCGATCATAACCGGAACGTTGTACCGCCGAAGGAGGCGCAGAATGGGGAGCGCGGGATAGGTTTCTCGAATGTAGCCCCGGTTCATTCCCCCGGAGCTGGCTTCCACGACCAGTCCGGCGGAGGCTATGGCGCGGACGGCTTCCTCCGCGCGTTGCAGGTACGCAGCGCTTTCCGTGTCAAACCACCGGTTCTTGCCGTTGTTTTTCTTTACCAAGTCCAGATGGCCCACGATGTCGAAACCGCCAAGGTTTACCATTTCCAGAACCGTGTCCCAGTAGGCGTTCATGAGGGCATTGCCGTCGCCGCCGAAAACCAGAACGTTTTTTTCCATTTCCGGCGAAGGCCCGTCAACGGCAAAAAGCCCGTCCCAGGGTTCGCCACGCGCCGGAACTATGTAGTGAACCGAGCCGATAAGGTAGTCCAGAGTGCCACGCCGAACCAGTTCCGCGATGTCGTCGTCCAGCGCCGACCGTATTCCCCTGATGTAGTCCAGCTCAAGCCCCAGGTAAACGGCGATTTTCCCTTCCCAGCGGCGGCCGGCGGCGCGAACCTCGTCCACGTATTCCCCAAGGCGTTCGCTCCTCATGTGCCAGTCCGTTTCCGGCCCGGTTTTTCCCACCGGGCCGTGGGCGCTGAATCCAACCGCGCAAAGCCCTTTCTCGAACGCGCGGCGACACATGGTTTCCACGTCGTCCTCACCGTCGCAGAAAACGGTATGCGTATGGAGGGAAGAGTACCCGTTCAATTTTCCGCGCTTTCGGTATTTTCGGACTTTCTTACAAGAACTTTTTCGAGCTGGCGCTGGCGGTACGCAGAATAAAGTTCCTTTCCGTACTCAGTAATTTCCCAGACTTCGGTGTCGGCCTTGCCTTCCTCGCTGTCGGTGCATTTTACCAGCTTTAGCACGGAGAAATCCGTCATGATTTTCTTGATCGAGTTTGACGGCGTGGGATAGTCCTTGCGAACCGTTTTTTCCAAGTCCGGATTAAGCACCGTTCCCAGAAAGCGCGAGATTTCGGCGGTGTTTCTGCCCAGAACCAGTTCCGGAACCAGTATCTTGAAAATGCGTATGTACCGGAACTGCCTGGTGTTTTCCCAGTTGTCGCCGTGAGTATAGTAGAAACTTAGCGTTACCCGGTTTAGGGCCAGCACTTTCAGGGCGTGGTCCTCCTCGTCCTTTAGCCTGGAGAAAGAAGCGCGGTCGTCGCGCAGAATCTGCCTGCGAAGGTCGTCATTTTCGCTGCTAAGGCGGGAGATTTCGTTGGCAACAGTTGGCTCGATGATTTTGTCCGCCCTTACCCATCCCGGTCTGGCGTGCAGACTCAGTTCCTGCACAAGCAGGGTTTGGGCTTTATGGCACAAGTCCGGAGTGTTCTGCCACGTTTCCCAGGGGCTGCCCCTGAGTTTGGCCTTGAAGTTGTCCAGCTTGCGGATCAGCGCCTCGTCGCTTTCCTTTTTGGCCGGTTTCCATCGAGCCTTTTCGTCGATGATCAGCGCCAGAATGGGAACGCCCTTTTTGGCCGCGATGGAACACTCGTCAAGCAGCGGCGAAACGTTGCCGTTCGCGTCGCTGTACTTGTGGGCGACCAGCGCGATAAAGTAATCACATTCCTCGATTGTCTTCTGGACAAGCTTGGGTGTATTCCTGGCATCGTCGTCAAGATAATCCGCCATAACCGGGGTGTGCCCCAGTTCCATCACAATCCTGGGAAGCTCCTTCCGCTCGCTCTTCAGGTCATCCAGCGTGGAACCGATATAAACGTGGTACTTCATGCCATCTATTATACGGGAATTTACGCTAGAAAGCAAGCCTTTGGCGACAGGATACGGGCCGGGGATCGGGACCGGGAATCGGCGCCTGCCATGGACGGCGCGGCGACTTTAGCGTATTATAGAAGGATGATTGGGTTCCTCCTCAAAAAACACTTTTACGACGTGTGGGACAACATGCTCCGGATTGTTCTGGTCAACCTGGGCTTTCTGGTTTCGCTGCTGATTCCCGGTTTTCTTTTTGGGCTTATTTCGATTTCGCCGCTTTTTATTCCGGTTTTCGCCCTGGGAATTCTCTGGTGCTTCGTGTACCTTGCCGCCGCCGCGCTTTCGCTGAAGTCGGTGTCGGACTACGGTTCGTTCGGTTTCGGCGATTTCCTGGCCAACGTAAAAGCGGGCCTGAAGGCGGGCGTAACCCTGGGGCTCACCGTGATTCTCCTGGTTTTGATGCCGCTGGTGATAATACCGTTTTACTGGAGGATGGGCAACCTTCTGGGTTTTCTGCTTGCGGCGGTAATCTTCTGGACTTTCCTGCTGACGTCGATTTCGCTCCAGTTTTTTCTTGCGGTTCGCGCGCGGCTGGACACCAAGACGAAAAAAATCTTCAAGAAGTGCTTCATCATTTTCTTCGACAACCAGGGTTTCGCGATTTTTTCCCTGCTGCACAGCATCTTGCTGATAGCCCTGTCGGTGATTACCGCCGGCCTGTTTCCCGGCCCCGCCGGCGTTCTGCTTTTTCTTGACGAGGGACTACGCCTGCGTCTGCTGAAGTACGACTGGCTGGACGCGAACCCGCCGACCGAACCCACGCGACGGCGGCGACGCATTCCCTGGGACGCGATTCTAATCGACGAAAGGGAGAAAACCGGAACGCGGACGCTCAAGAATCTGGTTTTCCCCTGGAAGGATTGAACGCATGGGGGGCGGGGCCGGCGTTTAGGCGCGGGAACGGTGAATTTGCCGCCGCGTTCAGGCTTTGCGTGAAATTAATTCGCCAAGATTCGCTATCATGTAAAGCGGCACCGAATACAAACCGTCGGCGGCGCCGAACCCCCTCAGCGTTGTGCGAACGGCGTTTTCCGGATTATAAAGCTGCCTGTACACATCAAGGCTTTTTGATTTTTTGCGAATCCCAGACTTGACTTCCACCGGTACAAGCTCGTTGCGCCACTGAACGACAAAATCCACTTCCGCCTCGCCCTTTTCCCTGCCCCAGTAATAGGGCGCGTGGCCGGCGGCAACCAGTTCCTGCATGACAAACTGCTCCGTCATGGCCCCGTTGAAAATACCGAACAACTCGTCGCTCGGGTTAATCAAGGCGCTTATATCAAGCCCGGACTTCGCGTTGAAAAGCCCTATGTCCAGCATGTAGAGCTTAAACGTTCTGTCGTCCGCATAGCTTGCCGGCGGCAGTTTGTTTTCCTCCGTACGGGCAACCTTGTAAACCAGACGCGTGGCGAAAAGCCAGTTCATTGCGTCCTCGTAGGAATACGCCCTTGCGCCTTCCTTAAGCTCCTTGTACACGAACTTCTTTTTCTCCTTCGAAAGGTGGCGCGGAATGGAGTTCCAGATCATTTCCACTTTGGGCGTGTTCAGCGGGGAAATGTGCTTTGAAAAATCGTCTTTGTAATCCGCCAAGATATCGTTTTGAATGCCGCGCACTTCCCTCAGGTTTTCCCTAGCGGCATAGGCCGCAACAGCTTTGGGCATACCGCCGACGATAAAATACGTTTTCAGGAATTTTTCGTAATCGCCGGAAGTGCTGCGGATCAGGCCGAAATCCCGGTTCAGTATGGCATCGACATAGCGTTCCTTGCCTATGCCGCATAAAAATTCGAAAAAGGAAAACGGGTATAGCGTAAGGCGATCCACCTTGCCAACCGGGAAACTGCCGTACGTGGCAACACCCAGAAAACTGCCCGCCGCGATTATATGGTACTGCGGCGCTTCCTCGCAGAAGTATTTGAGCGAATTCAGGGCGCGGGCGGATTCCTGTATCTCGTCCAAAATGACAAGCGTGTCCGCCGGGCTTATGGCAACGTCAAAGTGCTGTTCCAGGGTTTTTATTATATGCGCGGGACTTATGTCGTTGTCGAAATAGGCGGACAACGCCGGGGTTCTGTCGAAATTGAGGGCAACAACATTCCTGAATTCGTTCCTTCCGAATTCCTCCATGAGCCAGGTTTTGCCGGTTTGCCGCGCGCCCTGCAACAGCAGGGGTTTCCGGTTCGGCGATTCTTTCCAGACCAACAGGTCGCCGTAGAGCGTTCGTTTCATCTTGATTCAATTCTCGCATGGCTGGCTACATTTTTCAAGGGTAAAATGTAGCCATTACTACATTTCACGGGGGTAAAATGTAGCCATTGCTACATTTCACGGGGGTAAACAGAGGGGCGGTTCAGGAAATTTCCTGCTCAGTCCAAGGATTTACCCATCCGGTATACATTCCCCCACGCTTAGGCTAAAATGTATCCATGCGTATACCCATTACAAGATACGGTTTGCCGCAGGTGCTTGTGTACCCCGTTCTGGTAGCGGCACTTATTGCGGGGCTTCTTGTTTTTATGCCCCGGGGCGTTCCGGTTGTTGTTTTGGCGGCTGTTCTATTTCTGGTTCTGGTCTGGATGCTGTCGTTTTTTCGGGATCCCAGCCGAAAAATACCGCTTGACGAGCTGGTTCTGCTTTCCCCGGCGGACGGGACAATCACGGACATAACGGAAACGGACGTTCCGGAACTGGGCGGCAGGGCGTTGTGCATCGGGATGTTCCTAAGCGTCTTCAACGTCCACGTAAACCGTATGCCCTGTTCGGCCCGCGTCGAGGCGATCAACTACAAAAAGGGGAAGTTCAAAAACGCCGGGGCGGAGGACGCCGGCAGGGTGAACGAAGCAAACGAAGTGCTCCTTTCCAGGATTGCCGAACCTCAGGACAGGCTTTTGGTAAGGCAAATTAGCGGGGCCGTGGCGCGGCGGATTGTCTGCGAGGCGAAACCAGGGCTGGAGTACGCCCAGGGCGCAAAGTTCGGCATGATCAAGTTTGGTTCCAGAACGGAACTGTACCTGCCGCTGGCGAAAGGGGCGGAAAAATACGACGTTTCCGTAAAAATCGGCGACAAAGTAAACGCCGGTCTTAGTCCGCTCGCGGTTTACAGGGCTTGAGTATGGCCATCGCCAGGCGCGGGCCCACCCTAAAACCGGGTCCGGCCCGAAAACCAAGGCCAAGGCTTCCCCGGAAAAGAAGAAAGCTCAAGCACATTGCGGTGCTTCCCTCGCTGGTTACTTTGATGAACGGCCTGTGCGGGTTTACCGCCATAGTTCTGGCAAGCTACGGGCTGGACGCTCTGGTGGAAACGGAACTGCTTCCGGGTGTCACCGTTTCGGTTTTCGCCCTTGCAGGTTACATGATTTTCCTTGGGATGATTGCCGACGTGCTGGACGGCTACGTCGCCAGAATCAGCAAGTCCACTTCCAGCTTTGGCGCCCAGCTTGACAGCCTCTGCGACGTTATAACCTTTGGCGCGGCTCCGGCTTTTCTGATGCTGAAGCTGGTGGAAGCGTACTCCGTCCAGTTTGCGTACTACGGTTTCCCCCTGGTTCCGGAAAGGGTCGTTTACCTGATTGCGGTTGTGTACGTTCTGTGCGTGATTATCCGTTTGGCGCGGTTCAACGTCGAAAACAAAAGCGACGACGCCCATTTGGGCTTTGTGGGGCTTCCGTCCCCTCCAGCCGCCGGGGTCATCGTGAGTCTGGTCATTCTGCAGCAGGACTTCATGCCGAACCTTGGCCGGTGGTTCGGCATAGACGTGTCCGTCTACGATTTTGCGATGGTCTGGATCCTGCCTTTCGTTACGCTGCTGGTGGGGCTTCTTATGGTTACCCGCATTCCGTACCCCCATGTGGTAAACCGGATTCTGAGCGGAAAAAAGCGGTTTTCCACGTTCCTTCTGATTCTGTTCGTGCTTCCGCTGATGATCTGGAACATTCAGCTTACGATGGCTCTGGGCTTCTGCTTTTTCGCGACTTACGGTGTGGTGCGCTGGCTGTTCGTCCTGACGTTTTCCCGCAAAAGGAAGGAGGCGGAGGCGAGGAAGGCGGTGGATAGAAACATGGGCAGTGGGATATAGCGCATCCTACCGGGCCGGAGGCTGGGCATTCCCAGTTTAAACCACATAGTGCCCTAGACCTTGCCGAAAACCAGGGTGGCGGGGACACCATGCTCGGCAAAGCCCGTTCCACCGTGCGCCCCATGGAAGGCGGTTCCGCAGGTTCAGCCTCTCCGGCCTAAAGAGCAGCCCGCTCATTAAACTGGATTTTAGCTGGACGGTGTCAGCTATTCCCCGCGCCTCCAAAAGGTGTACCCCACGGCGAGCCTTGCGTGGACACCGTTGGAAACGCCGCGCAGGCCAGGTTCCCAGTAGGCGGCCATTCCGGATTCGTGGCGGCTGTTGAGTTTGAAGCCGTAGAGTAGTTCGCCGCGCAGAAACAGGTTTCCGCGAAGGGCGAAGTCCGCGCCGGCACCAAAGCGTATCCACAGGGAGTTCCAAAACCAGGCCGGGGTTGGGACTTCGTAGCCAAAGTTAGCCACACGCTGGAAATGCGTTCTTAGGCTGTCGTCGAAATCGCCAAGGGCTATCTGTCCGTCGATGCCCAGCATGGGGAAAACTTTCCAGCCTTCCGCCACGCTAAACGGGTACCGGAGCATCAGCGACAAGTTTAACTGGGTAACGGTAAACTGCCGCAGTTCCCGGCCGGTAAGCGTGTAACTTATGGTGTCGGACAGATTCGGCACGTCGATAATCTGGTGAACGTTGTTAAACACCAGGCCAAAGCCCAGCGTGGCAAAAGTGGCGTCAACGAAAGCGAAGAAACCGGTGCCGGCGGTAAAATCCCTGGTGTCGAAAAGACCCTGGCGCATTGCGCTTTGGGTTTGCTCGCCGGGGCCCATTACGCCGTGGGGCGGCATTAGGTCGTGTCCGTGGTAGTTACGGAATTCGCGGCGCAGAGTGTCGCTGCGCCAGTGCGTATTGAAAATGCCGCCACCGCCGGCGCTTACGGAAATGTCAGGAAGGGTAAAATCCGGCATGGCAAAAACCGGAGCGGATATACACGCCGCGATAATGGGTATCAGTAATTTTTTCATTGTTTATCTCCTTGGGCTTCCGGGTCAACGTCAACATCGCCGTCCGCTTCCGGCGCCGGTTCCAGATACAGTTCCCGTAGCCGAGCAACAACTTCCGCGCCACTCATGTCGGGAGTTACGCCGTCAAGGAAACCCTCCATGCCGTCCCAGGTGCCGCGCACTTCGGTTATGGCCGCTCCAATCCACTGCGGAAAAACCGAAAGCAGGGGACTTATGTTGTTGCCGGCGTTGCGGGCAAAGTTCTCCACCCAGACATCAAAATTGTCTTCCGGCATTTGTCCAAGTTCCAACGTTTCGGCTTTATACTGCGTGAAGGCGGCTTCGATGCCGTCCCGTATGGCCTGTATTTCCGGTGCCGTGGAACCGGCATCAAGTTCCGCGACTATCTCCAGCGTCTGCCGCCTTGCGGCTTCGGCGATTTCGGCAAGCTCGGCGGGGGTCTTTGGCAATACGCCCCCCCCCTCCCCCGCCAGAATACCGGCGAACATGTTTTGCATAACGCCGCGCAGAACGTTTTGCCTTGCGGCGGCCAGGAGTTCCGCCTCAATCCGATCTACCTCGGCGGTATTCCCGGCGGTTAACGCTTCCGCAAAATCCACAGCGGCGGGTCTTCTTTCGTGAATCTCCAGCTTTATTCGCCGGCGAATGGCGGGCACCACCGGGAAATATCTTTGCTTGATAAGCTCCAGCGAAAGCATGTAGTTGTCAACGATGTCATGCTCCGACACGCCCAACGCCAGAAGAAGAAGCGCGGCGGCTACCCCGGTTCTGTCCCTGCCCGTGGAACAGTGAAACAGCACCGGAGTGCCGTCGGCGGCAAGCAAGGCCCGGAAAAACTCCAGATACTGTTCCCGGTTTTGCGTTACAAGGTATCGGTACCTTTCCACGACACCGCGCACCACGTCGTCGAAGTGAATGTCCCGGTTCCGGATAACCGCGGCAAAGTTTTCCATTAGCACTGTTTCGCTTATGCCGGTGTTTTCCTGCCATGGAACGCCGGGCGGTATCCTGCTTGGGGCGCTGCCGCGTTCGCTGTGAAAACCGTTAACCTCAAGCCCGTCGCCGTAGCCCCCAAAATGAAGCCGCCATTCGCCGGAACGGAAATCCACCACCGTTCCTATTCCCATGCCGTCATGCCCAAAAAGGAAATTCCGGTCGCGTGCGGAAAGCATGTCAAGATCACCGGAACGAATCAGCAAACCCCATTTTAACGTTGCGCCGCCGTAGCCCGCAAGCCCTCCCAAATCCCTGATGTTGGTTACACTGGCAACGGGCAAACTCCCCCGTCTTAGTTCCGGCGGCTCTGGCAGAATGCCGTTGTTGCAAGCGACCAGCACCGGAACCGCGCACAACGCAACGAATATCGCAATTTTGTTCATTAAAATCCTCCTGCGTATTTTCCTTGCACCCTGGGGGAGGGGGGAACACCCCAAAGCCCCCGTTTACGTGCACCGTTATGTTTAACCGTCTCCCGGCCCATCCCTAAAAACCCGCACCGGTAAGGGGTAGTTGTTCAAAAGCGGCGCACCGGTACCGGTGCCCACGCTGCCGGTGCCAAGCATTCCATGCTGATTATGCCCCCAAGCCCATAGCGTGCCGTCCACCTGGATAGCCAGAGTGAACGAACCGCCGGCAACGGAAGACACCCAGACGTTACTGGTGTAAGGCGCCGTTACCATGGTGGGCGTGGCGCTTATCCCGCCTATTTCGCCATTGCCCAACTGACCATGGCTGTTGTTCCCCCATGTCCAAAGATTGTTGTCAACGTCGATGGCAACAACGTGAACGGTCGTGTTCAACTGCATAGACATCCATCTGCGGTCTATACCGTCCGCCATCGTTATCCTGGTGGGAATGTTTCTGGCTTCGGTTGCCGCAAGCGATCCGTCCCCGTTCGTTCCCCAAGTGTACATGTAACCTTCCGGACAGATGGCAACCGTAAAGGCGCTTTCGTTGCGGATGTTGCCGCCAGCGGCCGCCATTCGCCACTGCCTGGTGTCGTCTCCACCGCCGACCACTTGCAGTCGCCTGGGTGTCAAGGACGCGGCACCGGGGCCAAGTTGCCCCACATCGTTTGACCCCCACACGTACATGTGGCCGGCGACAGTAAGAGCCACGGTGTGATGCGGGCTTCCGGAAACGGAGGCCCAGTGGTTCTGGTTCCCCACACGCTCCGGTACGGGCTGGTTGTTAGTACCGCCAACACCAAGCACTCCGTCGTTGTTGCGGCCCCAAGCCCACAGCGAGCCGTCCTCCCGAATGGCAAAGGCGTTACTATGGCCTGCGGAGATGTGCGTCCAGTTAGTATCGCTGCCAATTTGAACGGGCGCGGTGCCGTAGGTTACAACCAAATTTTCGTTATTGGGCCCGGGGGTGCCCCAGATTTGGTGGAAAATCCTTCCCCATCCGTAGATTGCGCCGTTTCTAAGACCAATGGAGTGTCCCCATCCGCCGGTAACGTAATCCCAGTCTTCGCGGGTTCCGATTTGGACGGGTATGGGGCTGTTGCTGCCAAGCGCACCGCCACGACCAAGCTGGCCCTGCGAGTTGCTTCCCCAGGTAAACAGTTCGTCGTACCAGGTTATCGCCGTGGTGTGATCAACGCCAACCCTGATGTGCCTCCAGTCGCCCCGCACAATATCGCCAACGATATTAACATCGACATGTATGCTCAACTGAGTGTTCACGTCCGAGGTCGCCACTACTCTGATAACGTTATTGGTTTCGCCTCCGGGCACGGTTAACACGCCGGTCCCGGTTATCAAGGTTGACGGATGCAGCTCCCCGCCGCTCCAGGGTTCCACGGTCCATGTGAACGTCTGGGGCGGATACCCCTCCCCGGTAACCGCAGCGGTAAACGCAACGGTTACGCCGGCGGAAGTTCTTGGTACCGAGGCTTCCGTGGGGTCTATCGTGATGTGGGTTGCCGTAGGCGGCAGAACTTCAATCGAGGTTTCCCCTACTCTGTTTCCGATTGTTGGCGTGGCCTGGTGGACGGATGTCGCCAGTACCGTAAGCGTTCCGGGTTCCTGATCGCGTGACACGTAAAGGGTTCCGTCAACCATTCCGGTGTCTTGGTGCAGCTCCACCCCATTGCCTTCAACCGTCCAGGTAACGGCGTTGGAAGGATAGCCCGGGCCGGTAACCGCGACGGTAAACGCGTCGGTAGTGTCGCCCCTTCTTACGGTTTCCGCAGGGCGGGTTACCGTTACGGTGGTTGCCGTGGGCGCGGGAACGGTAACGCTAACGGTTCCGGATACACCCAGCGTTACGGCGGATGTCGCCCGCACCGTAAGAGTTCCGGGGTTCTGGCCCTGCGCCACCGAAAGAATACCGGCAGTACTTATAACAGTATTCTGGTGCGGGGCCACCGAACCGGCTTCCACGTCCCAGGTTACGTCCATGTCCGGATACCCCGGGCCGGTAACCACGGCGATAAACTCCCCGCTTGCGCCGCGCGGTACCGTGGCCGTTCCGGGTGGCGCCGGATATACCGCCACGTTGTTTGCCGTGCCCTGCGGGACGGTAATCACGGCGGTTCCCTCCACATCCGGATTCGCGATGGATATGGCCCGCACCAAAAGCGAACCCAGGGCTTGGGCGTTCGACACTGTCAGCACTCCGTTGTTGTTAATACCGGTGTCATTGTGCAGAACCGTTCCGCCGGCCCCTTCGACATGCCACGTAACCGTGGTTACGTGATTCCCGGTTCCGGAAACGGTGGCGGTAAACGTATGGATTGCGCCCCTTGAAAGCGACACCGGCGGTGAAACTATCGTTACCAAGTCCACAGTCGGAGCCGGAACGTGAACGGTGGCGGTTCCAAACCAATTCGGATTCCCAGTGTAGGTTGCCCGTACAGTAAGCGTTCCGGGGGCACTCTGGTTTGGCGACACCGTAAGCAGCCCGCCGGAAGTGATTCCGGTACCGGCGGACGGTGAAATCGTTCCCTCCAGAATGTCCCACGTAACGGTAGCCGTCCCCCCCCCGTCCTCGAACGCGGCGGTGAACTGCCGGCTGTCTCCCCTTAAAACCGTGGGGCTGGAGGGATTCACGATTATGCCAACCACTAGAGGGGCCACGACGATAACGTCATGAGAAGTCTGCATGGAAGTATCCTGCACGGAGGTAGCCGTTACCGTAATCCGGAGTTCGGGCGTTTCATTGCCGTACACGGTAAGGTATCCGGTGGCGGAATCGATAAAAGTATTGGCATGTTTGCCGGGCGCGTCAATATTCCAGGTAACGCCCTGATTCGGGTTGCCGGTGCCGATGACAACGGCGGTAAAGCCCAGCGTTTCGCCCGCCTCGATTGTATGCGGCGGATCCTGTATCGTTACGGAGGTTACCCTCGGGGCCGGAACGGTAACAACATGAGTTCCCTGAACGCCGGTGTTCCGGGCGGTTGCCTCAACGGTTATCGTCAGGGGGTACGGCTGGTTGGCCGCCACCGTAAGGTATCCTGCGGAATCTATTCCGGTACCTTGGATACTGCCCGGCGCGGTTACGCTCCAGTCAACATCCTGCGGAGGGTATCCGGTTCCGTGAACCGTCGCGGTAAACCGCACCGGGGGGGCACCCCTTTCCACTTCGGCCGGTGCCGGCTGGTCTATCGTAACATCGGTTATCGCGGGCGCGGCAACCCTAACGGTCGCAAGCCCGGTCACGGAGGAATCCGCGACGGATCTGGCCATGACGGTAATCGTGCGCGGCGTTCCCGCCTCGTGGCGCGAAACTGTAAACTCTCCGGTGAATCTGTTGATAACGGTGTCGTCATGCGTGTTGCCGTCCACAATGTACCAAGTAACGCCAAGTTCCGGAACGGCACGCGCCAACGGTCTTTCGGCGTAGTCAACGGCAGCGGCAAAAAACACCGTGTCGCCTCTTGCCACGTCAACCTCTGCGGGTTCCACCGTTACGTCCAGAATGTCAAACTCGCGAGTGTGAACGCTGACAACAACATTTGTCCAAAAAGCCTCATCCATAACGGAGGTTGCCCGCACGGTAATCCCGCTCCGGGGGTCGTCCGTCGCAACCAGCAGCGTAATTTCGTTGTCGTAAACGTCGCCGTCGAGTTCGGTGCCGGGGTGTTGTTCCGTCGGCGTTTGCACGATTTGCCAGCGAACGTCCTGCGATATGTCACCGTAACCGGTAACCCAGGCGGTAAGCGTCAGGTTTCCACCGCGGAAGGCAAAAGCGTCTTCGTCCGGGGGGTGTATCGTTACACCGGTTACCACGGCGCTGCCGCCGTACAGAGAAAGCGTAAGGTGTCCGGAACGGCGGGGGTCAAACGCCGATCTGGCCCCTATCGTAATCGCTTCCAGAATCTCCCCGGCGGCAATATGTAAAACGCCGTTGGCATCAATTCTGGTTCCCGGATTCCTGTCGGGGTTTACAATATACCAGTTTACCGACTGGGGCGGCCTGTATGTTCCATCGACGGTCGCCGTAAGTGTAACGGTTTCGCCCCGGACAACGATGTGGGATTCGGCTTCTATTCTGACACCGGTTACGGTTGGGGTTTCGCCGACACGCAGTTGCGGACAGCCCGTCATAACCGCAATGCCCAGAACGGCAAAAACCGGAAGTGTTTTGCGCCACGGTATTTTCCTGGGTTTAAAACTCATAAGTCCTCCTGGCCCGGTGCCGTGCCTTCCGGCGGGGCCGTATACCTAGACTATACTGGGCGGCAAACAATCGTGTCAAATTAAGCGCGGGCCTATCCCCCCCCCTCCCCAACGAAATTGCGGACATTGTCGCGAAAACCAAAAAAAAACCCGGCGGCCGACTTTACGTCAACCACCGGGAGTTGAATGTTTTGCCCCCGCCGTTAGGCGGTGTTTTACTGTTGCTATTCCCCGCGTGTCCAGAACGTGTACCCGGCGGCAATCCTTATGTGCAAACCGTTGGAGGTACCGCGCACGCCGCCCGTCCAGTAACCGGACATTCTGGAATCGTGGCTGCTGTTCAGTCTGAAACCATAGAGCATTTCGCCGCGCAAAAACACGTTGCCAAAAAGGGAGAAGTCCACACCGGCGCCGAACCTAATCCACAGTGAGTTCCAGAACTGCCCCATTGTTGGAACTTCGTAGCCAAAGTTCGCCACGCGCTGAAAGTGCGACCTTAGGCTGTCGTCAAAATCACCAAGGGCTATCTGCCCGTCAATGCCCAGCATGGGAAAAACGCGCCAGCCTTCGGCCACTTCCACCGGATAGCGCAACATCAGCGAAAGGTTCAACTGGGTTACGGTAAACTCGCGCAGTTCCTGCCCGGCAAGCGTGTAGCTTACCGTGTCGGCCAGATTCGGCACGTCGATAATCTGGCGAACATTGTTAAAAACCATTCCCAAACCCAGCGTGGCAAAAGTGGCGTCAACAAAACCAAAGAACCCGCCGCCGGCGGTAAAGTTTCCGGTGTCGAAAAGCCCCTGCCGCATTGCGCTTTGAGTTTGCTCGGTGGGGCCCATTATGCCGTATGGCGGCATGATGTCAAGCCCGTGGTAGTTCCGGAACCGGCTTCTAAGAGTGTCCCGGTGCCAGTGCGTGTTAAAAATACCGCCGCCGCCGGCGCTTAGCGAAATATCCGCCGGCGACAAATCCGGCATGGCAAAAACCGGCAATGAAACACACGCCGCGACAATCAGTATCAGTAGTTTTTTCATCGTCCGCTCCTTAGCCTTCCAGGTTTTCCGCGTTGTCCGCCGGTTCCAGGAACCATTCCCGGAGCAGGTTCACAACTTCCGCGCCGCTCATTTCGGTATCCACATCGTCAAGGAAAACTTCGATGTCGCCCGCCGCGTCCAGGGCGGCCATAATCCACTGGTCAAAAACCGACGTAAGAGGGGTGATTTTGCGGCCGGCATTGCGAACGAATTCGTCAAAATCCGCCTCCTCCATTTCCCCAAGTTTCCGCATCTCGTCCCCGGCCCGCTCAAAAGCGGTGTCAATATCGCCGTCAAGATTTTGGTTCCGGGTATACTCCCTTGCCAGGTCAACGGCATGGTCGGGCGACATTCCGGAGCCTTCCGCCATGATTTGCGAAAACCGGTTTTGCATAAAATTACGCCGAACCCTTTGCGCAGCGGCAGCCCTAAGTTCGGCCTCTATCGCGGCAACGGCATCATCGCCAGCGTCATTGTCCGTAAGGCGCAACGCCGCGAACCTTGCCCGGTTTATCATGCTGGTAACGGTCGGCTCCACCGAAAAATACCTTTGCCTGACAAACTCCAGCGAGAGCATGTAGTTTGCTACGATGTCGGCCTCCGACACGCCCAGCGCGAGCAGCAGCAGAGCGGCGGCAACCCCGGTTCTGTCCCGGCCGGAGGAACAGTGGAACAGAACCGGAGTGCCCCTGGCGGCAAGCAGCGCCCTAAAGAACTCCAGGTACCGTTCGCGGTACACGGTTACAAGGCCCCGGTACCTTTCCGCAACGTCGCGAACAACGTCGTCAAAATACATATTCGGGTTCCGGATAATCCCTTCGAAGTCGCCCATTACAACGCTTTCGCTAATGCCGGTGTTCCCCGTCCACAGAACGCCGTCCGGTATTCTGCCCGGGGCTCCGGTTCGTTCGCTGACGGCAACGACATCCAGCCCGTCGCCGCCCGGCCCAAAACGCAGGAGCGGTTCGCCGCAGCGGAAATCCACCACGGTGCCAATGCCCATGCCGCCGGGGTCGAAAAGGAAACTCCGATCCCGCGCGGAAAGCATGTCAAGCTCGCCGGAGCGAACCAGCAGGCCCCACTTAACCGCGCGGCCTTCGTGGCCGGCAAGCCCGCCCATGTCCCTGATGTTGGACGCTCCGGCGACGGGAAGTACGCCCTGTCTTGTCTGCGGCGGTTCCGGCATAATTCGGCTGTAGCAGCCGGCCAATACCAGAACGGCGCACAGCGCGGCGGTTGTCGCAAAAATTCTGTTCATCCTATCCTCCTGTCTATTCCCGGGCGCAAACGCCTCCGGTTGCTCGTATGTCTGCGCGTCCTAATCAATCCACCGGTATCCAGCCCGGCTGAATCGGCACGGGCCTGTTGCGGTTGTCCGCCGTTGTACCGGCGGTAAGCTGGTTGCCAAGCATTCCGTAAGTGTTGTGTCCCCAGCCCCAGAGATTGCCGTCAACATCGATGGCAAAACTGAACGAACCGCCGGCGACGGAAGTTACCCAGCGTCTTTGGGCAAAATCCGGCACTGGATCGTTCCATGAACCGTCCGCTCCGTTTCCCAGCCCCGGTCTTGCCGTTGTTGTCGATCCCATCCTTCCTTGCGTTATTTGGGTAGGCGTTCGCCGGGCGGTATTGTTGCCAGCACCCGTAAGCCCATCAGGATGGCCGGCAGCCGCCCCGCCCCGGCCAAGCTGACCGTGCTGATCGGTTCCGCCCCAGCTCCAAAGGGTGTTATCGCCCCGGATGGCCACGATGTGGCTTGTACCGTTCAGGTTTATGGATGCCCATGCCTCACTCCCAAGCCTTGCCGGGGAAATACGATTCGCGCCAACACTGGGGTTTGCAGTGACACCCAGCACTCCTTCGGCATTCTGTCCCCAGAGATACAGTCTGCGGTTGTTGGCGTTATTGGCATCGTCACGCCTTATGCCGGTAGTAAAACCGCTTCCCACGGCAACCGAATGCCACCGCAGGCTGGCCGCGTCACCCTCCATAGGCGACGGCGTAGACACAACGGCGGCAGCGGCACGGCCAAGCTGCCCGTGCTCGTTCGACCCCCATCCAAACAGCTCGCCGTCATTTGTAATGGCCACAACGTGAGTCCAGCTTCCGGAAAGGGAGGCCCAGTCGGTTCTGTCCCCTATTCGCCTGGGCTCCGACTCGGAACCGCCAGCAGTGCCATGGCCAAGAATGCCCCGGGCGGGGTTAGCACCGGAACTGTTATTGGATCCCCATGACCACAGCGAGCCGTCTTCCCTAATACCAAATACGGCGCTGTGGCTTGCGAAAATATGCCGCCAGTTTGAATCGGTTCCTATCTGACGGAGAGTGTCGCCGAATGTCACCGCCCTGACCCCGCCTGCGCCATGGCCGGAGTGGAATACCTCTCCCGCTCCCCAGATTGTGCCGTCCGCTCTTACGGCCACGGTATGCGCCCAGCCGCCGGAAACGGAAACCCAGTCTCTTCTTGCTTCCCCGTTCACCAATACCGGGGTTGGAACATTCCGGTTGGTTCTATTGCCAACACCAAGCTGACCAAACTGGTTTCTTCCCCAAACATACAGCTCGTTGTCCCAGGTTAGCGCCACGGTGTGGTCTATGCCCACGTTGATCATCCTCCAGCGGCCTACCGCAGGCTCATCCGTGTAGGTAACGGTAACCTCGATAAACACATCGGCATCATAGATGGAGGTCGCGCGTATCACAATGTTGCTCCCAAGCTGTCTTCCGGGAACAAAAAGCCGGCCATGTTCGTTTATCAGGGTTCCCGGCCGCCGAGGTTGTCCGTCGGTGCTTACAATCTCCCAGACGACATCCTGGGATGCATGCCCGGCATCATAGTTAACCGAGGCGGTAAACAGGTAGTCGCCCCTTGGCATCAAGTGAGTCGGGCCGGGGGTTACCGTTACGCTTAATTCCGTGGGCGGAAGTACGGTAACAGAGGCAACCCCCGCGTTGCTTCCGACACCCGGCGTGACGGCCCAGTTGGTTACCGTCGCCTGCACGTTGATAACGCCCAGAGCCTGGTTCGGCGCGGGGTATATGGCAACGCTTCCGCCCGTGTTATTGCCGGAGGCGGTCGTCGTGGAATGTATTGCCGGATCGCCCGGCCGGCCGGTTGGAACGGGTGCCCAGTGAACCGCGGCATCCGCGCCGGGGTTCCCCTCGCCGGTAATCGCCAGGGCAAAGTACACCGTTTCGCCCCTTCGTACCTGATTGTGTTCAGCGGGGGTTAGCGTCACGCCGGTTACCGTGGGGGCCAGAACCGTAAGATTCCACAGCCCGGAATAGCGGCCGCCGCCGGCGATGTAGTAGGCGGATTCCGCCACTACCGTAACGGTACCCGGGATCTGGGTTGCGGCAAACGTAATCTCCCCACGGGTCCCCGGATCGTTGGATATGGTTGTGCCGTCAGTAACGTCGCCTTCAAGTCTCCAGGTAAAGTTCTCCGATGCGGCATAGCCGGTCGATGAAGTAATTTCCGCAGTAAACCGGGGCGTTTCGGTTCTGTGAACCGCAGCCGGGCCGGTAACTTCCACATCCACAACGCTGGGCGGATCAACGGTGACAAGGGCGATCGCGTACCGGCCCGCGGTCACCAGGGAGTTCGCCCTTATCGTAATCCGGTTTTCGCCCCACGTCTGGTCTCTCGCTGTGTTCAGCGTTACCGTAACGGTGTTGCCGACAACGGGGCCGGGTACGTGTACGGTTCCGCCGTCCGCTCCGGTAATCTCCCAGCTAACCGATGCCTGCGGGTTGTGCTCCCCGGTAACGGTAACGGTAAAGGTCTGCGACTGGCCCCTTATCAGGCTGACCGCGCCGGGGTTTATTGTCATGTTGGTTACCGTGATCGGCCTCCACACCGCATGAAGGGTAACGTTTCCGGTAACGGTGAACGCGCCTCCCAGGGCATAGTGGTCGGCAGTCGCGGCCGCGTCTCTAGACCAGCCGGTCATGACGTACCCTTCCCTGGAAAATCCCTCGCCGGGAAGCGTTATTGCCGTGCCGTGGGGCACCGGCGTCAACGATACCTCCTCATCGCCGTCGATCAGGGTTACAGTGAAAGCGGGCACGGGTATGGGTGCGCCGTCGTCGTCAAACTCTATCCTCAGCCATTCGGCGTACAGAACAATGTCCGATGTAACAAGGAACGGAGCCCCCCCAAGGAGCAAGTGCCCATCCTGGGTGCGCCAGCCGATAATCACATGGTAGGTTTTGGAAAATCCGGCAAAGTCGGCGGAAAGCAGCACGATGGTGCCGTCAAAGGTATAGTCAACGTGCTCGTCTCCCGTTGCGCCGGGCCCAGGCCTGTAGGTCACGGTTACCGGCGCGGCAACGTCGGACACCCATCTGGCGTAAAGGCGGGTATCCCCGGTAACGATAAAATGCGAACCGGCCAGGTGAACGCCGAGCCCGTCTGGCTGGGTGTTCCAGCCGGTAAAGACAAACCCGGGCTTGTCAAAACCGTCCGATCCGGGAAGCGGTATGGTGGTACCGTAGAGCGCGGACATCTGCTCCGGGGCCGGACCCGTGCCGTTGTTGGTATCAAACGTCACCCGGTACTGCGGCCTGCGCCACACCGCATGAAGGGTGGCATCCTCGGTAACGGTGAAGCCGCTGCCCAAGGCAAGCCCGGGCGGCGCATTCACGGCCAACGCGCTTAGCGCCCAGCCGGCAAGTTCATGCCACTGCCTGGTAAAGCCGCCGTCCGGAAGCGTTACCTCAGCGCCATGGGGCACGGTCATTACGATTACCGTTCCCGCCCCGCCGTTGGGCCTAAGGGTTACGGTGCGGAAGGGCACCGGTTCCGGCGCGGCTTCCCACCGGGCCGTAAGCACGGTGTTTCCGGCGACGACAAACGGTGCGCCCACAGGATGCGTTCCCGTGCCGTATCCCCAGCCGGTAAAAACATGTCCGGCCCTGGTAAAGGCGGAGGCGGGAAGAAGTATCTCGGTACCTTGGGGTACGGTCAGCGACGGCTGTGTTCCTTCCCCGCCGCTGGCGTTAAAGGTTACCGTGGCGTTTGAGGGCGCGGGAGTGGTGGTGTCGTTGCGCACCAACATGGCGTGCAGGTTTAGGTTTCCGGTTACGGTAAGCAGGGAGCTTCCGGCGTACAGCCTTCCCCCGCCGTTGGCCAGGGTGTTCCAGCCGGCAAAGACGTAGTTTGTCCTGGTAAATTCCTCGCCGGAGCGGAGCGTCAGCAGATGACCGGCGTAGACCCGCTCCTCTTGCTGCACGCCCGTCGAGCCGTTGGGATGGAAGCGCACGGTAAAGTCGTAGACCGGGTTGTCAAACGCAATCGGGACGGAGTAACCGTGTTCGCCGGAACCCACGAACGCTTTTGTTGCAAGGCCCCTCGTCCTAGTAAGGCTTACCGGTGTCTCGTTGGCGGACAGTTCACCTAAGACGGCAGACTCCGCGTCCGCCCAGTTCGTACCGGGGGCAACGCCAAAAGGAGCCCCCCCAACGCCGATTAGGGCCGCGTCCACCAGGACTTTCAGTTCCGCGACATTCCCGGGCCTGGGGCCGGGTTGGGAGCCTTCGCGGGCCAGGGTGTCGAACCAGCCCAGGAAGGCCGGAAAGTCGCCCGCGTCGAAGCCAGGCGCGTCAAGGCCCCGGACGCGGGGCTCAAGAAGTCCGAAGTGTCCCGCCCGCAGCCCCCTTACGGCAAAAAGGTATTCGCCGATGCTTCCCGGGGCGTTTCCCTCGGCGTTCGCAACGCCGTAGTTGTCCCACGCCCGCAGAATTATGTTCAGCAGCGACGTGGGGAAATACGCGGGAAGGTTGGTTACGGAAAAATGGCTTGTCAGATTCCGGTGTATGTGCAGGATTTCGCTTATCGTCGCCCCTTCCCCGGCGGCATTGGTCAGCCTGAACACAACGCGATATACGTCGGCGGGCAGATTACGGTCGCCGACAATGGCTCCGGAGGCAGCGGTTAAATCGCGTGAGTAAACGGGCATTCCGTTAAGCAGGTATATTCCCATCGTGGCCGCGTCAACGGTTACGGTATCCGGAACGGTAATTTCCCAGGTGAACGTTCCGGTTCCGCCTCCGCTCGGGAGAAGGGTAAGATTCGCGCCGGTGTTCCTGCCGGGTTCCACGTTTATTTCCGGGTAGAAACCGGTCGCAATAAGGTATTCGGACGCTTCGACCGTCCGGTACACATGCACGGTCAAACTCCACCGCCCCGCGTAGAGGTAGACGGTGGAACCCTGCGTCCAGTCGGCCACGGCAATAACGGTATTCGCTTCTTCCGGGAGGAGGTCGAATCTAAGGCTGAATCGCAGGGCGTCGGTTGGCCAAACCGGCGCGATGGTTCGCGTCGCCGAATCCCGAGCGTCAATCGTGAGGGAAACGGTTCCCTGCCGGACGGTTGTATCCTCCGGCTGATTAAACGGGTTTCGACATCCGGGCAGAACCAAAAGGCCGACTGCCGCAAACAGCAGGGCAAAGGCTGCCGAACGGGCCCGCGCCCGTCGGTTTTTCGCAAAAAGGTGTTTCATATCTCGTCCTCCATGTGTTGCCGTGCGAGTCGACGCCGCCGCCATTTCCGGCGGCGTCAACCGGTATTGTTACATCGTTACCTCAAAGGCGATGCGCCTGCCGCGCTGTTCGCCGTCGATGATAACTTCCACCGTCAAAAAGTGCGTTCCCACCTCAAGCAGTTCGCCGCGAATTCTGGGCCTCAGATTAAAGGTTTCCCCGTGCTCCCCGGAAATATGGCTTTCCAGATTACCGCCGGCGATATTGTCAAAAGGCATCCCGCCAAAGAACCATCTTATGCTGTCGGCATACAGGCCGGGGATATCGAGAGACACGCTAACGCTTGCGGCGTTGCCGGGGGGAAGAAGGCTAATCGTTGGCCCTTCAAGGTCACCAAGGCCGCCGTCGGGCGGCGGGAAATCCGGTCGGTTTATTACAAAGCCCCCCGGTTCCAGAACGTTCACCATTGCCGCGCCAGACACATCCGGGTAGCCGTACGCCGTGGCTATCACGTCAAACGCGCCTACCGCCGGCGTGCCCGGGTTAACCGTAACCGTGGCCGTCAACCCGCTGTAGGTAATCGACACGCCGGCCGCGTCCTGCGGATAGAGGCTCCAGACAACGCTCCGAACCGTTCCCGCCGGCTGTACCGTCGCGGTAAAGGTCTGCGGTTCGCCGCCGCGAATCATCGTCAGGGTCTGCGGGTCTATGGTAACACCGGTGGGGGGAATGTCCACGTTTACCGTCGCCGTGCCGTATACCCCGGTGCCGTATGCCGTGGCCCTAACGGTTAACGTATCGCCGTGGTATACGCTCGCGTCCGCGTCAATCGTAAGCACGCCGGACGCGTTTATCCTAACACCTTCCGGTTGGGGGCTAACGCTCCAGACAACGGTTTGGTATGCCACGCCGGCACCCGCCGAGCTTGGGGATACCGCCGCGGTAAACACCCGGGTCTGGTTTCGCTCCACGCTTTCCGTGCCCGGGGTTACCAAAACGCCGGTTGGCGCGGGAGCGGTTACCGTTACGGTGAACGGATCGGATACCGCGCCGATAACGCCGGCTGCGGCGGCGGTAACGGTCAGGGTACTGCCCTGCGGCAAACCGGACGGAATCTGCAAGGCGTTGCCGACAAAATAGGCGCCGGATTCAGCCGGGGCAACGCTCCAGACAACCGCCTGGGATGCCGCCGAATACGGTTCCACCCGCGCGGCAAACACCAGGCTTGTTCCCCTGTACGCCGATGCCGCCGGGGGTGCCGGCGACGTTATGACAACGCTTTCCGGTATGACGGTTACGGCTACCTGCCGCGTTTCGGCATACCCGGTTCCGGGAACCGCCGCCCTGACAACCAGTACCTGGTTATAGCTAACATCCGCGTCGGCGGTTAGCGTCAACACGCCGCCGGGAATCGTAACGCCGGTCGGCGCGGCTGCGGGGTGTCCCGGATATGCGTGAACGCTCCAGTCAACGTCCTGCGGTGCCGCCGGATGCGGCAATACCTGAGCGGTAAAGGTCGCGGTACCGCCCCGGGCTATTTCCCCGGCGTAACCGGTTATATTTATGCCGGCTGGAGTTACGTTTACGGTTACCGTTACGTCGGCGTATAAAGCCGCCGGGCCGTCCACGGTGGCCCTAACGGTAAACGCGGTGCCGTGGACAAGCGGAGCCGCGGTTGTCAGCACGCCGGCGGGGCTTATTTCAGCACCGGCGGTGGACGCGCCGTTAATGGGAACAACGCTCCACGTAACATTCTGGAGTGCCCCTTCCGGGCCCACGACAGCGTTGAACGTCTGCGGAATGCCCCTTGTTACGGTTATCGCTCCGTCCGTTACGTCAGCGTCAACGGCGGTTACCGCAACGCTGTCCGGAACCGGCGGCAGCACCGTTACCGTCGCGGTGCCGAATACGCCAGGATGGCCGGCCGCCGCGGCCCTAACGGTTACCGCGCTGTTTATTGCAGCGTCCGGCGTAAGCGTCAACACGCCGTCCGGGTCTATTTCAACGCCCGCCGGTGCGGAGTCAACACTCCAGACAACGTCCTGGGATACCCCGGCCGGCCCTTCCACCGTGGCGGTCAACTCCAGCGTTCCAAGCCTGGGCACATCCGCGTCGGCCGGAGTAACCGTAACGCCGACGGGTGTGGCTATTACGTTTACCGTTACAGAGGCCGTCAAAGCGGCGTTCCCGGTGGAGGTTACCGTAACGGTTGCGGTTCCGGGGTAAACGCCGGTTATCCTGACTCCCTCAACCGATACCACGCCCGGAGCGGAACAGGTTACGGTGAATCCGCGCTGGGTTGTACCGGCTGGAGTCAGCACCACATCAAGGTCCGTGTAATAGCCGACTTCAAGCGTGACCGGATCGGCACTGTCTATACCGATACCGGTAATCGGCACCCTCGCGCCATAGGGAAATACGTTTATCGGCACCCGAACCCTGCGGTCGGCATCCGCCGTCGATACGGCGTAAACGCGGGCGAGTCCGGCGGAAAGGCCGCCTATGCTTGCCGTGCCTTCCGCCGCGTTGTATTCGGTAATCTCCACGAAACCCTCATGGGCCGAATCCGGAATCTCCCAGCGTATCCCCCGGGTTCTGGCGTCGAAGGGCACCGCCGCCGCGACAAAGTCCCGGTAAAAAGTCGCCTCCAGCTGGTAGGGATTCTCGTCAGTTGGAGCCGGGGTTGGGTACACTATCACAACGTTTTCAACCGGCACCGGAACGAAAACAACGTCCACCGCATAAGCGCCCACGGTTACGGTTACGGTGTAGTCGCCGGTCCAGGCAAAGTCGTCCGCTTCCAGATCGACGTTAACCGCCGTGCCGGTAATAGCCTCCACCGCGTCACCGCTGTCCCAGTAGAAAGAGGCGCGGACAAACGCCGGATTCTCGGCGGCAAAACTAATCCGCGCCGCATCGACCAGCGCTTTCAGCCCGGCCCCGTTCACGGGGATATTGCCGAGGTTGGCGTTGGTAACCAGGGTGAGGTGGCGTTCGATGTCGTTAAAGTTTTCGCCGCAAACGCCGTCGATGCCCAAAAGCCCGAAATGCCTGTAGGTGATTCGCCGGCCGGGGCCAAGGTCAAAGTTCCACTCGGTGCCGTCCCACGCGTTCAGTACCGTTTGCAGAAGCGCGGCGGGGAAAATGAAATCCGCGAATATTCGATCGCCGTCCGTGAACCTGCTTTCCATGTTCCGGTAGACGTGCAGGAGTTTGCCTATTTCCGCGCTTGCCCCGCCGGGGCCGGACAGCGCAAAAACCACCCGGTACAAACCCACGGGCAGTTCAACGCCGGTTTTGCCGACGGCGCCGGGGCCGTGAATGACAAGGGTGTTAACCAAATACGGCCCGCCGTCCTCAAGCCGCAGAATCCGCATTTCGGCGGCGGAAACTTCCGGCGGGAAACTTACGTCCCAGGTAAACGTACCGGTGCCCGAGGCAATCGGGACAAGCACCACGGTATGTACGGTCACGACACCCGGGGCAACGACAACGTCTATCCGTTCGCTAGCGGCCATATCGCGCCGCTCGCCGGCGTCGCCCGGAATGTACGAGGTTATTTGCAAACTCCATTCGCCGACGCGCAGTTCGATCAGGCTTTGGCCGTTCCAGCTCGCGGTGAAATCCGGGTTTACGCCGTCCGTGCTAAAGAACTCAACCCAAAAGCCAAGGTTCCCGCCGGGCACGGCCGGCATGATGGTTCGGCCCGGGCCCTGTCCGTTTATGGTCAGGGCGACAATGCCCGTGCCGCCGGTTTCAGCGCCGCGATACGCGCCCCGTAAGTCCAGCGGGTTCCGGCATCCGATTAAAACCAGCAGAGTACACGCGGCTATAAGCGTCGCAACGCCCGCCCCGGAAAGGCCGTTTTTCGGCAGTAGATTTTTCATGCGTTTGCTCCTTCTCATATGGCTACAGCCTCACCGTGAACGCGACGGTTCTGCTGTATCGTCTGCCGCCTGTTTCCACTTCCAGGGTGACGAAGTGCGGCCCTTCCATGTTGCCGTGTATGCGCGAATCCAGGGTTAGCGTGTAAAGGGTTCCGTCCGTCCGCACCGTGCCTTCCGGAACGGGGCGGCCCCCGCTTAACCACTCCACGGCGGTAACGTCGTGGTACCCGCGATCAAAAACGATTTGTCCCGGTTCGCCGGTCATGCTGAAGTCCGGGCCCCGGATGTCCAGGTACCCCGCCATGTCGCGCATGTCCGGAAGCGTAACCGTAACGATTACGCTGGTGTAGATCATCACGTAGAAGGTTACCGCGTTGCTGACCGGCGAATTCAGGCTTTGCCCCGGAACGCCAAGGGCTATCAGCGTAACCGTGTGCGTACCGACCGGAAGCCCCAGATCGGCAAGCCTAAAGTCCGTAGCCAAATTGTCCGGGGCGGCCCTTTCCGCGCCGTTGACAAGAAGGCTGTAGCCGGCCGCGCCGGAAACCGCCTGCCACCTAAGCGTTTCGCCGTAAAGCTCGATTACGGGCGCGTCCAACACCGGAAGCCCCGGCTGCGCGTCCGGCTTAACCGTGAACGTTTCGGCGTTGCTCGCCGGCGAATCAAGGCTTACGCCGGAAACGCCAAGGGCTACCAGCGTGATTATGTGATCGCCCTCCGGAAGCCCCAGGCCGGCAAGGTCGAACGCCGCAGTCCCCGGCGTAAGGTTGCCGCCGGAAACCTCGATCCCGCCCACGCGAAGACTGTAACCGCCGGCACCGGGAACCGCGTTCCAAACCACAGAGGATCCCGTAAGCGTAATTACCGGCGCGGGCAACTGCGAAAGTCCGGGGTGAGCGCCCGGCGGCACCGCGTAAATTACCGCGTTGCTCGGCGGCGAATCCAGGCTTACGCCGGGAACGCCAATTGCCGTCAGCGTAACGGAGTGGTAGCCGGAAAGAAGGTTCAGACCGGCAAGGTTGAAGCTCCTGGCACCGGGGCCAAGGTCCCCCCCGGCCGCCTCAACGCCGCCCACGCGAAGGCTGTAACCCCCGGCGCCGGGAACCGCGTTCCAGACCACAGAGGATCCCGTAAGCGTAATTACCGGCGCCGTCAGCCTCGGCAAAACCGGCCCGGCCGTCGCGGCATCGTAGATTACCGGATTGCTCGGCAATGAATCCAGGCTTTGCCCCGGAACGCCAACGGCGACAAGCGTAATTTCGTGGGGGCCAATCCCAAGGCTCAACCACGCAAGGTTGAAACTTCTGGCGTTGCGACCAAGACTGCCGTCGGCCGGTTCAGTTCCGTTAACGCGAAGACTGTAACCGCCGGCACCGGGAACCCCGGGCCACGTCAGCGTGGAAGTGTACCGGTCAAGCGTAATTACCGGCGCGGGCAGCCGGTTCAGCAGGTAACCCAAATCCGGAATTACCGGGTTGCTCGCCGGCGAATCCAGGCTTACGCCGGAAACTCCAAGGGCTGTCAGCGTGATTACGTGAACGCCGGGCGGGAGGCCCAGAGCGCCAATATCCGTATGCGTCGTTCCGGCCGGAATAACCCCCTCCCCCGGAATTCCGCCGACGCGCAGGCTGTAACCGGAAGCTCCGTAAACCGAACCCCAGGACAACCGCAAACCGTCAAGCGCAATGAGCGGCGCGTCCAACTGCGGCAAACCCGGCCGGACGGCAACCGTTACGGTGTACGTTACGGCGTTGCTCTCCGGGGAATTCAGGCTTACGCCGGAAACGCCAAGGGCCGTCAGCGTAATTTCGTGATCGCCAACCGCGAGAGCCAGGCTCGCAAGATCGAAGCCCTCGGCACCGGGGCCAAGGTCGCCGCCGTTCGCCTCAACGCCGCCCACGCGAAGGCTGTAACCCCCGGCACCGGAAACCGCCGGCCACGACAGCGCGGAACCGGAAAGCGTAATAACCGGCGCGTCCAACCGGGGCAGACCCGGCTGCGCGGAACCGGTCAGGGTGTACGTTACGGTGTTACTCGGCGGGGAGTCGTAGCTAAAACCGGGAACGCCGACGGCTACCAACGTAACGGCGTGACTGCCGGTAACAAGAGATAAATCCGCAAGGTTGAAACTCCTGGCGTTGCGACCAAGACCGCCGCCGGCCGCTTCCACCCCGGCAATCCGAAGGCTGTATCCGCCGGCGCCGGGAACCCCGTCCCAGAACACCACGGAACCGGCCAGACCGATATACGGCCTTTCCAACGGATTCACGGGAACCGGATAACCTTCGCCCGCGACGGTTATCCGAACGCGGGAGAAATGGCGCGGATCGACCGCCGACCTTGCGCCAACGGTAACAGCGTCCAGAGTTTCCCCGGCGGCAACGTGCAGAAACCCGCGGGAATCGATTCTGGTTTCCGGATGCCTGCCGTCGCCGACAATGTACCAGTTTACGTCCTGCGACGGATTGTTAGTCCCGCTAACTGTCGCCGTAAGCCGCGTGGCTTCGCCTCTGTAGGCAGTATCGGCGGCGTTGATGGTTACGCCGTCCACAGTGGGAACGTTGCTAAAACGCGCCTGCGGACAGCCGGCCAGCACCGCAAGTCCCAGGCCGATAAAAACCGGGAGTACCACGCGCTGCTGTGCTTTCTTTCGACGGATTCGGTGTAGGCTCATGTGCCCTCCTAGATTTTCAACCACGCCTTCGGCCGAAGGCCCCATATTCGCAGTATAGTGCGGGAGCCTGTCTCCGTCAATACGGTTTTTCCCGCCGCGGGATACATTGAGCCCCCCCCTCCCCCCCGGGTAAACCCCGGCGGGTTTTTATTGCGCCGGTATTGACGAACGGTGCCGTTCGTTTTTAATTCGGTTTTGGAGAGCGGAGCAAATGAAGCAGGACACAAGGGAATACGCAATTATCCCCGCGCCCGGGAACACCTTCTACCGACTCCGGTCAAGGCCAAGGCGGTTGCAGTGCGCGGCGATAACGCAGCGGGAACAGAAAGGGCTTACCGGCCGGCAAAGATTCTGCCCGTAGAGGACAAGCAGGGCGTTTAACCCCTTCCAGTATTTTTTCGGCAGAATCTCCCGCAGAATCGTTTCCGTTTCGTCCGGCGTTTTGCTGGAAAGCCAGCCGCAGCGGTTCGATATGCGGTGAACGTGGATATCAACGCAAATTCCCGGAAGATCGAACGCTTCGATAAGAACAAGGTTCGCCGTCTTGCGTCCGACACCCGGCAAAGCCAGAAGCGCGTCCATGTCCGCCGGAACCCGCCCGGCGTACCGCTCCAGTAGAATGCCCGCTATCTTTTTGAGACTGGCCGCCTTGTTTCGGTAAAAACCGGCGGGGTAGATCAGGGCGGCAATCCCCGCCTCCGGCAACGCCAGGAGTTCGTTTGGGCCGGGAGCTTTTTCAAGAAGCCGCTTTGAGGCTTCCAGCGTAACTTCGTCCTTTGTGCGCAGGCTGAGAATCGTGGAAACCAGAACCGCCCAGGGGTCGCCCTGGTAGCGTTCCGCTATGGTCGTAACGGAAGGCTCCTTTAGCGCGGGCCTGTTTCCGGGGCCGTCTTCCTCCTCCGGTTTTTGCAGGCCTTCGCGCCACTTTGCCAGCGCCCGGTGTACCGCGTCCCATTTTACGCCGGGGGGGGCATCCGGAACCGGTGCCGGAGTTGTTGCCGCCGCCTTTTTCTTCATTGGCCTTTTTCCAGCAGGCATACCGCCAAGGCTTCCACGGCGTTGCCCTTTCCCGTTTCGCCCAGGCCCTCCGCCGTTTTGCCCTTGACGAAAACTTTGTCCGGAGGAACTTCCAGCGCCCGCGCCAGACTCCGGCGTATTTCGTCGCGGAAGGGCAGTATCTTCGGTTTCTCGCAGGTTACCACGCAGTCAAGATTGCCCAGCCGCCAGCCGTCCCGTTTTGCCGTGCCGAAAACGGAACGCAACAGTTCCATGGAGTCCGCGTCTTTCCATCGGGGATCGGATGAAGGGAAAAGCTGGCCTATGTCGCCCAGGGCGGCGGCCCCCAGAATCGCGTCGCAGACCGCGTGAGCCAGCACGTCGCCGTCGGAATGCCCCAGCTCGCCGCGTTCGGCCGGAAGTTTAACCCCGCCCAGCAGAAACCGCCGCCCTTCCACAAGGCGGTGGGTATCCGTCCCCACACCGACTCTGGTTACGCGGGGGCCCGTCATGCAAGGTCCTCCGGAAAGGTTATCTTGCGGTTTCCGGGATCCCCCGGAATCACCGCCACGGGGCCGCGAAACTCCCCCCAAATTTCCGCGTCGTCGGTGAACTCCACGCCGGTATCGTTTTCCCGCGCCGCCGCCTGTTTGTGGGCCGCGAAAATTTCCGGAAAGGCGAACGCCTGGGGGGTCTGCGAAACGCCGATACAGGCCCGCCGCAGATGCTGCTTTACGTAAACGGGGCTGCTTCCAAAAGTATCGTCCAACAGCAGATTCGTTTCCTTGGGTGTTTCGGTCAGCGACACAAGCGGCGTAACGGCGTTGTGCTTTTTGACCTCCCCGATAATGCGCTTAATCAAGACCGGGCTGATCCAGGGACGCGCGCCGTCGTGGATTAGCACGTAACCGCGGGCATCCAACCTGCCAGGAAACTTTTTGAGAAGTATGGCAAGGGCGTTGTAAACGGAAGTACGGCGCGTTTTGCCGCCTTTGACAAAGTGTATGGGCGGGCCGGTTTCGCCCGCAAGGAATTTCGCTGGAATGGCTTCCCGCGCGGCGGCTTCCCCGTTTTTGGGGTCGTCCGGAACCACGACGACTATGGTTGCGACTTCCGGAACGGCCAAAAACGCGCGAACAGCCGCGCCAAGCACCGTAACTCCGTCGCTGTCGCCCGGCAGCGGAAGGTACTCCTTCTTGAGCGCCACGCGGGAGGCCCCGGCGGTACCCGCCCCGGAAAAACGCGCGGAAAGACCCGCCGCGCAAATAATGACCGCAACGGGGGCCCGCGCCGCAGGTTCCCCGGAAATGGCGGCTTCAATCATAAAACAGGCGCGGTGAACGTGAGAGTCATGTCGTCATTCCCTTGGAGACTCAAGGCGTTCGTGGATTAGGTCCTCCACCTCTTTTTTGGATTTGCGCAACGAAATGGAAAGCTCGTCTTCCAGCAGATTCTGCGCGGAATCGTAGAGCTTTTTTTCCAGAATCGGCAGTTCCTTAACCTTGCTCCTGTGGTACAGCGAACGTACTATCTTGGCGATATCCTGAATGCTTCCCTTTTTCAGCAGCTCCAGGTTCATTTGATAGCGCAGCTTCCAGTCCGAAGGGTTCGGCTCGAAATCCTCGCCGATAAGCGTCAGGGCCGCCACCGCGTCTTCCGTGGAAACCGTCGCGCGTATTCCCAGTTCCTCCGCCTTTTCGACGGGGGCCATTATGGTCATGTCGGACGCTTCGATATAGATGACGTAGTAGGGGACTTCGGTATCGTTGAATTGCCTATGTTCGATAGCTTTGATGACACCGACACCCTGGCTGGGGTACACGACTTTTTGGTCAACCGTGAAATCATTGGGGTTACTCATCATTTACCAGTATAGCACAAATCGGGAAAATAGTGAACCCGGGGTTATTACGCGTCCGGCTCCGGAAGCGGACCCAAAACGAAAACGGGAGCCGCAAAAACCCGTTCCGGGTTCCGGCGACTCCCCGCGTTTTGCGTTGAATGGGGTTACTCAACCGCCGCGAGCGCCGAACAGTCCAACCCGGCGTTCCTTGCTTGGGCCGGCCTTGGCGGGGGCCTTTGTGGCGGGAAACTTCAGGAGCGCTCCGGAATCGTGTCCCCTGGGGATCACTTTTGTCGGCAGCGTTTCCTCGCCCATGGGGAAAACATTTGTCAGCGTGTTTAGTTTGGTAACGCACGCGCTCTGTTTTTCCTCGATCATGTCCAGCCTTGCACGAACCAAGGCCCGCATCCTTTCCAACTTCATCCATTCGTTGTAAGGTCCTATTTCAACACCTGCGGGGCCTCCACCGAACTTGTAATAGTAGTCCCGCAAAACAAGCGCTTCATCGTGGGTAAGCAAAACCTTATTTGGATACAGGTATCGAGCTAATCGTTCAACAATCCGTGTCTCCAATTTCAGCGCTCCCGCGACGTCTTTAACTGATAATCCCATATAGCCGCCTCCCAGCGTTAGTGAGTTCAAAGTCGTAAAACATCGACTTACTTCTAATATCGGCTGTTCGGACGCGCATCCTGAGTGGATTTACGAAAAAAACGCCGCTCCGGAGAAACCGGAGCGGCGCGTACCGTCAGCGGTTTACCGCCCGGAATGCGCTTCCGGAAACAGAACCACCTTTGCGGGGCCGTTCTGCAAAAGCAGGGCGGCGATGCGGCGGATTTCCGCAGGGGTAACCTCGGCAAGGTACCGGGGCCGCCTTTGCATCCGGGACAGGGGCAGGTCAAGCACCGCAGCGGAATTGACGAAGTGGTTTGCCACGGTAACGTTGTTTTGCGTACCAAGCTCCAGATTGTCGCGCAGGGCTTCAACGGTACCGTCAAAAACGGTCTGATCCGTGGCGCGTGCCGCCTCGTTTACCACGGTCAGGACCGCGTTGGAAAGCTCCTGCACCCGCTCCGGAACGCTACGGAAATGTATCACCATAGACATTTCGCCGCGCGGCATTGCGGAAAGCGACACGGAAGTGCTAAGGTGATGAACCCCGCCCAGATTGCCCCGCATCTCGTTGGAAAGCATTCGCCCAAGGTACGTCTGCAAAACCCAGGTCGATATGTTCAACTGTTCGCTGAAAGCGGCGGGAACGTACCACGCAAGGCGTACCGTACTCTGTTCCTCCATTCCGGCGAAAACGTTGTGTTCGACGTTTCCCGGACGCACGACGTTAAGATCCGTCCAAGTGTTCCACTCCCCCTCCCCCCGGGGGATGGAGGCAAGGTATGTTTCCACGTAGTTTCTCATCATCTGCGGCGTAAGGTTTCCCACAAAAACGAAGGTGAAGTCGGCCGGGTTAAAGCCCCTTCGCAGGAAGGCCAGAGCCGTATCGATGTCCGCATGGGGAAGATCCGCAAGTTCGAGCTGTCTGTAGCGGGGATGGTCGCCAGTGGTAATCCTGGCGAACTCGTCGGTGAAAACGGTCTGCGGGTTTTCGACGCGCAGGGGAAGACTGGTTCGCAGTCGATCCATCAGGGTTTCCACCGCCCGGGGGTCTATCCTTGGATCGGTGAAACCAAGGTGGAGCATCTCGAAAAGCGTTTGCAGGTCGCCGGTTGTGGCGGAGCCGTTAAACCCGCGGGTGTATCTGCCAACGGAAGGCGTGAACGACACCTGCCTTGCGGCAAGCATTCGCGTTACCTCGGTAACGGACCAGGGGCCAAGACCGGAAATCTGCAGCATCTGGACGGCAAGCTGCGCGGACACGCTGTCTTCCGGCGGGACGCATAAAGTTCCGCCCCTGGCCATTGCCCTAAGAATGATTTCGTCGTTGCTGTTTTCGGTGGGGTACAGTATGACCCGCGCCCCGTTGCCAAGTTCCCATACTGTCGCGCCGGTTTCCGCGTCAAGGGTTTCCGCAATTACGGAGCCGCGTTCCGGGGTGTGCTGAAGGAACCGGTCCGCCACCACTCTTGCGCCTGGTCGTTCCACCGCCATTCCGCCGCGTCCCGCCACCAGTTGCCGAACCCGCGCCTCGCCGGGAACGGTGTCCCGCTCGGATTCGGGGGCGAATACTCCCACAAGGATATCGTTGGTGGCGAAATACGCCCTGACCGCGTTGTTAATATCCCTTGCGCTAATTCCGGGAAGCAGTTGCCGGGTTGCGTGAAGCATCCACTCGAAGTCGGGCAAACTGCCGCCAACCAGATAAAAGTCGGTAAGCCAATCCATGTGCGTCGCGGACGGCTGCCGATCCTTTTCCGCGACCATTCTCTGCTGGTGCGCGACAATGGATTCCTTGGCCAGCGCTATTTCCGTGCCGTGGAAACCGTGCCGCCTCATTGCCTCCTTTGTTCGAAGAAGCTCCGTAAGGGCTTCCTCCGAGCGGCCCGATCTTGCGGTAACCCGCATCACGTAGGATCGCGAACGCGATCCAGTCCACCACCAGGGGTTGGTGCCCACGGCAGCACCCATGAAGGGGCTTTCCGGGGTCATCGCCGCTTCGGAGAACCTTAGGCTTACCATCTGGCCGATAAGGCCGTCGATAAGGCTTTCGCGGAAAGCCGCTATGTCGCCGCGCTCGGGTTCCTGCGCGCGCCGGAAATACAGCACTATCTGGGTGGCGGTAAGTTCCGGGTCCGTCATGACGACGGCATCCAGATTCCCCCTCCGGGGCGCCGGAAATTCAAACACCGGTTGAGGGGTAGGCCGGTCCGGGGCTTCAATCAGGAAGTGTTCGGCAAGCGACGCCTGAAGGGCGGCTCCGTCGAAGTCGCCCACAAATATGACGGCCAGGTTGTCGGCACGGTACCACGTCCTGTAAAAGTTTTCCAAATCCGCCGGAGTCGCCGCATTGATGATTTCCAGGCAGCCCATCGGGTACCGATCGACGAACCGCGAGCCGCGAAACATCAGCGAGCGCCATTCCCGCCATATCCGGTTTCCCGCTCCCATTCTGTCGTGATATTCGGTGACGATGACGCGACGTTCGAGATCCACGTACTCCGGATCAAAAACGATGGCCCGCGTCCAGTCGTCAACGAGTGCCAGGGCACCCGCCGGGATTACCCGCGTACCGTCCGGGGCGGTTTCCACCGGCACGTTCAGCCAGTAAACCGTTCTGTCGAAGGAGGCAAAGGCGTTCGTGCTCCCGGCCAGGCCCCTGACGTGATCCCGCACAACGGGGAAACGTTCGGTACGCCTAAAGGCCATGTGTTCAACGAAGTGGGAAATCCCCAGTTCGTGATCCTCCTCGTGCAGCGATCCCACGTTGGCCACCAGCCGAATCAGCGCGCGGTTTTCCGGCACGGCGTTTTCCAGAATGAAGTACCGCAGACCGCTGGGCAGCGTTCCGGTCCGAAGACCCTGCATAAGCGGAACCGGGTCGGAAGGACGGCCCAGATCTCCCCACGCGCTGCGCGGAACTCCGGCGCAGGCGGCGAGCAGGGTTATCAGCAGGGCCGATGACAACAGGGCGATTAGGGCCGCAATCCGGGTTTTGAGTTTGCCGACGCGGCCTTTGGGCAAGGATTTAGTTGTATTCATGCGATAAAAACAAGTTTTGCGCGAAAATGATACAAGATTGAAACGCCCGAAAACCAGGACTGCCGGTAAAAGGGCCATGGCGACTGTCCGCACTCCGGAAAACGGAGGCGGCAATCGCAATTTGCCGCCTCCGTGGTCGAAGCACAGGATGGCCTTCGTCGCATTGTCGCTCAAAAAATGGAGATGTTAAACAGCTCCTAAGAGTACTTCGAATGACGATTTTCGGGAGAGCCCTCCGCTAGCGCTGAATTCTGGCGGAACCGCCGCCGGCAAAGGCTTCCACCTGATCCCGGCCAACCATTGAGGTGTCTCCCGGCGTGGTGGTCAAAAGCGCGCCGTGCGCCCAGCCCAGTTTAAGGGATTCCTCCGGGCTTTTGCCGGTAAGCAGACCGTAAAACAGGCCGGATGAAAAACCGTCGCCGCCGCCGACGCGGTCGTACACGTCCAGTTCCACCGTAGGGGCACGGTAGGTTTTGCCGTCCAGCCAAAGCACGGCGGTCCACGAATGGCGGTTGGCGGAGTGGACTTCGCGCATGGTGGTTGCCACCGCTTTGACGTTGGGGAAATCCCGCACCACGTTCCCCATCATGCCAAAAAACACGGCGGGGTCCAGTTTGCTTTTGGCCTCCACGTCCTGCCCTTCCAGCCCCAGGCCCATTTGCAGGTCTTCCTCGTTGCCGACAAGCACGTCAACGTGGGCGGCTATTCTGCGCAGAGTTCGCGCCGCCCTTTCGCCGGCCTGTTCCGCGCCCTGGCCTTCCGTCGCCGCCGCCCAGAGTTTGGCCCTGTAGTTCAGGTCAAAGGAAACCACCGCCCCGGTTTTTTTGGCGGCCTGCATCGCCTCGATTATCAGTTCCGAGGCGGAAGGCGAAAGCGCGCCGAAAATCCCCCCGGAGTGGAACCAGCGAATGCGGGGAGCGCCGGGGGAACCGAAGATTGCGCCCCAGTCGAAGCTGCCCGGTTTTAGCAACTGCGCGGCTTCGTTGGAGCGGTTGTAGAATACGACCGGAGCGCGTCCGCCCTGGCCCCTGTCGCTCCACACGGCGGCTATGTTTGGACCGCGCACACCGTCATGCGCAAAACGCCGGTAGTAGGGCGTTACCCCCGCTTTTTGCACGGCGAATTCCACTTTGCGCCCAATGGGGTAGTCAACCATAGCGGTGGCAATGGCGGTTCGCTGACCAAAACAGGAGGAAAGGTTTGCCGCCACGTTGTACTCCCCGCCCGCCACATGCAGACGGTAATCGTCCGCATAGGCGAACGGCGTAATTCCAGGATCAAGGCGAATAATCATGGCCCCCAGCGCCAGCAAATCGTGGGCCGTTCCGGCGGCCTCCGGGACGTTTAAAGCTGTTGTCATACTTTACTATACCGCCGAAATCCGGGAAAGGCAACGGCAATGAACCGGGAGCGAAGATTGCTCTCCCATATGTCCCAGGGAAGCGTGCGGCGATTGACACACGTTTCAAACCCCGGTAAACTAAGCCCATAGTGAAAGGAGCACCCATGAAGAAAGTGCCGATATGCCTTGCACTGCTGGCGATCTGCGCCGCGCTCGCGTTCCCGCAAACCGCACATGCAAGACCAAGGCTTGGCATCCTGCCCTTTACCGGCGGCGCGGGCGAAGACGGCGAGGCGATCGCAACCCTGCTTTCGTTCCAGCCGGAGATCATGTCCGCGTTCACCGTCGTCCCGCGCACCGGGGCCGTCAACGCCATACTGGAGGAACACCGCTTCCAAATGACCGGCTACACCGACTCCGACACCATCGCCGGAATAGGCCGAATGTTGGGCGCGGACTTCGTCATTTCGGGCAACATAAGACGGCTGGGCAACCGCAACATGATAATCGCGAGCATAGTCAACGTCGAGACGTTCGAGCAGGTCGCCGGGTACTTCCGCACGTACCGCGACCTGCGCGAGGTGCGCGGCTTTCTGCCGTCCATGTCCCAAAGCCTTATTCGGGCAGCGGTCGGGCGCGACACGTCCGGCCTTCCAAGCCTTGCCATTCCCCCGCTGGCCGGCGGCATAGACGCGCAGGACGCGGAAACGCTGGCGCAGATATTGGCCATAGAGATTCTTAACTCCGGCGCGTTCGTGATCCTGCCGCGTGTCTCGGCCATGCAGGCCGTGCGTGCGGAACACGACTTCCAGCTACAGGGCCACGTCGCCGACGAGGAACTTGTCGCGCTGGGCCGCGCCATAAACGCCGATCTGGTGCTTTCGGCCAGAGTGCAGAGCTTGGCCGGTATAAACATGTTCACCGCGCAGATTCTGGACGTAAGGGACGGAAGCCTTGTCGGGGGCGCGGCGAGGGACTACAGGGTTCTGGCCGACGGCATAAACCTTATGGCCGAGATCGCCATACTGCTTACCGATCCGGACCCCGCCAGCGCGCAAGCTCGCATCGCCGCGCACAACCGCCGGCGATCGTTGGCCGCGCTGCTCGAAGACCCGACGCGGTTCTGGAGCGTCGGCCTTGGGGCCGGCAGCTCGTTCGCCGAGCCTTGGGCCGTCGGCACTTTTAGGGCCACGCTTGCGCCGTTTCGCCACTCGTTTTTTAGGCTTGGCGTTGACGTGGGCTTTTTAAGCGGCGACGATGACATCGACTATTTTT